>ENA-OZGV01000093-OZGV01000093.1-human-gut-metagenome-genome-assembly--contig:-NODE-93-length-54953-cov-6.872673_pt1 | contig 54953 bp, 51 predicted proteins | sample MGYA00245120_ERZ653665 | MGnify/ENA primary metagenome ERZ653665 (study PRJEB26926, sample SAMN06165250) | human gut metagenome | biome: ENVO:00009003; feature: ENVO:2100002; material: ENVO:00002003... | reverse complement strand
CTACACGCGTAAGATCGTCGGCAGCGTCAGATGTGTATAAGAGACAGATGCTCATACTTTTAGAAATGCTTTAAGAAACCAATAACAAATTCTATAGCTTCCAGTGACGTATACCCTTAACAGAAATATCCTTCAAACCTAAGAAATTCTTCAGTCCAAACGAAATATCGTCATCGTAATCTAAACCACGAACCATAACAAACAATTCACCAAAAGGAACTTCTAACTTACGAATTGCTTGATCGCGCAGTTTATCAGCACCTTTTTCATTTACGAAGCGCAATAATAATTCTGAAGTATCAGCACAACATCCAATAGGATCAATCTGTTCTACAACAATAGCCCAATAACCTTTGCGCTTCATATAATCAATCAACTTTTGTTCATACGTAACGTTCATATTGACACTCTATCGCAACACAGCACGCACTATATATTCAATGTTTCCCTCAGGTCCCTTTATTGGTGACTGAACAACTCCACTTACGATAAAGCCTGCATGATCTAAAGAAGCAGAAACTTCAGCAATTACCCTTTGTCGTACCGATTCATCCAACACTACTCCATGATCGGTTTCATCATGATGGCTTTCAAATTGAGGTTTTATCAACCCCAAGAAAACGCTCCCTGGAGAACATAAAGACGCAAACACACCAGAAAGTTGAGCTAATCCAATAAAGCTTAAATCACACACGACAATATCAAAAGGAGCCCCTAATTCTACAGGATCAGCAAAACGAATATTGGTGCGCTCAAAAACCGTTACCCGTTCATCCTGGCGAATTTGCCAAGCAAGCTGTCCGTAATTTACATCAACACAAACCACCGATGCTGCTCCTGCTTGAAGCAAACAGTCACTAAAGCCCCCTGTAGAAGACCCTACATCGATACAATGTTTTCCACTTACTTGTTCATTGAAGTAATCAAGGGCGCCTTGAAGTTTATGTCCGCCGCGCGACACAAAACGTTTACGATTTTTTACAAAAATATCGGCATCTTGCGCAACTTTTACTGCTGCACTTGTCACATACACATCATTAACGCGCACTTCCTTGGCAATTACAGCACGAAGTACCGCATCGCGATTTGGAAAATATCCTTGTTCAATGAGAAGATCATCTAAACGAACTTTTACCATCTTGCACACTATTCATTCAAGCCAGCAAACAAACCAGTATCTTCCATACGATCATGCGAGGAAGGCACTAAGCCAGTTTCAATTAGTTCCAAAAAATCACGTTCCGTAAGTATAGGAACTCCCAAACTTTCTGCTTTAGTGCGCTTCGAACCAGCTGCTTCACCACAAATAACATAACTCGTTTTCTTAGAAACACTCGAAGAAACCTTGGCGCCATATGCCTTAAGTTTTTCTCCCGCCTCATCGCGTGTTAGACCAGATTCCACCAGAGTGCCGGTAAGAACAAACGTCATACCTTCAAGTGTTTGAGGTACAGAAGGTGTTTCTACTTCCTGAGTCATAGGTAAGCCAACGTCAGCTAGACGTTTGATAACCTGTAAATTTGTATCATTATGCAAAAAGTCATGAATACTTTGGGCAATAATTACTCCTACCCCTTCGATATTCGCCAGATCATCTACCTGAGCTTGTCGCAATTCATGCATCGATGGGTATACACGAGTAATGGTTTGCGCCATAGTTTTTCCAACATGACGAATACCTAGACCAAACATAACGTTTGAAAGCGTTCTTTTTTTGCTATCCTCAATCGCCTCAATAAGTTTTTTTGCCATAACAGGACCTAGGACAATCGATTCACCTTTAATATTCGTGCGGCCCATATCAAGTTGTTCAAGCTGGTCAAATGTTAATTGATAGAAGTCAGCAACGTCGTGAAGCAAGTCTGCCTCAATGAGCTTTCCAATAAGTTCTTCGCCCATTCCTTCAATATCAAGCGCACCACGACTTGCCCAGTGCATTAAACGTTCCTGGGCTTGTGCTGGGCAATCTAGCGAAACGCAGCGATATGCCGCCTCCCCTTCTTCGCGCACCAAAGGAGATCCGCAACTAGGGCATGTTGCAGGCATTTTCCAAACTTGAGCATGTTCTGGACGTAAAGACAAAATAGGACGTAGCACCTCAGGAATTACATCGCCAGCTTTTCGGATAATTACCGTATCACCAATGCGAACATCTTTGCGTTGAACCTCATCTTCATTATGAAGCGTTGCACGAGAAACTGTAGACCCCGCTACAAGCACTGGATCCAATTCCGCAACTGGCGTGCAAGCACCAGTCCTTCCAACCTGAACCGTAATGTCTCGTAAAATAGTCGTTTTTTCTTCAGGAGGGAATTTATAGGCAATAGCCCAACGAGGAGCACGAGCAGTAAACCCTAACTCTTCTTGTAAAGCAAACGAGTTAACTTTGACTACAACACCATCTATTTCGTAAGGTAAATCAGAACGTTTTTCCAAACATTCACGGCAAAATTCATGAACCTCGGAGGCACTTGTGCATAAACGTACGTCAGGATTGACATGACAACCGCATTCTCTCAACCAAGAAAGTAATTCCCACTGACTTGAAGCTTCAATAGAAGCTTCACGCGCAATAGCGTACATAAAGGTTGATAAATCTCGTTCAGCAGTTACCGAAGGATCCTTTTGCCTCAAAGATCCCGCTGCCGCATTACGGGGATTAGCGAACGTTTTAGTACCCAGCGCTTCAGCTTGTTTATTGAGCGAATCGAAGCTGGACTTAGGCATATATATTTCGCCTCTAAGCTCAATAGAGGGAATTCCTTCGCGAACGCCTTTATAACCCTTGTCCATTAATCGCAAAGGAACATCATGAACGGTACGAACATTAACGGTAACATCTTCGCCAGTTGTACCATCACCGCGTGTAGCAGCACGAACTAGTTTCCCTTGTTCATACGTCAAGGCAAGCGAAGACCCATCAATCTTTAATTCACAAACTAGAGGAACAAAAGATCCCAACGCAGCTTCAGTACGTTCCATCCAAGCATCAAGTTCTTCAAAATTCATTGCATTATCAAGCGAATACATACGCCGTTCATGAACTACTGGCTCAAACTGATTTCCAATTTCACCACCTACGCGCTGGGTAGGTGATGAAGGATCGCGCAGTTCAGGATGAGCATCCTCTATATCCTTGAGTTCCCTCATTAACGAATCGAAAGCTGAGTCAGATATTTCGGGATCATCTAGCACATAGTAGCGATGGGTGTGATATTCAATTTCACGGCGAAGGCGAAGAACACGCTCAGCTAGTGTTTCTTCAGAAACTGACTGGTTTAAATCACTACCTGTATCAACCATATATTCCCCACTTTAATTGGATTCGGATAATAGAGTTTGAACATCTTTATCAGAAGACGAAATATCATCATGAGAGGATAAAACTCCTAATGCAATAAATGCATCAGGAATACTATCAAGAACTTCTTCCGCGCAAGTACTAACTAAACCATAGCGCTCTTGGGCTATGTAACCCGCTTTTCCATGAATTGAAGCACCTAGAACACACGCCTCAAAAGGATCCATTCCTTGAGCCAATAATCCACCAATAATTCCTGATAGAACATCACCCGTGCCTGCTTTCGATAGCACTTCATTACCGCAGGTAATGGTTTCACAGCGATCATTGTAAGCAACTACAGTATCAGGACCCTTAAACACAACAATGGCGTTGTAATAAACCGAAAGTTGATGAGCGGCTTCTTCCTGCGACATCGAGGAAACATCAATATTGAAAGGCTGCCCAAGCCTTACTGCCTCACCAAAATGAGGAGTTAATACCAAAGTCCCAGAAAGTATGGTTAACGTATTTTGCCAGGTAGAATCTTCTCGTAATGCAGGCAAATAAGAAAGGGCTCCCCCATCAATAAGTACCGGACGAGCAGCATAGTTCAAGACAGATTCAACAAGTGATAATAGCTGCAAATCATTCGACTCAAATCCAGGACCTACAACAAAAGCTCCCGTACTGCCAGGCTTCAATGCTTGCAAGGGAAAGAAGTCTTGAAAAGAATTAACAACAAGCGAAGGGCGATACAAACGAAGAAGTAATTTATTTTCAAATGCAGTAAATACTTGTGTATATCCCGCCCCCGCATATTGCGATGCCCGAGCAGCTAAGCAGGCTGCTCCCGGATAAGATGCACTGCCTGCTAGAAGAACGCATTTTCCACGAGAATACTTATGAGCATCTTTTGCCGGATACGGAATATAGGAAGCTAGTTCTTCTTGGGTAATCATAATAAATAAACCTTCAAACGTTCTTTATTTAAGCAAACTGAAAGTATCGCCACACAATAGTTTAATCCTGCTTATCGGTTGAATCTTCAATATCATCAAGCAAAGATCTAACTTCTTTAAACTGACGGGTAAGTTCTTCAGTTGGACTTACTTTTCGTTTCGCCACCTTTTGAGAATCATTCGTTATAGCCATTGCACAAGCAACTGCTTCTTTGTGGGTATACGAAAGAGAAAGAGGAAGCTCTTCAATACCTAATTTCTCATACACTTCTTTGGCTCGTCCATGAAGAACAGCTCGTGGTTTTCCTTTGCTGTCAAGAGCTACCTCTACGTCACGAATTCCGATCCCACATGAAAAACCTGTACCTAATGCTTTTACTACCGCTTCTTTTGCAGCAAAACGCGTAGCGTAATGAAATTCAGGAGTTGCCGTTGCATCACAGTAGGCGCGCTCTTCTTCAGAAAAAGCTCGTCGAGCAAATGCAGGTGACCTCTTTAAGATTGCCCTCATTCGGTCAATTTCTACGATGTCAACGCCAAGAGAAACAGAATCTGACAAAACAGACGATGAAGCGCTTTGTTGCGCTTCATCAGGATTTTTTTGTTGTGCGTTAATCGAATTCACCTAAAACCTATTCAACCGTAACTGATTTAGCTAAATTTCGTGGTTGATCAACATCGCAACCGCGAGAAACCGCAACCGCGCGAGCCAATAACTGCAAAGGAACGCTGGCGGTAATTGGCATAAACGAATCACGAACCTTAGGAATGTAAATTACATGATCAGCAACCTTTTTAACATTCTCGTCGCCTTCAGTTGCAATAGCAATAATTTTAGCGCCACGTGATTTAGATTCTTCTAAATTCGAAATAGTCTTATCATACGTAGCACTTTGAGTTGCAACGGCAACAATAGGAAAACCATCATCTAAAAGAGCAATAGGACCATGCTTCATTTCACCTGCAGCGTACGCTTCAGCATGAATGTAACTAATTTCCTTAAGTTTTAGAGCACCTTCATAACAGACCGCTTCGCCTAAGCCACGACCAATGTAGAGTGTCGAACTACGACCATCGAAGAAATGAGCCGCTTCTTCAATAGCACTCGTATCATCAAGAATAGCCTCAATTTGATCTGCAGTGTCTGCAAGCTCACTAAAGAGCATCCTTGTCATATTAAGGGTTAACTTACCCTTTGAACGTCCAAGAAGCATCGCAAGAAGCGTTAAGCTTACAACCTGACCAATAAAAGATTTAGTAGAAGCAACTGCAATTTCCTTATTAGCCTTAGTGTAAATTACGCCATCAGATTCACGTGCTACAGGTGAACCAATCACGTTAGTAATACCAAATACCTTTGCACCCTTAATACGTGCATCACGAATTGCAGCTAAGGTATCAGCGGTTTCGCCTGACTGAGATACAGCGACTACCAACGTAGTAGGCGTAATGATGGGGTTACGATAGCGGAATTCGCTTGCTACTTCCACTTCGGTTGGAATACGAGCCCAAGCCTCAATAAGATTTTTAGCGATCAACCCAGCATGGTATGAGGTTCCGCATCCAATAATATAAACTCGGTCAATAAAATTGAGTTCCTGACGGCTGAGAGTCAACTCATCAATAACTATTTCTCGACCAGACATACGACCAGCTAGCGTATCACGAACAACTCGAGGCTGTTCATGAATTTCCTTAAGCATGAAATCGGGATAGCCGCCCTTTTCAGCTACGTCAATATCCCAATCGACATGGGTAATTTCTGGCTCAATCTGATTACCTTGTTCGTCGAAATAGGTAATTGCATCAGGCGTCATTACCGCAAACTGATTGTCTTCCATAATGACAACATCACGAGTCGCTTCAATTACAGCAATAATATCGGAGGCAACATAGCTACCTGATTCACCATGACCTAAAACAATTGGTGAGTCTTTACGAGTAACTACAATTGTTCCTGGTTCCTGTTCGCACGTTACCGCAAGACCATAAGCACCAACCAAGCGCGAGGCTGCAATACGAACCGCTTCTAACAGATTCCCGTTATAGGCTTGCTCTACAAGATGAGCTACTACTTCAGTGTCAGTATCAGATTCGAAATGATGCCCAAGCCCGATTAGCTCTTCACGTAATTCAGAAAAATTTTCGATAATGCCATTGTGAACAACAGCAATATCAGAAGCACAACTCGTATGAGGATGAGCATTACGCTCAGAAGGAGCTCCATGAGTAGCCCAACGTGTATGCCCAATTCCACATGTTCCTAAACAGGCATCATCACCTATAGCATCAACAAGTTCAGAAACTTTGCCCAATCGTTTTACGATATTGAGCTTTTCACCATCAAACACTGCTATACCAGCAGAATCATAGCCACGATATTCAAGGCGCTTAAGACCTTCCAGGAGAACATCCTTCGCCTGAAGAGAACCTGTGTAGCCAACTATTCCGCACATACATTAAACTCCTAACCTAAAGGTAGGTAACATTCTTCATTACAGTAATACTGTATATCTTATCCCAGACAAGCAACGAATTGCTAACAGAACACTTATGCCTGATACAATCAGCACATGAAACAGTATCGAAATATCAAACATACCCAATCTGCAGCGCAACAATTCCCAACAAAACTTTTAGCAATAGTTATTGGCATTCTTGCTTTAATTATTCTGATTACACTTTTTATCCAAAGCTGCACAGAAGAGAAAACCTACAACTGGGATAATCTGTACAACGAAAATGGCCGAATATATTACCAAGAAAACGGTGTCACTACTTCACTTACGGGAATTGACGTGTCAAGTCATCAAGGACCCATCGACTGAAATGCTGTCTCTCAAGATGGAATTGATTTTGCCATGATTCGTTGTGGCAGCCGTGGCTACACTGAAGGAAATTTATACGCAGATGACACCTTTTATACAAACGCTGATGGTGCTCAAGCAGCTGGAATTCCTTTTGGAGTGTATTTCTTCTCCCAAGCAACAACAGAACAAGAAGCAATCGAAGAAGCGAACTATGTCCTTGAATTAATACAAGGAATGGAAATCAGTTGCCCTATAGCGTTTGATCAAGAAGACATGCCCTCTCAAAATGCACGCGCAAATAATCTACCAGCCAAACAATTGGATAAAAATGCTCAAGCATTTTGCAACACGATACAACAAGCAGGTTATTCAACATTGGTATATGGTAACCAACATGATTTAAGCCGGTATGATTTAGATAATTTACACGAAGATATCTGGTACGCAGAATACGGCAGCACGCAACCCAGCACTGCAATTCCTATAGCAATGTGGCAATACACTTCCACAGGAACCGTAGCAGGTATTTCTACCAACGTAGATTTAAACATCCTATTCGATACAAGCTTAATTAAACATTAAACCCATACTTATAGCTCAATACTGAAAAGAGCCCAGCTAAAAAATAGCTGGGCTCTTAGATAACGTTAAACTCATAGTTCAATGTTTATAAGAAGCTAGTTATTATTTACGCGATTCCTGGTATTCTTCCACAAGCTTTTGCTGAACATCGAATGGAGCTGGCTCATAGCCGTTAATCTCTAAGGAATACGTGCCTGATCCACGAGTCATAGCACGAAGATCTTTCGTATAAGAAACTACTTCAGCATAAGGAACACGAACAACGATAATAGTATCGCCTGCATCATCTGAGTCAGTTCCTACAATACGACCACGACGAGTAGCAACATCACCCATTACCGTTCCAGCGTATTCTTCGCCTACTACAACGCTCATATCAGCCATGGGCTCAAGTATTACAGGCGCCGCCTTTTCGCATGCCGCTCTAAATGCAATGCGAGCCGCCGTCTTAAATGCCATTTCATTTGAATCTACCGAATGATAAGAACCATCATAAACTGTGCAACTAATATCAACCATTGGATATCCTGCCAAAAAGCCTTCCGTCATAGCTTCTTGTACGCCCTTGTCAACAGCAGGAATTAAATTCTTAGGAATACGACCTCCAACGACTTCGTTCTTGAATTCATACCCCTCTCCAGGATTAGGAGCAAGGCGTAACCAGCAATCACCAAACTGACCAGAGCCACCTGTCTGCTTCTTGTGTCTACCTTGTGCCTCAGCCTGCTTGGTAATTGTTTCGCGATAAGGAATACGAACAGGAACCAATTCGACCTCAACACCGGTTTGGCTCTTTAAGCGATTAAGCAAAACATCAACTTGCATATCGCCCATAGTGTAGAGAATTTGCTGGTGAGTTTCTTCATTACGTGTTAACTGAATAGTAGGATCAACTTCAGCTTGACGTGCCAGGAAAGTGCCTAATTTATCTTCATCTGCTTTATTCTTCGCAACAACGCAAACAGGATATTGAGGAATTGGCAATGGTAATGGATCAACCTCAATATTTCCGCTCTTAGAAAGAGTATCTCCTGTCTTGGTCTCAGATAGCTTTGGCACTACCACGATGTCGCCAGCTTTGGCGCTCTTAACATCCATAGGCTCTTTGCCCATCATGACATAGATATGACCAAGGCGTTCCTTCTTGCCCGTTCGAGCATTGACCATTTCTGTTGATGGTTCCAAATAACCAGATAGAACCTTAATAAAACTCAAACGACCCACAAAAGGATCCGAAATTGTCTTAAACACAAAGCCTGCAGGCTCCCCTGTTTCATCAACACGAAGTTCAGTACCATCAGCTAAATAGAAAGGACCATGATGGCGAGGATGGGGGAAATAGGTGCAAATATCATCCATAATTCCCTTGATACCTTGCTCAATAATGGTAGAACCAACAAATACAGGAATGAAAATCTCCTGTGCAATGGCTTCTTGGAGCAATGACTCTAATTCCTCTTGGCTCAGTTGCTCTTCCCCATCAAGGTATTTCATCATAAGTTCATCGTCAGCCTCTGCAACTAAATCACAGAGTTTATCGCGCGCAATTTGTGCAGCATCAGCAAATTCCTCTGGAATTTCTTCAACTTTTTCTCCGCCATCAACAAAATAGCGGGCTTTCATACGAAGAATGTCAATAACACCTTTGAAGTCCTTATCTACCCCAATAGGAATTGTTACAGCACCTAAACGAGAGCCAAAACGAGCATGAAGCTGCGCCATAGCGATGTCAAAATTAGCGCCCTCACGATCAATATGATTAATAAATACACAGCGCGACGTACGCATTACTTCAGCTTCATGCCATAAACGCGTTGTCATATTTTGAGGACCAGCTACTGCATCAACAACGAACATACACATTTCGCATACCTGCATTGTTGCTAACGTATCACCCAAAAAATCAGCTTGTCCTGAAGTATCAAGCAAATTGATTTTGTAATCATCACCATAAGGAATGGGAGCAATTGAGGTACCTAAAGTAAAACGACGTCTTATTTCTTCTTCGTCATAGTCTAGGTATGACTTACCATCATGGGTGGTTCCCATTCGGGGAGTTTTTCCAGAAATATGAAGCATTGCCTCAGCAAGTGAAGTTTTACCCGCACCGTCTTGACCAACAAGTGCAATATTGCGTACATGCTCGGTTGCAGGAGCTGCCATAGATACCACTTCCTTCGTTATCGAATTCACTTAGCCCCTCAGAACTCGAAACTACGATTTAACTGCTGCATCGCCTATCGACACAACAGGAGGCCTACTACGATGAACACGTTCATCGATTCCTAGTTTATCGTATATTTGCAGGTTGATGAACAAATAAGTGAAAGCTCTCACAACAAAAAAGCTGGCGGTACCATGATTACGGTATCGCCAGCTAATAATTGATGGTAAGGATCAAGAATCCCAATAGAGGTATTACTCAACAACAAATTTAGTATTATCTAAAATCCACTCAGCAGCCTTCATACGTTGAGCAGCTTGTTTTAATAAGAAGCCACGTCCCGACTTTTGCATTGCATCAAAAGTATCTTCTTCCTTGCCAGGAGCCATATTCTTTAAAGCCTGCAACAGATCACTTGGTTGCAATTCAATTTGTTCATGATCGTAAATAGCATCAAGAATAAACCCTTGTACAAGCTGATTTTCTGCCTGAGCAGAAAGGGATGCGCGTGCCTGTTCCTCGGTGATATTTTGTTCTTTCGAAAACTCTTCGAAATTGGTGCCTTCACTAAGCAAGTCAGACACAAATGTCTCAAAGAGCTCTTGAGTCATAGCTGAAAGCATTTTTTCAGAGACTTCACCTTCAAAGCGAGGTGCATACACCTCCATAGCTGCCGCCATTTTAGCCTGCTCATAGCGCGTTGCAAGTTCTTCTTCAGATGTTTTACGAAAACGATCACGAAGATCATCTACCGTAGAAATATTCATATCTGCAAGATTATGAGCAACCCATTCATCAGTGATTTCTGGAATTTCTAAATCAGGAGAATCAGGATTTTTATTTTCATTAACCGCAATAATATGACGAACTAATATACGAATTTGTTCTTCAATATCCGAATCAAGAACCTCTGGTTTCTTTTCAATTGTTACGGTAGCTGGTTCATAGCTGGATAACTTGAAATGAGGCTTAACCAAAAGGCTCATTTCAAACGAAAAAGATTTATCGGGTTCAGGCGTATCATCCGATTCAATTCCATACGTTGCTAAAGGTGCCTCTCCATATTCCGAAATAGCAAACGGAACTAAAAAATTAACTACAGAAGAATAAACAGCCTGTTGAGCCTCTTCTTCATCAAGGGCATTGCAAATCTTTTCATACGAAGTATCGCCCTTTAAAGAGTCCAGATTATACTGAAGAATAAACGCATCTAAGCCGTCATTAAATGCACGTTCCATTTCGTCAGCATCAGCAGTTGCACACAAGCGAACTTCTTCATCATTTTTAGAAACTACATCAACTTTCATTAGTTCCCTTTCTTCAACATGCTTGATCTTAAAGTCCAAACACAAAGCGGTAATATAGTAGATTACCGTAATAAACCTTCTAGCAAAACCACCACAAAGCATGAGCGTGATATCCATGAATAGTGATAGTAATGACCAATCAAATAAGAATTACACCCTAAAGCCTACCTATACTCCCCTATCCGCAAAAACCACTAATAAAAATACACATACCGCAAAGAAAATTAACGACCAAACCATCATTCGAGATAGTAACGAAGATGATGATTTATACGATCCATATTCCGATTATCACGATGGAACATTGCGTGAATTGACCTTCGATAAAGATCCCTGGAAGTAACATCCTGCAAGCTTTTAAAATATGAAAATAGCTCGTCCAAAGCGAACGAGCTATTTTCAAAAGTCTTTTTTATATAAGGACTAAGAAGTAATTTACAGCGCCTTTTTAGCTACTTCAGCGAGAGCTGCAAATGCTTCTGGGTCATTGATAGCCATATCAGAAAGAACCTTGCGGTCCAACTCAACGCCAGCCTTCTTAAGACCATTCATGAAAACAGAATAGGAAAGACCATTAATGCGAGCAGCAGCGTTAATACGAGTAATCCAGAGACGACGGATTTCGCGCTTCTTTGCACGACGATCACGATACTGGTACTGAAGAGAATGCTGAACTTGCTCTTTAGCTGCACGATAAGAACGGGACTTTGCACCGTAATAACCCTTTGCACGATTTAAAACGGTACGACGCTTCTTATGAGCATTAACTGCACGCTTTACACGAGGCATACTATATTCCTCCTTTTACTAACGAAGACCAAGGTTGCGAGCGATTACTTTGTTGTCGGCAGTTGCAACCTCTGTTTCGTGACGGAAATTACGCTTACGCTTTTGGCTTTTCTTGGTCATGATGTGAGACTTGTATGCCTTTGAGCGCATAATTTTACCGGAACCGGTAACGCGGAAACGCTTTGCGGTGCCGCGATGAGTCTTCATCTTGGGCATTATTTGTCCTTTCCCTGTTCATCCTTCTTTTTCTTAGCCGTCTGTGGCAACGGAGCAATTAGCATATGCATATTGCGGCCTTCCATTTTTGGTTGATTCTCAATAACCGCAACATCTTTCAAATCATCTGCAAGACGTTCAAGAATGCTTAGACCTTGCTCCGGATGAGACATTTCACGACCACGGAACATAATGGTGATCTTAACTTTGCAGCCAGCAGCAAGAAAACGCATAACATGCTTTTTCTTGGTGGTGTAATCCCCAATGTCAATTTTGGGGCGAAACTTCATTTCTTTAGTTTCAACCTTGCTTTGATTCTTGCGAGCCTGCTTTGCCTTGATTGCTTGATCGTATTTGAACTTACCATAGTCCATAATGCGACAAACGGGTGGTTGTGCCTGAGGTGCGATCTCTACCAGATCGTAACCCTCATTGTCGGCGATGCGCTGAGCCTGCTCAATAGGAAAAATACCCAACTGGGATCCGTCGTAGGCAATCAAACGGCATTCCTTAACCTTGATAGCTTCATTAAGTCTTGGTTCTTGAGCTGCTATGGTGCCCACCTCCTTCTTTCTTCGATCCGGTGCTACCATGCACAAACTCATATAACCTACTGCATAAAAAAACCTGCATCAATCATGATTACAGGTCACACGAATACTCATACATTGAGCTACTATTCAATGAAACCCATCAGCTGCAATCATGCGCCGAAACAGGTGGGAGAAAGCTTCTCCTCTTATTTACAGCTTGTTTATATTACCATCTCCACGGTTCTTGTCAAAGATATTTTAAAGAAATATTGAGAAATATAAACCTCAAACGCATAAATATATAGTCCTTGTAATGCAGTTTTACAAAACAACAAACACTGTTGCAATTATAAATACAATACCCAAAGTAAAAGGAATCACGAAAACAAATACTAATAATCGTAACGGAAACGATAATCGCTTAAAGTTAGGAAATCGCGAATACAAAAGCCTTTTATCACATAGAGCGTACACAATTGAGGTAAACGAAACCCCAAACACAAGAATATAGCCAATAGCCCGATACCACAAAGGATAAGAATACTGAGTAGGATCAGTTGGATAAAACGTTGAGTAGCAGCACGCAACAATAAAGATAATCCAACATAAAAGCAGCCAAATATCCCACACAATCCCTATCCACGTAGGTACTTTTTGCAAATATTCAGAACTACTTCGATAAACATTCCTCAGCGAATCAAGAAACTTATGCAGTGTTGAATTTGAATGAACGCCAACTCCCGGATTCGTATCTTGGTCAATATCTTCAGCACACCCCTTAAAAGCAGTACGGACATTGCAGCTGCCTGGATAGAACAATGATTGTTTATTTGTTTGTTCCATATTGGAATCAAAAGAAACCATTACCGGCAATCCACTAGGGGGTGGATAATCGCTACCATCAATTAAATCTCCTGCCCGAAAACTATCATGCGAATAGCTCTCAGAAGCTTGCTTGAAAGATTCGCACAGTTCACGAACACTTTGATACCTATCTTTAGGATCAAAAGCACACGCCTTTTTGATAATTATTCGTAGCTGTTCAGGAACGCCTGGATACACAAAATCATCTTTCCGTACCTGATTACCAGCAACCTGCCCTGTTAAACAAAAGAAGAGGAGCATTCCTAACGCATACACATCGCTCCGTACATCAGTTTGACCATATCCAAATTGCTCAGGTGGTGCGTAATCGCGAGTTCCAAAATGAAGCGTATCTGAAAGCGAATCTTCACGATAGACACGAGCTATTCCAAAATCAATGAGCATCAAACGATCAAAAGACAGAATAATATTTGCAGGCTTCAAATCTCGATGAATGATAGGCAGATCAAACTTTTCATGCAATTCAACTACCGCATCGCAGATTCGTGGAAAAACATCAGATGCAATCCAAGTTGAAGGGCCTTTTCTAAGAAGAATCTCCTGCAAGGTTTCGCCCTGGATGTATTCCATCAATACAACTAATTTATCTTTTAACTGGTAACATTCATATATTTGCGGTAGATGAGTAAAAGAAACGCCCCGCTGCTGTGCATCATATATGGTTTTATAAACAGAACCTAAACCAGATTCACTATCAATATATTTTCGAATTAAAGGTCTTGATTTTTTTCCATCTGAATCAGCCGAAACCACTTTTTGGGTTATCTCAAAATCCGACTCTTTTAAAACTTCTTCAATTAAATAAATTGCATCTTTTTCAACACGATGAAGAAATAAAGTAAGCTCGTCTTCAGCAGAAATACCTTTTTCAGCAGACGAAAAGTCCTGCGGACTACCAAAAACCACAGGACTTTGCTTGTTTAGAGTTTCCGCATTACAAGAAGAAAACTGATCTTGTTCAGACGAAACAGACATCTAGCAAATAGTATCCTCACCAAATCGGTACAGTTCTTCATCAGTTTTTTGAAGAGAATATCCCTTATCAATTGCAAAAATAATAATCGCATCCCGCCTATTTTTGCAATAGAGTTCATTTGCTCCAGCTGCTTGAAGCAATCTATCTGTTTCTTTTAAAGACAGCTGCATTGCTAATGCTATTTGCAAAACCTTGTCACGCTTTGCACCACGTTGACCCGTGAAAATTTGATAACCAAACGTTTCATTGAGCCCAGCCGCCTTCACAACCTCTGAACGTTTAAGACCTTTTTTCTCAAGAAGCTCTTGAAGATACTCGGACAAATTATGTTGTTCATTTTCGTGATGACTTACAAATGACTTTATGCTTGGCGATGACAATAACTCGTCAAGTAATTCTTCAGTTAGTGGCTCATCCATACGCGTCTTTCTTCGAAATCGCTTATTCTTAAAGCCACTGTACCACGATACGTATCGTCTCTTAAGAATTCCTGAACGCTTTCGCCTATAACGTAGCGGCAAATATCGTTTTACCAAGCCGTAACATCTCCACGCTCAAACGAAACAATATCATCGGGAGAAACGCTACAATATGCTTCATATTTCCAGGTTCCCCCTGCTTTTATATTGTTTGCATTGGCATAAGCGTTTCCAATAACAGCACCATCAGCGTCATACAAATTATAGGAAACTTGTACGTAGCTCAAATCGCTATCAGTATTATTAGTGAATGTGCCCGCAATAACTGCAGTATAACTATCGGAATTAAGGGCTTCATCTGTAATGGTATAAGAATCAGAAGATTGCCCTGTTGTTGAAGCTGTATCAGAAGAAGTATCAGCAGAAGAAGGAGCACTGGTTGATTCAGAACTAATAGCAGGAGTGCTAGCCTCATCTATTGCCGCAGAGAACATACTTTGAGTAGCTAAAACAATAACGCAGGACAAAATGGTTAAAACCAAAGCAGCTATAGCGATTCCTTTACCTGATTTTTTGTCACGCATAGTACCCACTAAACCCACTATGGCAAAAATCAAACCCAATAAACCAAGAAAAAATGCGCCATTATTGATGATAGGAATAAAAGAAGTGAGAAGAGCTAATATTCCCAATACCAAACCTGCTACTGCCATACCAGAAGTAGGCTTGGGATACTGAAATTGCTCTGAACGATGTTGTGCGAATTGATCTTGACTCAAAGGTTGCTGACTCTGCGGAATTTGATTATTTGAGGGACGCTGAAAAGGAGTCATTAGTATACCTTTCTAAAACATTTCCATTAATACCCTCTAGCTACTTTCAAACTAGAGGCGCCATGCATGTCTTAGAAAACAATACTTAAACTTACATGCCAATTCATTAGCTGCGAGCTAATCTCAAACGATATATTTTTAAACGGATTAAAAAACTGCCTAGAAAAACGAGAAAAGTCTACGCTTTCATGAGCGCAACGCTTATACGTTTTACGGTATAGGATAAATCAGATTGCTTATTAGCTTCAGCATAATCATAATCAAGGGTAACTTCCCACGAATATAGCTGATCCGCTTGCGTAGTTTGACCCGTAAAAGAATAATGTTCACGTGCAAGAGTTTTTCTGTCGGAATTATAGGTGGAATACTCCGAAGAATCCGGAAGTGTTACCGATCCAATTTCAACTCCCGTAAGCCCCACTTTATTCAAAACAAACTCAACAATATGAAACTGTTTAACTGCTGGCGCAAAAGCAACATCACCATAACCCAACAAACTTGTAGGTGCTTCATAAGAAGCTGCAGCAACTCTACCCTCTGAGTCCAATCCTAACGTCACAGTTGGAGTACCCGAATATCTATCACCATGTTCATCAGCTAAAACAACAACTATCTCATTACTAAAGCCCAAAGAACTAAGCGTTTCCTGATCTTGAACAGTAGCACCATGACCGATTGTTTCAATAGCATCACTTTGATCTAAGCCCATCAATGAAACTAAATCAGTTACCTGGGTTGTAGGCGAAGAAATAAGAGGCTCACTTGACGCGTTGGTTGTCTCATCTTCATCTTCCTGAGCAGCAAAACTCGTTAACGAAGACTGAGAAGTGATAACTAAAGCAACACCTAAACCAACCGCAACAAGAGCCATAACCACCATCAGAATAATAAGATAGTTAAAACCTTTTCTTGTACTTGGATCAAGGTTAGTTTTCTTCATATTCTTCAACCCAAATTCTTACATGAACATTAGGAAATATACAGCAAACCCAATAAGCGCTATCACTAAGACCGCAATAATAATTTTATGCATTCTGTCTAGCGGAACCGAGCCATTCAAATCATCTTCGGAAATATTATCAAGAGCGCTTTCGAGTCCATCATCCTTACTGGAAAGATTAGGATCATCAAACAAAGCGTCTGAATGTTTATTATGTTTGGTTTCGTTAGCTATATAATCCTCAGAAGAAACAGCCTCATTGATACTTTCGTGCGACTCATGAACAGCAGAAATTCCTTCAGACTCAATATTTTGAGCTTTTTCAACCGTTATAAGCGAATACGTATGTTTTTCATTCTTGCCAGACACAAAAACCTACTTCATATACGAAGACATTTCATCAGCAATTGTCGCGTCAAGAGCAATTGCCGCTTCTTCGGATTCGCCAACGGTGAAAATATATACTTTGACCTTAGGCTCTGTTCCACTTGGACGAACAATTACCTTATTTGAATTATCTAAATCAAACTGGATTACATTCGCGCGCGGAAGACCATTTATTTCATTCTCATAATCAAGAACCTGCACAACTTTTAAACCAGCAATGTTCGTAAGGGGTTTATCGCGGAAAGACTGCATGAGCTCCGCCATTTCACGAGCGCCATCAGAACCTTCAAACGTAAACGAAAGTGTACGATTGTGATAAAAACCGTATTCTGCATAGAGGTCTTGCATTGCCTGATAAAGATTTTTACCAAGCCCTCGATAAAAACGCGCCATCTGACAAATAAGCATCGAAGCCACCACGGCGTCTTTATCGCGAGCATGGGTTCCAGCCAAATATCCATAGCTTTCTTCAAAACCAAAAATGAAGTCGTTACTACGATTAGCTTGCTCAAGCTCCGCAATAACACCACCAATATATTTAAAGCCAGTAAGAACTCGACGAATTTCTACCCCATAATGAGAAGCAACAGGATCCACCATGCTTGAAGAAACGATAGTAGTTACAGCAACAGGGTTTTCTGGTAGAGATTTTGCCTGCGTTCGACTACGACAAATGAAATCAAGTAACAAAACACCTACTTCATTGCCTGAAAGCAGTTTGTAATCCTGCCCATCTTTAACAGCAATACCAACGCGGTCAGCATCAGGATCAGTTGCCAACAATAAATCTGGGTGCACTTGCTCGCAAAGCTCAATGCCTAATTCAAGCGCATCTCTATTTTCTGGATTCGGATAAGGACAAGTTGGGAATTTGCCATCAGGTTTAGCCTGCTGTTCAACAACATGAATATCGTCAACGCCAATTCGCTTTAAGATTCTGCTCACACATTCAAGACCAGTACCATTTAAAGGCGTATACACTACACGCAGGGGATCAGAATCATTTTGCTCAACACGCTGCTCATAAACCGCATCAAGATATGCATCAAGCACTTCTTCACCGATCATGGTGACAAGGCCTTCATCTAAGGCGTCATCAAACGGCATAGTTTTAACATCATCAAAAATGTCTACTTCATTAATGCACTCAGTAATTGCATCGGCCATACCCGATGCAATTTGGCAACCGTCTGGCCCGTATGCTTTATAACCATTATATTGGCTCGGATTATGACTGGCAGTTACATTGATGCCCATTGCACAGTTTAGATAGCGAGTAGCAAACGATAACGCTGGAGTTGGCTCAAGTCTTGGATATACATAAGAAACAACACCATTAGCCGCTAATACACTTGCTGCATGATGAGCAAACAACTGCGAGTTAATACGCGAGTCATAGCAAATTGCAACAGCAGGACGAGCAGCATTTGTTGATACCGCATCCGAAGAGGCTGACTGTTTATTTATATAATCAGCAATACCTTGAGTTGCCTGACCAACCGTATAAATATTCATACGGTTTGTACCAGCGCCAAGAATACCGCGCAATCCTGCCGTTCCGAATTCAAGCGTTCTATAAAAAGCATCTTCAATTGCTGCATCATCTTGGGCAATAGAAATTAATTCTGAATGAAGATCGGGATCCGAAACCTTTTCGCACCAAAGATCATATAAAGAACGACAATCCATGTAAGAATAACTCCTTAATTTCAATTCGCTACCTAAAGCAGGTTCACTAGAAGTATATCAAGGCTTACATGGGTTGAGAAAAAATACTCAACGCAATTATAAACATTAAGCATTCGGGATGTACGAACGAACTACTAAAGCCGTAATGCGCAAGGTATAATTCACGTGATCAGCAGTGATCAACGGTGCTAGTAATAAAGTGATTAGTGGTAGTTTGTTTCTCAAGTTTCATTACACTAGTAACTCTGGTCATTTTGAAGCATCAAAAGCCATCATGAAGCAAACTGCTATTAAGCATTTCTTTTGAAAGAACAAGGCATGAAAAAAGACACCTATATTCATATGCTTAACGAAATAAAATCACGTCCTTTTTTGGCGAAAGGAATCCCTTTTTGCAATAGCATAATTACTAAAGCTATATATATTGCTTATCCTTGCCTTCTAATTTATTTATGCAGTAATTATTTAATGAAGGAATTAAGTTTAGACAGTTTTTTGTCCTCGGTTTTTTTGAAAGCTTTTTTCATTCCACTGATCTGCTTTATCCTACTTTCACTGTTTCGAAAAGCCCTTAATGCACCGCGCCCCTATGAGGTATTTAATGCAAAGCCCCTTATAGCAAAAGAAACGCAAGGAAAATCTTTTCCAAGCAGGCATGTTTTTTCAATTTTTGTAATTGCAACAACGTTTTACGTTTGTTGTCCTTTGCCCGAATTTGGAATTATTATTTTTACATTAGGTATTGCACTCGCAATTCTAAGAGTAGTTTCAGGCGTACATTTCATTAAAGATGTTCTAGCGGGTGCCATTCTTGGCATCTTGATGCCAGCGATTAGCTTCATGTTATGGTAGCTGCTCGAATTAGAAGCAGTCAAAACGTTCATCACGCAAGTAATCATATCCACATTTTTTCTTCAACCACACCAAATAACTACTCTTATGAAAATGTATTCATTACAACAATAATTACAGGTAAATATACAAAAGAACAAACACAAGCCAATATGGTATTTTTAGACCCTAAAAGCGCATCACCTTTATACGTTGCCAAAAATGCTGGCACCATAGCACCTGCAGGCATTGCGAATTCAAGAACAGCAATAGCAACCAGCAAATCATCTGTAATTATTTGACAAAGAACAAAATAAAGAATCAAAGAACCAAATAGATAGCGAATAACACCAAAAGGAATTATGCGCCACTCCGTGAATAATTCCTTAAGACGCATTTGAGATACATAGTAACCAATAATCAACATGGATATTGGAGCGGTCATTGCACCAACCATGTCAAAAGCACTGCTCAAAACATAAGGAAGCGGAATTTGTAAAAACAAAATGCCCAAAGCAAGAAGGGCTGCAACAAGTGCTGGATTGACAAAATTTCTCCAAGTGAGCGAAACATGCGAAAGTGCATGTTTAAATGAAAAATGAGATGCTGATTTATCACCCGAACTACTCATTTTTTCAGCCAATCGAGCTTCTCTTAACTGCTGATCTACAGAAAGCATTGCAAGACCCAAACTAAATAAAAACACATTGACTACGGCTACAAACAAACTTGACAAAATAATGGTGTGATCACCTAAAACAGCCGCAATAACAGGAACGCCAATAAATGCAGTTTGCGTACAAATACCCGAAAAGACATAGCACGCTATCGAATCAAGAGGAACACGTAAAAGCAAACACGCCAAAAAAGATACAAAGACCATTACGAAAAACAAAATGAATCCCAGTAAACACACAAGAGGGATTTGATTTGCAATTTGGTCAAATTGCACAGACGAAGTTGAAGCAATAATCATACAAGGAAGAGTCACATTCATGAGCAAACCCATGAGTTTATTCGACATATGAGCATCTATATAGTTCGTCTTTGTCAATACAAAACCCAATAGAACAATAAGCGCAAGAATAATAATCTGTGAGATGCCCGCACTAACTCCTTCCATTACTTCAAACTCCTCTCTTGAGCTATTTTCAGGCTAAAAGTATAGCGTTTGATTACGCTCAATGGTACGCTTTCAAAAGCGCAGCGCGACCATAAGGAGAACTTTATGTCCTACACAATCGTTACTGATTCTTCCTGCAATCTTCCCGAATCACTTATAGATGAACTAGAACTAGAAGTTCTTCCTCTTGTGTTTATGGTTGATGGCACACAGCATCATAGTTATTTAAAAGGACACATAACTGACTTAAAACAGTTCTACACCATGATGAGAGAAGGAAAAGTTATTACAACATCTCTCCCTAATTTAGCTGATGCCGAATCACTGTTCGAAAGCATCCTTAAAGGCGGAAACGATATTCTCTATCTTGGTTTTTCAAGCGGATTGTCCGGTACGTACGAAGGGATGCGTACTATAGGGACTTCTCTTTTAAAACGCTACCCTGAACGCAAGTTTGTATCTGTTGACACACTTGCAGCTTCAGTTGGACAAGGATTAATTGTGTACTATGCTGCTAAAATGCGACTCGAAGGCAAGTCTTTGAACGAAGTTGAACAATGGACGCGCAGCAGCCGCCTAAACCTTGCACACTGGTTTACGGTAGACGATCTCATGTTTCTTTTCCGTGGTGGACGCGTATCACGCACCGCTGCTTTCGCGGGAAGCCTACTAAACATAAAACCCGTACTCCATGTCGATAACGATGGATTGCTAATTCCAGTGGAAAAAACTCGTGGCCGCAAAAAGAGTATCCAGGCATTAGTAAAGCATATGGAAGAAACCGTTACGCAACCTATCGAAAATCAACTCATAGGCATTTCACATGGTGACTGTATAGAAGACGTTGAATATCTAAAGAAACTTATTACCGAAAAATTCGGTGTTACTAAATACCTCGTTAATTATGTTGATCCTGTTATTGGCGCTCATTCAGGACCTGGTACCTTAGCCTTATTCTTCCTGGCATCACATCGCTAGATTTAACTAGAAAGAAAAACCTACAAAAGGATAGGAAGCAATTCCTATCCTTTTTCATAATATTGTGCTTAACACTTATTAGGTAACTATCTAATAAAAAAGTTTTTACTTTTAGTGATTAACAAAAGATTTAAAATTCAGTCACTCTATGCTTCAGTAATAATATCGCGCAAAGCATTTATAAACTTTTCGTTGTCTTCATGACTGCGAATCGAAACCAGAAAATAGCGCTTCCCTTCAATTCCGGGGACACCCGCTAAATCTCGAACCGTAAAACCAGCCTTCTGCAAACGCACAATTAAGTCAGATGCGCTCGATATTCCAAAATCACGAGCAGCACGTTCCTCAAGAGCGCACATTACAAAATTTGCCTCAGACGGGAAAACCTTAATACCTGGGGTCAAACTAAGCATGCATTGCATCCATGGAATCTCTTTATCCAAAAGCGCTACGGTATCCTCCAAATAATCTTCAGTATGGGGAAATTCACGAGCCACAATTTCATTAAACATAGTTAGTTCAGAACCATCACTGAATTGCTTTATATGGTCTATAGCTGAAGCATTGCCGCAAACATATCCCATTGGAATACCAGGCATACCAAGTTCGTTTGATAGGCTACGCACAACAAACAAATTACGATATTGCTGCGTAAGTTCAACGAAGGATTCGCCGCCTAATGTCAAACTAATATTAGATTCATCAACAATTACCCAATTACAAACATCCAAATAACGCTTAAGTGTTTTCTCGGAAAGCAAGCGAGCGCAAGGAAAACTTGGATTAGCTAGAACCGCTGCATCAAACTGCAATCCACTAGAAAAAGCCGATTGAGGTTCAATAGCAGAAAGCGAATAAGGATTAACCAATTTAACAGGATTATGACCTACATTAGCTACTGACAAAAAATACCCCGTTGGTGCAGGAGTTGGAATACCAACATTACACGGCCTATACGCTTGAGCAATAGCGCTGATCATGGACGCCACACTTGTTCCTGCCAAAATGCTTTCTGCTGGCATTTCAAAATAGCGTCCAATAATGCGGCTAAGGTGTTGACCGTCACTATTGGGAACAAAAGAAATGTCACCTTCACTGATAGCCGAAGCAATAGCCTCTTTAATGCATTGCGGAGTACCAAGCGGATTTGCGATGCAGGAAAAATCAATCCAGTCAATTTCAGCACGAATATCATAAGGCAAAGTTTCCTGAGGCTGGGCAGCCACAGATGCTTCATTCACAAGCCCTGTTAAAGCTTCAAATGCTTTCACTTTGTCTCAAATCCTTACGTCAAAAATTGATCATGTTTTGTCTGGGTGAACTACCGTAACACAAAAGATTCGTTTCGTGGGGATGGTAGACTAGGTTTCATGGGAAATAGCAAACAACATATCGATAAAACACCCTCCGATAACTACCAGTTTTCAGCATCTGATAAGGGATTTTTTCCTACTGTACCCCAATATTCATCTTTTGATGAAAAACATCTTTCCCTTCACCCTTGGAAAGGAAAAGCCATCATTTTAATGGATCTTGATGCCTTCTTCGCATCCGTTGAACAACTCGACCATCCTGAATGGCGAGGAAAGCCTGTAATTGTTGGTGGAAGTCCCGAAAAACGTGGCGTTGTTTCAACCGCTTCCTATGAAGCGCGCAAATATGGTGTTCATTCCGCCATGCCTTCTTCTACCGCAGCACGATTATGCTCTGATGCAATTTGGACCTCGGGACATTTTCATAGATACAGAGAAATGTCTAAACAAGTGATGAACATACTGTATGACGAATCGCCCAAACTCATGCAAGTAAGCATTGATGAAGCATTTTTAGACATTACCCCAACCAGAACTAATACCACCCATCCAGTCATAATTGCTCATCGAATACAAAATCGCGTTTCTAAACTTGGAATAACCTGCTCAATTGGACTAGGCGCTTCAAAATCGGTTGCCAAAATAGCATCTAATCAAAACAAGCCAAAGGGATTAACAATTGTTTATCCTGAACAATCGGAACAATTTCTAGCGACATTGCCCATTAAAGAAATGAGTGGCATTGGGCCAGTAGCTGAAAAGAAGCTTAGGCACTATCGTATCCAAACGTTAGGTGACCTCGCAAACGCTGACATTGCTTTGCTTCATGAAGTATTTGGTAAAAATGCTCAAATCATGAAAGACAGAGCTCTAGGAATTGATTCGGAAGTAAGCACGGAGCACGAACCCGCAAAATCGGTGTCGAATGAAATTAGTTTTTCAACAAGCCTTACTGAAAAGAATGACATTGAAGCACGTATTGCCACCATGGCACACAAAGTTGGTAGACGGTTACGGCAAAAACAAATTGAAGGCACTACCCTTCATCTAAAAATCCGGCGAGAAGATTTAACCATTCGAACGTGTCAGAGAAAAATCCCAAACCTAGGGACAAACGAACTTACTTGGCTGCCAAGCCTCTACGATATGCTTGAAGAAATTTGGACACCTGGCGAAAAACTTCGTCTTGTAGGAGTAGGAATAAGCGGTTTCGATAATGAACCTATACAAACTTCATTATTCGATAGTACGTTTCTAGCCAATGAAAATGATGCACATGACAGCCACACAGCAAATCAATTGTCCGGGTCAAAACGAAACAACAATGCACCTGTCCAAAAGACAAGTGCACTAGTGCATCATGCCGAAAGAAACACAAAGCTTCTAGAAGCAAACGACCTTATCGCTAAACGGTTTGGTGAAAATGCTGTGCGATTTGGATATGAGTTAAAAACGTATGCCGACACAACAGGTAGTTCCGCCAAAAACACTGAAGACTACAAAGACTACTAAAAGCCTCAATCGATCAGAATAAGCCTATATTGGCCACACTTCATACCTGTAAAATGGAATTATTCTTAGTTAAACTTAAAAATTTTCTGAGCAATATGGTAGCCCGTAATACCAACCATACGACCAACGTCACTTGGAATATTGGTTGCCAAGTTAAGGACCGAGTGACGAACATCGCGATATAAACCTTCATCTTTTGCACGTAGATAGGCCCATACATCTGCTCGTTTAGCTTCATTTTCAGGAGTTTTTTCCATACGTAAAAACACCGAACAGATACACATCATCATAGAAAGATAATTCTTCATATAGCTGCGAAGGCGTTTATTTTCAACCGCCATTACATCAACCGAATCAATCATTACTTTAGTGATACGAATCTGCTGATCAATGCGAGACAACATGACTTTTTCATTGACCGATTGATCTTCGCGACCAATAAAGTAACGATACATATCTACGTCAAAATACCGCATTGTTTTTACATGAGGAAGTGGAACATACACAAAAATATTGTCCACATAAAAACAATGCTCTGGAAGCTTCAATCCCATATCACGCAGCATTTCAGTTCGATATATTACTGAATGCATTAACAAGTACTGCGAAGGATTAAATCGCCCAACATCAGACCAGCTAAACTCAGTATCTGTTGGAAAAACATTGGTGTAACGAATAGTGGTATGAGTGCCCTCAAATACCTTTTCATACACGTAATTTGCTATTACTAGATCAGTAGCAACGGCACCCTGTTCTTCAACAAGCTGCTTTTGGTGACGCAAGTAAGGCATTATTTCATCCATAGCTTGCTTATCTAACCAGTCATCAGAATCTACAACCTTATAGTACAAACCCTGTGCAGCAGCCAAACCGGTATTAACAGCAGAACCATGTCCCCCGTTTTCTTTATGAATAACACGAACGATACCCGGATGTTCCTGCTCAAGTCTATCGCAGATTTCCGGTGTAGCATCTTTAGTGGAACCATCATCAACTAAAATAATTTCAATGTCGTCCCCGCAAGGCAGCAATGATTCAACGCATTTCTCCATATAGTCTGCCGAATTAAAACACGGCACTGCAAAGGAGATAGTTTTCATAGAGGTTCCACCTAACCTTTCCGTTCACACCGTATGTGGTTTCCCTCAAAGGCACATTATACCCACGATGCCCTACGAACGCTAAAATGAACTAGAAAAATAGCATCTAATTGCGAAAGGATAGTCTATGGCTACACTCATTGAGTCAATGATTGAACGTGCTAAGTCTGATAAGAAAACCATCGTTTTGCCCGAAGGAAACGATGATCGCATTCTTGAAGCAGCGCAAACTGCTTTAGCAGAAGGTATCTCAAACATCATCATCCTAGGAAATGAAGACGAAATTAAGTCTAAGGACTTTAATTTAGATCAGGCAACAATTATCAACCCTTCAACTTCTGACAAAGTTGATGAATTTGCTTCCCTTCTCTACGAATTACGCAAAAAGAAAGGGATGACTGAAGAAGAAGCACATTCTCTGGTTACTACTGATCCAATTTATTTCGCAGTAATGATGCTTAAAACTGGTATGTGCGACGGCTTAGTTGGCGGCGCTGGTTGCGCAACGGTCAAAATCCTTTCACCAGCGTTGAAAGTGCTAAAAACAGCACCAGGCGCACCTATGGTTAGCTCTCTGTTCTTAATGGATGTTCCGAATTGCGAACTTGGTGAAAATGGCATTTTTGCATTTGCTGACTGCGCTTTGGAGGTTCAACCAACCGCCGAAAAATTAGCTCATATTGCAAATCTTACCAACGACTCCTTCAAGCGCCTTATTGGCAAAGAGGCGCGTATTGCCCTTCTTTCTCATTCCTCATATGGAAGTGCAAAGAACGATGATGCTACTAAAGTTGTTGAAGCAATGAACTACATTAAAGCAAACTACCCAGATTTAAATGCTGATGGCGAACTCCAACTTGACGCTGCTATCGTTCCGGAAATTGGGAAATCTAAAGCTCCTGGTTCTCCGGTAGCTGGTAAAGCTAATGTATTAATTTTCCCTGATCTTGATGCAGCAAATATTGGCTACAAGCTTGTTCAGCGCCTTGCTCACGCCCAAGCATACGGCCCAATTCTTCAAGGCATTGCAGCGCCCGTAAATGACCTTTCTCGTGGCTGCACTGCTGAAGATGTTATAGGTGTTATTGCTATTACCTGTGTACAAGCTCAAACTTTATAAAATTCCTGATAGTTTGCTATTTCTGGCCCAATAACGTAATTATTCGTTATTGGGTCTTTAAGGTTTTATATGGAATTACTAGAACTTATTTTATTTTTACTAATCGCAGTACTCGCATCAAGCTTGCTTGATCAATTCATGCACGGAGTATCCCTGCCACTTGTTCAGATAGTTTTAGGTATTGGTATCGCAATGCTGCTGCCACTGCCAACAAACATTACGATTGATGCTGAATTGCTTCTTATCTTATTTATTGCTCCCTTGCACTTCAATGAAACCCGGCATGTTGATTCGGGAGAACTGTATAAAAATAGATTTGGCATAGCCTCTCTTGTTACAGGACTCGTTCTTTTAACGATGATTGCACTAGGCTCAACCCTCCATGCATTAATTCCCGCCATTCCCTTTGCTGCCGCACTTGCCTTCGGTGCTGCTATGGGATCTACCGATGCATCTGCAGTTACCTCTCTCGCAAAAGAAATGCGTTTTGGAAGACGTCATGAAGCTCTTCTTAATGGTGAAGCTCTTTTTAACGATGTAACAGGAACCATAGGATTCCAATGCGCCATAGCGGTAGTTGTATCTGGAGCATTTTCACTTACACATGCGGGTGAAGAATTTATCCTCGAATTATTCGGCGGAATGATTATAGGCACAATTTTAGGAATTGCTTTTTGGGGTCTCATGGCAGCCATGAGAAAATTTGGTCTTGAAAATCCAACCGTCCATGTAGTTCTTGAGATTCTAACACCCTTCATTATTTATCTTATTTGTGAACAAATTCATGTCGGGGGCGTCATAGCATTAGTACTTGCTGGGTTGACGATTTCTTTACTCCCCCATAAAAGAACTGCGGCAACATCCCGTCAAAAAATTCAAGCTTCAAGCGTATGGAAAACTCTAGAATTTGTTCTAAACGGAATTATTTTTGTTGTCCTTGGAATGCAAATTCCCCAGGTTCTTGGTTCAGCACTCGAAGATAGTTCCGAAACGGCCTTAATGCTCATTACGACAGTTCTCCTTTTAACTATTGTGCTAGAAGCTATTAGGTTCATTTGGATCCTTGGACTAGATATCATTGATGCCAAGAATTCCAAAAAGCCTCTGAGAATTTGTTTTTCTAAACGAAATCTAAAAGGTACCTTAGGTATGGCATTTGCTGGACCAAAAGGTGGTGTAACGCTAGCCTTAGTTCTCACTATCCCCTACACCATTAGCACCGGGGAAGCTTTTCCTATGCGTGAAGAACTCTTATTCTTAACTTCCGGGGTTATCTTGTGCACAATGCTGTTAGCAAACTTTGCAGTAAGAAAGTTGGTTCCTAAAAAGCCCTCAGAAAAACGCTCAAAAGCATATGCAGATGCAGAAATTCATATTTTGATGCAAGTAATTAATTCCATTCAGGAAGATGCTCATTTAACAGGATCAATTACAGGTGAAGCTGCCTATCGCTCTTTAGACAACACTCAAACCTATTCTGGTAATCCGCTCAAAGACAAAAATCCTTATGAAACCACCTTGCCAGACAATGTTGATGAACCAGCTACTGCCATTGTAATGAAACGCTATGCAGACCATCTACGTGAGTTTATCCCAAAGGCAAGTCCCGAAATAGCAGATAAGGCAACTGCGCTCATGAAGCGTTGTGACGAACTTTACGAACAAGCAAACGCATACGAAGAAGAACTCGAAAATATAATTAACAACGAAAACGAAGATGCTGAAGGATTTGAAGCACGAATACTAGCCCTAAAACGGATACAAGAAGCAATAGACGACATACAAGACAAGGCTCTTACCCGTGAGCTTGAATTTATAAAGATTGCAAACCGAAGCGGAATGATTAGTGACGAACATACACGAAAGCTAAGAAACGATATATACGTCCAACAGATGACCTTAGACTTGGATTAACGGCAAAAAACCAATAAATCAAATACGCGTAAAGGCTCCATGCTCAAAGACTAAACTCTCCATATAAGAGATATCGGGTTGGATCAAACAATCCAACCCGATATTGCAAACAAATGATAATTTGCCCTTAGTTATCTTTTGAAACAGGAATAATTTGAGTTTTAGCACGAACGATTTCATACGTATCACGTGCAATCATATATTCCTCGTCAGTTGGAATAACGATAACTGAAACTTCAGACTTATCAGAAGAAATAAAACGTTCAAAACCGCGTTGTTTATTCTTTGCAGGATCAAGAATAATTCCAAGGGACTGTAAGCCGGTGAAAATCATTCGACGCATTTTCTCGCAATTTTCACCAACACCAGCCGTTAAAACAATAGCATCAGCACCACCAAGCATGAAGAAATATTGACCGATGAACTTCTTCACACGAGATGAGTACATTTCATAAGCAAGAATAGCCCGCTCATCTCCTGCTTCAGAAGCTTCCCGCACGCTACGCAAGTCGTTACTGATACCAGAAATACCCAGCAAGCCTGATTGCTTGTTCATGATATTATTCATCTCACCAGGAGTAAGATCAAGTTTTTCCATTAAGTACGTAACAATTGCAGGATCAATAGAACCGCAACGGGTACCCATCATTAAGCCATCAAGCGGCGTAAAGCCCATTGAGGTATCAATAGGAATACCATGATCAATCGCAGAAATTGAGCAACCATTGCCTAGATGACACGTAATTAAACGTAAGTCAGTTAATGGCTCATCAAGCATATCTGCTGCGCGTTCAGCAATATAACGGTGCGAGGTACCGTGAGCGCCATATTTACGTACCCCATACTTTTCATAGAAGTCATAGGGAAGAGGATACATATAAGCAGAAGGTGGCAATGTTTGGAAAAACGAAGTATCGAACACCGCAACCATAGGAGTATCAGGCATCAATTTACGACAAGCATAAATACCTGCTAAGGCGGCTTTATTATGCAAAGGCGCAAGTTCTGCAAGTTCATCAATTTTAGCAATTACATCTTCATCAATTAAAGCAGATTTCTGAAAATATTCGCCGCCATGAACAACACGATGGCCTACTGCAGCAATTTCACTCATATCATGAATAACCGCATTAGGGCCTTTTGTTAAAACATCCAATACAACCTGTACTGCTGCGGTATGGTCGGGAAGAGGTAGCTCATAAACAAACTCGTTATCATCTATACCGTGCTTATGGGTAGAACCTTCATTTCCAACTCGCTCACAGAGACCTTTAGCGACAACTTTATGAGTAGAAATGTCAACCAACTGATACTTAAGCGAAGATGAACCAGCATTTATAACGAGGATGTTCAAACTAGTACCTCCTTGAAATCGTATTGTTATATTGTACGAAATAAGTGAGCTAATCCTGACAAAGGAAAAGCATTTTTCCGGTAGCTGGCAAACGGCTGCCGAACCGCGTTCAAAGGGTTTAAACCACGGATAAACGGTAGGAAAATGCGAAGAAATTGCGAAGAAGCCCTTTAACTTATTCGCGCACCTCTTTCAAACATCACCAGTTAACAACAAATATGAGCCAATGAAATCCTATGCTTTAGACAAAGTGGAATCGGTAACCGTATCATCGACGGACATATCAAGTTCGCCCATCAATACGTCCACTTTCTGCTGAGCATTATTAAGTCGATCTTTCAAAAAGCGCAATAACGCAATACCGCGCTCGTATTTTACAAGGCTTTCTTCTAATTCCAAAGTATTGCTTTCGAGAGCCGCAACAATACTGTTCAGTTCAGCCATAGCCTCACGAAATGTCGTTTCTTCATTCACAGTATTCACATCATTAGTCATGAGTTTCCTCCATAGAAATTAGCTCAGATAGTTCCGAAGATACTTCTTCCTCAACACGACACGCAAGACTGCCATCAATAAGTTGCACAGAAATGCGGTCATTGGGTTTTACCTGCGAAATGCTCTTAACAACAGAGCCTTCAGTATCGCGTGTTATAGACCACCCTCGTTCAAGTGTTTTAAGGGGCGATAAATCATGCAACCGAGAAGTAATTACCGCAGCGCGAGATTGATAAGGAGTCAATAGCGCTTTTCCTAAACGCAACAAATTCGAAGAAGCAAGTTCAACGGAATGAAAACTTTGCTGAGTCAACGTTTTTCCAAGTTGTTCCATTTTTCCTTGAAATACATCTATAGTCTGCATCTCTGCAGAATAAAGCGTTGATGGATCCTTGAACAACGGCCTTGATGCTATCCCATCAACATACACCACAGAACGATGGATGCGATTAGTCAGAGAAGAGCTTAAACGTTCTGCTTGAGAAGCAAGCAAATCACGTAATTCATCCACATGAGGACTCACCGCTTCTGCAGCTCCTGTTGGTGTAGAAGCACGAACATCCGCAACCATATCAGCTATAGAAGTATCTGGCTCGTGCCCTATGCCAGTTACTACTGGTTTAGGGCACGAAGCTATTGTTCGAGCAAGACCTTCATCATTGAATGGCATTAAGTCCTCAAAAGACCCGCCCCCACGAACAAGAAGAATTACTTCAGCTTCGCTCTGGGCTACTTCCATAAGTGCTTGAGAAAGCGTTTGCGCAGCCATTGCACCTTCTACAGGAACTCCAGCAAAAACTATACAAGCTAAAGGATAGCGACGACGCAAAGTACGCAAAACATCATGAACCGCAGCGCCTCGCGGAGAAGTAACCAACCCTATAACTGAGGGCAATTCAGGCAGGGCACGCTTACGCTCAGGATTCATCAGTCCTTCTTTTCGCAACTTTTCAGCAAGTTGCGCTACTCGAGCACGTAAATCACCTTCGCCTGCTAAAACAAGACGTGATACATCGAAATTCATACGTCCTTTAGGAGCAAAAATAGTAAATTTACCTGTTACCTGAACTTTTACACCGATTCTCAGATCAACGCCACTTGCCTGAAAGCGATTCTTCCACATCAAACACGGAAGAGAAGCGTCCTCATCTTTTATAGTGAAATAAACCGCCTTATAACCAGGCTTATTATTCAGCTCACTCACTTCTCCTTCTATACAAAGCGTATGCTCTTGAAGAAGTGATTTAGTTAAGCGAATAGCAGCAGATACTGAAAGCGCCCGCCTCTTAGAAGCGGGCTGCGTTGATTGCGAAGTTTCTGCACCAGGAAAACCAAAAGATAACGGCTCAGTTTCCATAGCTTTACTCCTCGCGAGATCCCAACAGATACAAAAGCTGTAAAACAGAAACGAGAGCAGCAGCTACATACGTAAGCGCACAAGCACGTAAAACACTCCAAGCGCCACTACGTTCTGCTCCTGGTAAGCCCGTTGTTTCCATATACACCAGCGCTCGGCGACTTGCATTAAACTCCACAGGAAGCGTTACCAACTGGAATAAAACGGCAAACGCATAAAAGATAATTGCTAAATCAACCAAACCAGCAATATTTAAGAAAATGCCAATGAGCAAAATAAAAATCCAGGTATTAGAAGCAAAGTTAACTACTGGAACCATTGCGCCACGAATCTTAATAGGAATATATCCCTGAGCATATTGACAAGCATGTCCTACTTCATGACACGCTGTTGCAGTAGCGGTAATTGACGAGCCATTGAAAGACTGAGGGTCTAAAGTAATGGAATTGTCCTTTGGATTAAAGAAATTATCTCCGTGATTACCCATACGAACTGGAACATCATAAATGCCATAATAATGCAACATTCCAACCGCAACTTGATAGCCAGTCATACCATTTGAAATTGGCACATAGGAGTATTTTTTAATTTGACGATTAACGTAAGCCTGAGCACCAAAGCCAATTGCTAACGTTACAACAATTAATAATAAATACATGCAAGCTCCCAAACTAGTTTCTTTTTTCAGCTATATAGCTTACCTGCTGATAGCATCTAAATCAGTCAGGATATACAATTTTCAAATTTCCGTCGCTAATTTGTAGTAAAAACTTACCCTTTAAGAATTCACAGAGCTCTTTGCCTACCACATGATAACGCCAGCCCTTTAGTAATTCGCAGTCTTCATCATGCCCCCGAGCAAGCTTCATCAGCTCAGCATGGGGAGCTAAAGTCTGAGGCGCGATTTTATTTTCTTTAGCGCGAAGCCGAACTATTGCATTCATGAGATCAACCGTTATATCTACATTGGCTTCGCTACTTTGATTGTTCTTACCTCGGGGTAAATCTTCTTCAGGACAGTTCAAGCCCTTCTTGATAAGCGATAAAACAACTCGGGCATCTGAAGCTTTGAGAGATTCCTTTAACCCTCTAACCATATAAAGCTCATCGATGCTGGAAGGTTCTCTGCGACATGATTCAACTATTTGCTCATCAGAAACAACCCATTTACGAGGAATATTTCGTTTTTGAGCACGCTCTTCGCGCCAAGCAGCAAATTCACGAGCAGCCGCCATTTGCCTTGGTGTTAGTTGGTTGACGCGCTTAAGCTTCATAAACCGAGTTCGCGGATCTACTTCGTATTTTTTTGGATTAGAAATATCAGCAAAGGCTTCATCAAGCCAGGAAAGTCGTCCTTTTTCTGTAAGCTGATGAACCATATCGTAGTAAATAGTCGGAAGATACGTCACATCATCAGCCGCATACTCTACCTGAGAGGAACTGAGAGGTCTTCTTGACCAGTCAGTAAACGAATCTTTTTTCGGCAATGTAACTTGACAGAACGACTGCACTAAAGAAGCGTACGAAGCTTGCTGTGATTTACCCAACAACGCTGCCGCAACTTGAGTATCGAATACAGGCGTAGGAACTACTCCTGTTTCGTGATAAAGAATTTCTATATCCTGTGATGAAGCATGAAAAATCTTAACAATATCTTTATTCGTAAGCACAGATGCCATTACCGTCAAATCCTTAATACCGAAAGGATCAATAATGGCCACTTTCCCTTCTATAGCAATTTGAATCAAACATAGTTTTGCGTAGTAGGTTTTTTCTCGCAAAAACTCTGTATCAATAGCCATAAAGGAACTTTTTTCACAAGAACCTAGAAATTCTTTTAATTGGGCGTCGGTTTCGACGAGCATATACACACCCCTTTGGGTTGGTTTATGATGCATTCATTTATTAAAGAGCGCGTAAGTTTGCGCAGATATATCGAATCTCACGATATAGTATGTATAACATACTAGCAAAAGGGGTTAGCTTGAAAGTACTTGTAATACATAACTTACGTTCTGGGCTCCGTAATGGTGCAATTTATGACTTTATTCGCATGTATGCCGAAGATGGGGATTCCTTTACCGTGCGTACCTTTGGCGAAAAAACTCCCCTTACCTCATTACTAGAAGATGCTGCCGATTACGACTTCGTTGTTGCAAGTGGCGGCGATGGAACCATTTCTTCAGTAAGCTATGAACTTCGCTATACTGATATCCCCATTTTGCCTTTTCCTTCTGGTACAGCAAATCTTCTAGCTATGAATTTATTTGAGCCAAATGAGCCGCATGCTTTATGCAAAGTGACAGATGAAGCTCTCACGCTCAATTTCGATATAGGCGAACTTGAAACTGATACTGGAATTAAACGCGGTTTTTCAATGATGGCTGGATGTGGGTATGACGAGCTCATCATGAGAACAGCAACCCAGCACAAGCGGCTTTTAGGCGATGTAGCATATTTTGAAGCAGCATTTCAAAACCCTACTCCGCAAGTTTCTCAATTTACCTTAACCATAGATGGAAACACTATTACTTCTACCGGCATTGGTGTTATTGTTGCCAACTTTTCAAAAATGCAATTTGATCTCATGGTTTCGGACGAGAATCTTCCTCGAGACGGAATGTTAGATGTAGTCATTCTGAAGACGGAAAATGCTTTTCAACTTTTACCCGTAGTTATGGCAAAAGTTTTTGACCATTCAGGTTCCCTTGCTAAAAAAGTCGGCGGGTTGGAACTTTATCGTGGAAAAGAAATACGCATCGAAGCAGACCCTAAAATGCTCATTCAATACGACGGAGAACCTACTGAGCTAGAAACACCTTTAACTATTCGTTGCCTGCCACAAGCAACAAGATTTGTTGTTTCGCAAGAATGTCTTGATCACTTTAGCCACCATGACAATAAATAGGTCAAAATTGCGAATTAGGTAATTCCAAAAGCTAACAACAACCTAGTAATACAAAACTACTGGCTTTCGCACCTTTAAAAAATGAAAAAGCCAGTAGTGAAATACCTAAATTAGTTATGAAATGCTACTTACTACTTTTTGATCTAGCTTTCTTATCTTTGGAGTCTTTGGAGTCTTGAGCTTCAGCTAATGCTTTAGCATCTTGCGCTGCTTGTTCAGCATCAAAAATTGCCTGAGCCAATTCAAGAGTATCGGTTCTTTGGGGATCAAAGCCGCGAGCACGCATCATTTCTAGGTTCTTTTTAGCAGTCCATTCGCGGAAGTTCTTAGTGTATCGCATCTGAATAAGCTCAAGAACAATTGCGAATACCATCGCGAAATAAACCATAAGCTTTTCGCCGTGCATCCCCAACACTTCAATACCGGAATTAATATGCAGACTATCAAGCACAAGCAAAACACCAATGGTCATAATGAAGACCAGAGCCAAAATCTTCATCTCAGTATGAGCATTAATAAAATCGGAAATAGAATCGATAAAAATCATCATGATAAGAATTGCGACCATTACAGCGATGACCATGATGATAAGGTGTTCTGCTAGCCCAACCGCAGTAATTACGGAGTCAATAGAGAAAACTAAGTCCATAACCATAATAGTTGCAACAGCAGCAGGAAGCGTCAGACTTCTACGAGATTGGCTGGTATCACCTTGATCTTCTTTTTCTTCAGCAAGGCCTAAAACATCGCGAACCTCAACAAAGCCTTTGTAAATCAAATAAATACCGCCGAACAAAAGAACTAAATCTCTTACTGAAAAGCCCATTTCACGTTCCCCAATATAAACACCAGGAATAGTGAATAGAGGATCGGTCATATGGACAAGGAACGACGCGAAACTTAAAAACAGAATACGCATTACCAATGCGCCTAATAGGCCTAAACGACGACCAAGGTGCTGTTTCTCAGGAGGCAAACGGTCCGTTGTAATAGAGATAAAAACAAGATTATCGACACCTAATACAATTTCCAAAAAAAGAAGCGTAACTAAACTAATCCACGCTTCTGGTGTTGCGAAAATTGAAAGATCCATCGACTCTTTGTCCTTTCTTGTCCTTACACAAAAAAGACTCACGGCAAAAGGAATATAATCCCTTCCACCGTGAGTCTTGTCGATTAAGACACGCCAGGCTTTTTTTAGGCCATGATGTTGACGCATCACATACTTATTATGTCAACTACTCCCTCACAGAGTGAACCCATAATACCATGAACAGAGCTTAAGCAATCTCATAAGTTTGACGATTATCAATTCCCCACATAGTTATCGTATAGGGCTTGATAGAAACCTGTGAAGCCGCCCGTTTATCAGTAAGGTGAACCATTAAGGTATAGGTGCCGAAATTCATGCCGTTAAAGGTTGTCCGTTGTCCAACAACAATTTGGTTTTCTTTTACAGGCTCAGGATCATTAGAAACGTCTCCATCAGCAAGAAGAGCAACAACATCTCCTTCATAAAGAGCAACTGTGCAATCTTGTCCAGTAAATTGACCGGATGTAGAAATAACTGAGACATTAAGATAACCGGCAATAGAAGGAGCAATCAAAACAATACATACCAATACACCCAAAATAATTCCGATAATTTGTTTCAGTCGCTTTTTTGGAGAAGTATGTTTCTTTTCTCCATCAGTAGAACTAGCTGAAGGCTCATCGGAGAAAGACTCGGAAGAATTTGTTACTTCATTTTGAGTAGATTCATTTTCAGACTCAACCGTGTCACAATTTGTGTCATTAGCAACAGGTGAAGTTGCAGCCTTATTGTTTTCTGAAATTGGCTGTTCTTTATCAGACACCACTATCCCCTTTCGAACCCTTTATGTATCTAAAACGTTATCAAATAAGCATGAAATCAATTGTAACAAAGAATAATAATTTACCCCTTGCGCAAATGATACAAACCGATATAATACTTTCTTGCACGCGGACGTGGCTCAGCTGGTAGAGCATCACCTTGCCAAGGTGAGGGTCGCGGGTTCGAACCCCGTCGTCCGCTCCATTGATTAGTCAAGCCGGCTGGATAGTAACATTCGGTCGGCTTTTTTAATCGGCGACGTGGCCAAGTGGTAAGGCAGAGGCCTGCAAAGCCTTTATCCCCGGTTCGAATCCGGGCGTCGCCTCCATCATAAATTTTAAAAGGGCTTCAGTTTGAAGCCCTTTTTGTTTGGACTATAAGACCATTTCATCCTTATAACCCCTAATTAATTCGGTAGCCACTAATCAATTCCACCGAAGCTTATTCAGTACTTTTAGTTTATTTCCACTTATATCTTAGCGCTGGTGATAATGCTCTAAAAAGCTGCCTAACCTGCCCATCGCATCTTGCAAGATTTCAATTCGTGGTAAGTACACAATTCTAAAGTGATTAGGCTCTTTCCAGTTAAAGCCGCTACCTTGAACAATGAGCAACTTCTTTTCTCGTAGCAAATCATAGGCAAACTTTTCATCGTTAGTAATATTGAATTTTTTAGCATCAATCTTAGGAAATGCGTAAAATGCAGCCTTGGGCTTAACTACGCTTATTCCTGGAATATCATTCAATGCTTGATAAACATACTCGCGCTGTTCGTATATTCTTCCTCCAGGAACAATATATTCATTTACTTTCTGATGACCACCAAGCGCTGTTTGAACAATAGACTGTGCAGGAACATTCGAACAAAGTCGCATATTGGAAAGCATATTGAGGCCTAGGATGTAGTCCTTAGCAATATCTTTGTTGCCGGACAATATCATCCAACCGATACGAAAACCAGCAATCATATGCGACTTAGAAAGCCCGCTAAATGTTACACAGAACAAATCAGGAGCCAATGATGCAATAGAGACGTGCTCCTCCCCATCCATTACCAAACGATCATAAATTTCATCTGAAAAGATAATGAGTTGATGTTCTCTTGCAACATTAACAATTTCTTGAAGCACTTCTCGAGGATAAAGTGCGCCTGTTGGATTGTTTGGATTGATAATGACAATAGCTTTAGTGCGTGAAGTAATTTTTTTCTTGATGTCATCAATATCGGGGTACCATTCAGCTTGTTCGTCACACATATAATGAACAACATTGCCGCCAGCCAACGTTGCACAGGCAGTCCAAAGCGGATAATCAGGAGATGGAATCAGAATCTCATCGCCATCATCCAATAATGCAGACATGCAGATATTAATAAGCTCGCTTACGCCGTTACCCGTATAAATATCAGTAATACCAACATTGGGAATATGCTTTAACTGAGCATATTGCATGATTGCTTTACGAGCGCTAAATAAGCCCTTTGAATCCGAATAACCCTGACAATCTACGAGCTGCTGGCGCATGTCGTATATCACTTCATCGGGCGTTGTAAACCCAAAAGGAGCAGGATTACCAATATTGAGCTTCAAAATACGAGTACCCTGTTCTTCCATACGTGCAGCTTCATCAACCACAGGACCACGAACATCGTACAAAACATTATCGAGCTTCGATGATTTCTTAAATTCACGCATGGAAGAACCTTTCATTTCACTAGTAGAATCCTGTTCATCAATGGACGTACCCAACAACCAAGAGGGGTCAACTTCCAGAATATGAGCAAGCACTTGCAACGTATCGTTTCTAGGTATGGTTTTGCCGCTGACATACTGACTAATTTGGCTTTTACCTAATTTAATGTTTTCATGAGCAGCCCGAGAGATTAAATCAACTTGCTTTATATCTTTTGTTGCCATTGCTTGTTTCAGACGCTTTGCAAAAGTAATTTGATTTGAACTTTTACTATCCATAGCTCCTCTATCTAAAGTTCAATTTTGAGTTAAACTCTCTGTATGATAATTGAACTTTTAGAAGATTAAAATTGAACTATTAAGCAATTCCGTGAAAGGTTTTTCAATTCAGATAGAAAGAGTTCAGTTTTTAATTTAGTTTATAAGCTTAGATTCTTCCGCTTTTGAAAAATACCACTGCAGCAACTTTACAAAAGGTTTTCTTAGAACAAGCCCTAAAAGCATGAAAGGAATTACAAACGCCAGAAGCGTACCAAGTTCAATCCAAATATCCGCTTGATAAATGCCCATCATAGCTGCACGAATCGCGTTGATGGCATGAGTTATAGGCATAAACGGACTTATTGCCTGAACAAATTCAGGAAGCATCGGCAGTGGATAGCTTCCCCCACCCGATGTCACTTGAATAATAAGCAGAAATACAGAAAGAGCTTTTCCTAGGTTTGCGAACGAGACCACTAGAGTATAAATGATAAAGGTGAATACCAACCCTGACACCCAATAACAAAGCATATAGAGCAATACGTTAGTTACCTGGACCTGAAGAAAGAACACATTTCCCAAAGCAAGAATTGTTGACTGAACTAGCGAAAGACAACCGAACAACAAAAATCTTCCCCAGAATAGTTGATTAAGTGTTAAGTAGCCAATTTCTTCTTGGGCACGCTTTGATGCATTTACCTTTATGGCAACCACCAATAAAAGAGAGCCAATCCAAAGACCCAACATAGTATAAAGAGGAGCCATTTGAGATCCAAAATTCGCAGCTGGATACATAGCTATTCTATCTATTGAAACAGGAGCTGCTAACGAATGAGCCATTTCACTTGGATCCGCCTGAAGAATTCGCTTTAATTGATCCCAATCACCTGATGAAAGAGCTGCATCAAGCTCATCACTAAACGTTGCCAAATACTGGGACGAATCCTTCAGAGATTGAGCGCTTTGCTCCAAACTGCTTTGAGTATTATCAAGCGTTTCCAGCAGCGAATTGGTAGAAGCACTCATACTCTCACTGGTACTCTGTAGTGAATTAGCATTTTTTAAAACACCTGATGCAATATCCGAATATTGACTTTGGACAGAATCCAACTGAGGTTTTATTGAAGTAGCATAATCCTGAGAAAGACCAGAAATGCTTTGCGTGGCTTGGTCGGCTAACTGCTTTAATTCAGAATGCATAGCCTGTGAGTTAGCGTTTTGATCTCGGATCGATTGAGCAGCTGCGCTTAAGCCATCAGCAAGCTTATCCGCAGAATCAGCAGATGCTTTAATTTGATTCACAAAAGAGTTAAGAGTTTCCTGAGCACTATCTGGCACTTGGCAAGCTGACAAAGAATTCGCCATATCCCTCATAGCTGATGCTTGATTTTTTAATGCTACAGCTTGATTCTCGAGCGATGATGCAGAATCGGATGAAGCAGCATCCACGGAAGCATAAGCATTGTCTATCGAATCACTTACCCCCTCAAAGCCTTGAGCACTAGCGTCTAGGGACGTTTGCAATGCATTTAAAGAAGAAGACATGGTATCCGATAAAGACTGAATTGAGCTTCCGCTTTCACTGGCAATTTGAATAACCTCATCTGCAGAACTACCTGTTTGTTTCAGTAAATCCGCAGAAGACGAAACGAGGCTTTGCGTGCTTGACAACAATGAAGCGTATGAAGATACAACGTCTGATGCCTGCCCTAAACGCCCACTCAATGTAGCTACATTCTGAGAGAGGTTAGTTAACTGGTTTACCATACCTGTTTCAGATGAATAATCAGCCAAGGATGACGCCACATTTAAGCCGACTTCGCCAATCGTTTCAACAAAAATAGAATTAATTTTATTTGCTACATCATCTGCGCCACGTTCAGTAAGCTTAGGAGCTACAACGTTTTTCTTTTCGTTGGTGTAATACAAAATACTTGCATGCTCAACATCAGGAGAATAGAAGGTCATCATATCTTTGCTAAAGCTAGGAGGTATAACAACAGCAGCATAGTACTTCCCCGATTTAGCGCCTTCTATGGCATCGTCTTCAGAAGTAAACACCCATTCCATTTCATCGTCTTCAAGTAGAGCATTTTGGACTTGATCACCCAAATTCACTTCCAAAGGAACTAAATCACTTTGGTATCCCTCATCCGAATTAGCAACAGCAACCTTTAAGTTGTCAGTATTATCAAAAACATTCCAACAGGCTAAAACGTTATACCAACTAAAAATTGAAGGAAGCAAAACTAAACCCACAACAATAATGATGGTCATAACGTTTGAAAAAACACATTTCAGATCACGTTTGAACAAGGCAATAATTTTACTCATTGCTATCACCTTCTTGGTGAGAAGCTCTACCAGAAGAAGATGAAACATCTATCCCTAGCTCATCAAAGAAACGCTTCATTTTCTCATTTGAATATGAGGACAGAGCAACTTCATGGTTTAAACGGTCGCGAACGAATTCAACAATGATGACGAACATTATCACAAGAACAAGCCACACAAGCCAAACAGTAAGCAGTATTACTTTATCAATCGACAAGAGACTCAAAACGATAGTTGCCACCACAGGAAATCCTATAATAATGCCAAGTACAACATGTTTACCTTTGTCATAACGTTGTTTATAGGTATCAGCCCGATTAAATATTTCTTCCCTAAACGCCTTCTGATTAATTAGTGCCCTAAAAAGCAAAGCGGATCTATAACGTCGAGCAGGAAGCTGAGCATCTTCGCCGTTAATGATGTCGCTTTCTTTAATTTGATGAGCAACCATTCTGTTTACATTTACAAAGTATGGACGGAGCAACAATCCAATACATAAGAAGACACAGGCAAATATAAACAAAACACCAATATAACTTCCCCATTGCATGCCATAAAAACCAGCTATAGTCTCACGAAGCGCATTAATACCATAAGTAAAGGGGAAAAGCGGATATACAGTCTGGAAAAACTCAGGCGTCATTTCAATTGGGTATAAGCCAGTCGCACCTGGAATCTGAACGAAAATCAATATGACACATAGACCTTTACCCACATGCTGGAGCAAAACAGACAGTGCATACTGAATACATAAATAGGTGAGAGAAGCAACGATGGCAGTCACATAGAATAAAACGCCATTTGCCACTTCAACACCAAGTACGATATTTCCCGTACAGCAAATAATCGCTTGCAATGCCGCAAGAACACCAAAGAACAATAACCGCGCCACATAGCTCTGACGCGCTGTAATATGTGGAATTCCTTCACGATCAACTTCGGTACGCAAAATTACCAAAAGCATAAATACGCCGATCCAGAGCGTTAAATTCATAAACAACGGAGCCATAGCACTGCCGTAAGAATTAACTGAATAAAGTGAAACTGTTTCTATTTCGGCAGGTGAATACATAAATTCAGATATTTTCTCGGGATCAAGCCCATTTTCGCCAAATAAGCTTGTTAAAACCTCGGAATTGCTCAATGCAGAAATATCAACCTGAATAGATTCAAAATCTTGCGATATGCCATCAATTAATGAAACGGTATCTTCAAGCGTAGAAGAAGTTTGAAGCAAGAAATCATGCAGCTGACCTAATTCGGCAGAAGCTTTGTCTATTAAAAGAATTTGGTTATCTATAGCACGCGCCAAATCACCTGACGTTTGAATTAAAGAAGTAGAAGTAGTGTTAAGGGCAGGAAATGTTTCGTCTATCAAAGTTTGCCGGTAGCCATCCCCTGATTGCAAAGCGTTTTGCACTGCTGAATTCAACGAATCACTTGCAGCACTAACACTTGTTGATGCCTGTTCAATACTTGAATAACTACTATTAATTCCTGAAATAGCACTAGATAACGATTGATTCTGCGATTCAAGAGCCGCGATAGAGCTATTAAGAGCATCTTTTTCAGAACCCTCAGGTAAAGAATCAGCCACACTTTGCAAGCCTTCAATTAGGCTCGTATTAAGATTCACCAGAGCACTACCCTGCTCTACGGCGCTAGAAACACTACCTTGCGCGTTTGATATTGCTCCAGAAACAGATCCTATAGAGCCATTAACATTTGAAGCAGCTTCTGAAGCCAATACGGATGATTCATCAAGTCCCGACATCAGCTGTAAGGTAAAAGGACCAAGAGAACCCTGCAGAGAGCTCAACAATTGAGAAGTATCGTTCAAGCTTTGCTTAAGATCGGATACGGTTGATTTAGTAGTTTGCAATTCATCTTTTGCGGCAGATGCTTTATCGGCTGAATCCGTTGCGATAGATTGCAAATTCTGAATTGATGATTTCGAATCCTGCAATGCTGTTTGAATACTCGAAAGCTGACTATCAATTCCTGTTTTTAATGAAGAAATATCGTTATCAGTAGTTTGAATTTTTTCATCAAACACACGAGCGATTGTTTCACTTACCGTAGATACAAATGAATCGTTAATTGTCTGATCAAGCGAAGTTGCCCCACTATCGGTTACCTTCGTTGATATTCCTCCAGCTTTTTCATTTACGTAGTACTGCAACGAAGGCTGGTGAAAATCAGCGCCAAAAAGTGTTAAGGTGTCAGCCGAAAAATCATTTGGAATAATAAAGGCAGCATAGGCTTTCCCCGAACGCACTTCTTCAAGTGCAGAATCGCGATCGGTAAACGTCCATCCAAGTTGATCGTTGTTTGATAGCTCGCTTACAATCTCATCGCCCATATTCAGCATACCCGTTAAATCCGAATATGCTCCTTGGTCTTCATTAACAACGCATACGCGCATATTTCCCGTATTGTCATAAGGGTTCCAAAACCCCGCAACATTAAACCAGGCATATAAGGAAGGCAGAACAAGGAGAACAACGACGACAATCAAAGCCGCAGGCACTTTTATCAAACGAGTGAAATCTCGTTTTAAAACTTTTAGCACTGTTCCCACTGCGAAGTCTTCCCTCCTCACAGAACAAAGATAGATTAACTAATTGCAAACGACAGCTTACTCATGACCAAAAGCTAATCGAAAGAAATTTCCCACTTGTTGCGTAACTGTAATTTCAACAATAAACAAAGAAATCGCTTTTGCCTAGAGAACAAAAATCACCTGGTTGTTCAATTCAACAAAACAACAACTTTACAGAAGCACGATTTCACACAAAGCTTCAAAAAAGGTATGATATTAAACCCCCAATTTTGAAAGGATGCGCACATGATTGAAGAAGTAAATCACAACGATTCTGACTCAATGAATGATCCTGTTTTCCACGTAGAACAAGAGCATCTTTCTAAAACATATAAAACGCTTCTTTCCATGGAAGACGCCATTATTGCTCGTATGAAAAAAACGGCAAATACCGCCGAAGACTACAAACGAACCATGGCAGATGAAGCTACTTCGAACTTTGCAAGTGAAGGCGAAGCACAAGAAACCTACATTGAATACGCAAATCTTAACAGCGTAATTGACGCCTTAAACCAATCACAACAAGTTGATGCTGATAAATTATCAAACATCCAGCTTTTAAAACCTCAACCTTATTTCGCAAAAGTAGTTTTGCAATTTAAACCAGGCGCGGATCCTAAAGAAATATATATTGGCAACGCAGGCGTTTCTGACGATTCGTATCATCGTCTTATTGTTGACTGGCGCTCGCCCGTTGCTGAGGTATATTACAACCAATCCAATGGTCCAACTTCATACGAAGCAAATGGCCGTACCATAAAAGTAGACATGAAACTTCGCCGACAGTTTGATATCTACGAGGACACTCTTAATGCATATTTTGATACCACTGTTGCAATTCAAGATGAATTGCTCCTCCGCTCCTTATCTCAACAGCGCACTTCGCAAATGAGCGCTATTACTACCACTATTCAAAAGGAGCAAAACGAAGTTATCCGTCATAAAGATGTACCCGCATTATTAGTAAACGGTATCGCAGGCAGCGGAAAAACTTCCGTACTACTACAGCGCATTGCTTATCTGTTCTACCAAAATCGCGAAACACTAAACCCTGAACAGGTATACCTCATTACTCCTAACCCTGTATTTCGTAGCTATATAGACAATGTATTGCCGGATATGGGAGAAAAGAATCCTCATATTCTTACGTGGGACGAATTTGCTACACACGTTGTTCCTGCGGGTAGAACTTTTGATTCGGTACACACCACTATGGATGTATTCCATCGCATTGATGAAGTTGTACCAGATTTATCATTTAATGAAAAAGATTTTAAAGATATCAAGCTTAAAGGCGTTACCCTTATTTCTGCTGCACAGATTAACAAGATTGCAGCACGCTTCAAAAACGTTCCTGCTGGCCCAAGACTCATCACTCTTGTACGAGAAGAATTAGAAGATAGGTTTGAAAGCCGCTTGGATCAAATGGCTGGTACAGAACAATTCCAAGATCAGGTTAGAGCTTTAAGCTATAATCAACAGCTTGCCCTCTTCGGGGAACCTGCAAACATGGACTCCGAGCAGCAAGCAAAAGAATATACGCTGAAATTCCTTGAGTTCCAATTTGGAGAAGCGCGAACAACTATTGCCCTCAATCATTGGGTTCGCGTAGACCGTATTGCAAAACGCCTGTTAAGAATAGAAAATCTATCCTTCCTTGAATGGCTTTACTTAAAAATATCTTGCACAGGCATGGTTAATGACGAAGCTAAGTTTGCCATGATCGATGAAGTTCAAGACTATTCCCCCTGTCAGTTAGCCGTAATGGCGCGTTATTATAAACGTGCCCACTTCTTACTGCTTGGCGATGAAAATCAATCAATCACTGATCATTCTTCTACTTTTGAAGAAGTTCAAAAAGTATTTGGCGAACACCGTGGAGAAGTATCAGAATGCTACCTCATGACAAGCTATCGTTCTACTCCGGCAATTACCGAGCTGTTCGCTAAGTTAGCCATTAATAATACCGGCATGCAAATATCCTCAGTTCAGCGTGATGATAAAGAACCAGAATTAATTGTTTGCAACAATGAAGAAGAATTTGACGCTAATTTGAAGCGTGTTGTCACTAATCTAGCTGGAGAAAAAGGATTAACAGCTGTTGTAGTGAATACCGAACAAGAGCTTACCGAAATATGGAACAAGCTTAGTTCGTATGTTGCACAGGATCAACTTTGCTTTATTAGTGATGGAAGTACACTTCCAGAGCATGGTGTTCTACTTATAGATCTTCAATTGGCTAAAGGTTTAGAATTCGATAACGTAATTATTCCCGATGCGGATTGCGAAACGTATCCTGAAACTGACTTAGCCAAACGCCAGCTATATACCGCTATATCTCGTGCAACTAATACTGTTTCAATCTTGGCAAAGAAAAAACTTACAACACTATTAGCCTAATAAGCTAAACAACGAAAAACCAACGCTGGTGCCTAAGACGTGACCAACTGCCAATATCCAAACAACCCATGCAATAATTCTTACCGGGAATGGCACACGTAAGTTTTTACTAGGTACCATAAACATAGCTATTAAGCCGCCAAGCGCACCGCCTAAATGTCCACTTACTGAAACGCTTGGCATTAGCAGCGTATAAACAATGTTGATAACAATAATGCCAAGCATGCCTTTGCTGTACTGCATGAAGAATGCGCGGTTGCGTTTTGAAAGAATACCAAGTAATGCCGCTGCAACAAATAGACCAAAAATGCTTGTTGAAGCACCAGCACTTACATAATAGCTACCCGTCATCATGTCGACCATGTAGCATAAAGCATTGCCACTTATACCCGCAATGAAATACAAGAGCAAGTAATTCCAACGACCAAGTATTCGCTCTAACAAAACGCCGCAACTATAAAGAGCCGCCATATTAAATAACAGATGCATCAAATCAACATGTAAAAACATAGGAGCAATAAAGCGATACCAGTCAAAAGGCGACAGAATCGCCGGTGCATACATAGCACCCATGTCGAATAGAACTAATGTTGAAATAGAGGTACTAAAACCAGAACGCAACATTTCAATAAGGTACAAAACCACGCAAATTGCAATTAGCACCAAAGTAACAATGCATGAACCATATTTCTCCATGAAAGAGGGTTCATTTTTTTTCATAATTCTTTTTAACTCTTCATCAGTTATAACCTGACGATTTGGGTTTGTGGCTTCTTGAGGATTATAAGAAAACTGATCAGACACTAAAGATCCTTTACATGTATAGGCTTACGAAATATTTTCTAAAATATGATCAAATAACACTTAAACAAATTACTTAATATTTGAACACTATAACACCTTATTTAGTAAGCACTTCACAGGAGGCTTTATACTGAAGGGTAAATCATGATTAGACCATGCTTTAGGGAGCATTATCTATATGGACTCATATATAACTATTCAGGGAACCGCTGAAGCCGAAATAGAAGAAAAGAAAAGCCGCTTTATCGCTCAAGCATCCCATGTAGAAACTGAAGAAGAGGCTCTTGTCTTTCTTAACGAAATAAGAACAAAACACAGAATGGCACGCCATAATGTATACGCCTACATTATTCGTGGAGAAGGCGCTTCCCCACGAATTCGTTATTCAGACGATGGCGAGCCTCAGAAAACAGCAGGTCTTCCCGTGCTCCAAGTTCTTCAACATGCGGAATTAACCGATATTATCGTAGTAGTTACTCGCTATTTTGGTGGAACTCTCCTAGGAACCGGAGGTTTAGTTCGCGCATATACCCAGGCAACTCAAGCAGGAATTCAAGCAGCTAAACAAGTCACAATTTCTCGCTGCATCGATATCACAATCACTATACCTTACGCACTTTACGACCAGTTTGTGCATCTTGTGTCCACTCAGCAAGATAATGCAAAAACTATCAGCACCGAATACACCGATACGGTAACTATGACAATACGAATGCTTTCGGGAACAGAAACTACCTTGTTGAAAGCAATAACCGAACTAGTCCATGGAAAAGAAGAGCTCAGTATATCTGAGCCCTACGATGCTGCTTTCTAAATAAAGGCATTGCATTATTTAGCGGTTATCAATCTTTTCAGGATATAAATCATGATGAGCCAAACGCTCCCAAGCAACTTGTTCCCACTTAGTGCCTGGGCGGCCATAATTGCAATATGGATCAATTGAAATACCACCACGAGGAGTGAATTTCCCCCATACTTCAATGTAGCGAGGATCCATGAGCTTAATTAAATCTTTCATAATGATATTCATGCAATCCTCATGGAAATCCCCATGATTTCTAAAGCTAAACAAGTAAAGTTTCAAACTTTTCGATTCAACCATACGAACATCTGGTACATAAGAAATGTAAATCGTCGCAAAATCAGGCTGTCCAGTTATGGGACATAAACTCGTAAATTCAGGACAGTTAAATTTAACGAAGTAATCATTTTCTTGATGTTTATTTTCGAAAGTTTCCAAAACTTCAGGAGCATAATCACCAGGATACGAATTAGTCTTTGAGCCTAGCAAAGTTAGCTCTTGTTCTGCTTTACGAGAAGAAGTTTGCATACTTAGTATCCCTTTCAAAACTCTTACCAGTTATTTTAAAAGCGGATCGCGTACACCATTGAGTTCAAATGCACGTTGACGATCTATACAGGTAGCGCACGCTCCGCAAGGTTCATCGCCACCTTCATAGCAAGACCAGGTAAGCTCATAAGGAACGTCTAACTCTAATCCGTGCGCAACGATATCCGCCTTGGACCACTCTACAAAAGGAGCCTCCATGTGAAGTTCCCCTCCCGTGCCTTCCACAATAGCGTTATTCATTGCATCCACAAATTTTTTTGAACAGTCTGGATAGGCATTGCCTGCCCAATCATCATGATGAGCACCATAGTATAAAACAGAACATTCAAGTGACAATGCCATAGATGCAGCTGAAGATAGGAATAAGCCATTTCGGAATGGCACATAGGTACTTACTATCCCAGAATCCGATTCGCTAATTTGTTCGGCATAGCTTTCCTTAGGTATTTCTTTATCAGAATGAGCCAATAAAGAACAAGAACTATCAGCAAAAATGGCTTCTAGGTTCAAAAATCGCTGTTCAACACCATAGTAGTTCGCTATTGCACGCGCTGCAGAAAGCTCCTTTTCATGACGCTGTCCATAGGAAATGCTTAAAGCAAAAACATTTTCACTACCATATTTTTTTACTGCCATTGCCAGCAAGGTAGATGAGTCTACCCCACCAGAACACAAGACAAGTGCGCGCACGTCTTATACTCCTTTTTCAACATTAGGCCAAATGATTTTATGAAGTTGAAGCTGAAGTCGAACCCTAGATAAACGATTTTCTTCCATAAACGCAACGATATCAGCAGGTTCAATACAGCTAAAAACGGGGCTAAAAAATATTTCACATCGCTCACACAAATCATACGTTTGAATTCGCGTAAGAGCCGTTTGAAGATCCTGCCGCGAAGCAACAACAAACTTTACAACATCGCCATCATTGAGTAGATCATAGTTTTCAGCAAGCATTTCGGCAAACATGCCACTTGATGGCATTTTGCAATCAACCGTAAAAGCAACTGTTGTTGAAAGCGAACCCTGATCAGCAAGATGCGAGCGCATCTTATTGAGATCCGCTAAATCAACTGATCCATTCGTTTCGATTTCAATGACACGATCATCTTGCCCTCCCCAAGTGTCAGACAAAAACAATCCTTCTACTAAGGAAGAAAAGCCAGGCTGCAATGTAGGTTCTCCACCAGTTAAAGTAACGCAAGAAGCGCCTGTTCCAGAAACCCATGAAACTAATTGATCAACACTCATATTCTCATGAGGACATGAATCACTATTTGCCCAAGAGGTGTCGCACCAAGAACAGGCAAGATTACAGCCCGTCATTCGGATAAATGCCGCAAGCCTACCTGCACGCAATCCCTCACCATTTACTGATACAAAATGCTCAGCAATGGGAAATTGTATTTGCCCTGAGACCACTAACAATCACCGCAGTAAATAGCACAATTATTAGGCGTTTCGTATACCTCAATTTCAGAAACAGGAAGACCTTGATCACTTAAACGATTATAGAAATACCGTGCTAGATTTTCCGCTGTAGTACGGAACGGCATGATGGTAAGCGTAAATCCTTCTTTTTCAAGACACGCTAATGTCTCAGACATCAATGAGCCTTCTTCAACAATAAAAGAATGATCGAGCTCTTCGGTAAGGGACCGAAGAGCTTTTTTAAATTCACCAAAGTCAAGCACCATATCTTTGTGGGTACCAGATTTGCATAATTCTTCTTGAGAAAGATATGCCACTACACGCCAACGATGACCGTGAAGGTTTTCGCATTTGCCGTGATAATCAGTGAGAAAGTGGGCAGCATCAAAACTGCTTTCAGTCTTGAGTTTATACATAGCTACTACTTTGCCATAACCCTTTCAATTCGCTTGACGCCTTCAATAGTAGCTTGCGCATCGCCGAATGCTGAAAGTCGAATATAGCCTTCACCAGAAGGGCCAAAACCAGCACCGGGCGTAGTAATGACTTGAGCCTGTTCCAATAACATATTGAAAAGATCCCAAGACGGCATGCCATCAGGCGTCTTACACCATACATAAGGACTGTTAACTGCACCAAATACCTGAAGACCACAACGCTCTAAACCTTCTTTGATTGCCTGCGCATTCTTGCGATAGTAATCAATGGTTTCTTCAATTTGCTTTGCACCTTCAGGAGTATAAATTGCTGCAGCTCCACGCTGAATGATATAGGAAGCGCCATTAAATTTGGTGGTTTGTCTACGATTCCACATAGCATTCAAGCTTTGTCCGTCTCGAACAAGTTCTTTCGGCACTACGGTATAACCACAACGCGCACCCGTGAAGCCCGCTGTCTTTGAAAAAGAGCGGAATTCAATAGCGCAAGTTTTTGCACCTTCTACTTCATAAATTGAATGCGGGATGCCTTCCTCTGTAATAAAACGCTCATAAGCAGCATCAAACATGATAATTGAATCATGCTCATTGGCGTAATCTACCCAAACCTTCAATTGATCTGCATTAAGAACAGTGCCTGTAGGATTATTTGGGCTGCAAAGATAAATAACATCTACTTGTTCAGTAGGCAACGCTGGAACAAAATCATTTTCTACAACGGTAGGCATATAGTAAATATTTGACCAGCGCTCAGCAGCTTCATCATATTCTCCAGCACGTCCTGCCATAGCATTCGTATCAACATAAACAGGATATACGGGATCACAAACGGCAATTATATTATCAACCGCTAAGATATCTCCAATATTGCCGCAGTCAGATTTTGCACCATCAGAAACAAAAATCTCATCTTCATCAATTTCTACACCACGAGCACGAAAATCATGTTCGGCAATAGCCTTACGAAGAAAGTCATATCCCTGCTCTGGACCATAGCCATGAAACGTCTCAGTATGAGCCATTTCATCTACTGCAGCATGTATCGCTTCAACAACAGCAGGAACCAAAGGTCGAGTTACATCGCCAATACCCATTTTAATAAGATTAGCATCGGGATTTTTTTCCAAATATGCTTCAGTTCTATGTGCAATCTCCGAAAACAGATAGCTTCCCGGTAATTTTGCATAATTTTCGTTAACGTGAGCCACGAATACCTCCTCATAAGCTGCGTTTGTAAACGCAATCACAAAACGCATTACAATTTGCCATTAACCACAATGCCACAACAATGTAACGATGGTGTAACAGCAGTAAACCTTATAAATCAATAATGAGATTACTGGTTAAAGCAACAGTTACGGTTGCCTTGACAGCAAGCTTTCCGTTAGGACGAATTACTTCAACTTCGGAAACCATCATACGTTTGCCAGGCTTCAAAACTCGCCCAATAACATCGATATATTCATCATCAACACTGACAGGACGTAGATAGTTTGCATTAACTGAAACTGTTGCGTTTTCGTATCCGAGTGAATCTACTGCTCCAGTACCTACAATATCCACCAAAGCCAACAAAAAGCCACCGTGAATAGTTCCAATATTATTTCCACAATCAGGACCAGGATAGGCACGTAAAACAAACTTTCCTTCCTCCAGTTCAATAAGCTCGTTTCTATCGAAGCCCCTTATATCTACAACATCTTCTTTGCAGTATTCCAGGATTTTAGGGTGCACCATGGAAGTCTTCCTTTCCATCAAGCCCGAAAGCTTTAGCAAGTCCACAAAGTAAAGATCAGCTCATCTTGAATTGCAGCTAGATACTAATTTGAATTCATCTAAGTTTTGTGTGGCACTACCAAAATATGATTAGCTTCATGATACCGTATACCTGATTTTCCAGACTATTAGGAAATGCTGCATTACCTAATTTGCATAGCTATAGCGATGACATACTAAGCCACTATTTTGTTTAAGAAAGGACCATATGAGAGCTCTTATTCAACGCGTAAGCTCAGCTTCAGTTACTGCACAAGGACAAGAAGCTCAATCTATCTCTAACGGATACGTCATATTACTGGGTATAGGACCCAAAGACACCGAACAAACTGCAGAAAAACTGTGGAATAAAATACGTAAATTACGCATTTTTGACGACTCTGAAGGAAAAACAAATCTATCCCTTCAAGATGTAGACGGAAGTGTTCTTTTGGTGTCTCAATTCACTCTTTATGCAGACTGTCATAAAGGAAATAGACCATCCTTTACAAAGGGCGCAAAACCAGATCAAGCCGAAAAACTTTATACCTATTTTGGTTCATTAATAACCCAAGACGAGATTGCTCTTAAAACAGGCTGGTTTGGCGCTATGATGAACGTAGAGCTTGTAAATAATGGACCATTTACTATCTGGCTTGATTCTGAAGAATTAAATTACTAATGCTGTCCATACTTTAGGTATTTTATAAGCACGAAGTAGTACAACCTACTAGGCTTTTCTAACTTCATATTTGCCATTACTGTTTAGGAGGATGTTACATGAATTTACCAGCAAATTTCACTTATGTTGGTGTAGACGATCATGATATTGATTTGTTTGAAGGCCAATTCGTAGTCCCAAACGGCATTTCGTACAATTCATTTATTATTCAAGACGAAAAAATTGCAGTAATGGATTCGGTTGACAAACATTTTACCGATCAATGGCTTACTAATATTAAAGAAGTACTCGACCAAGAAACACCTGATTATTTGGTAGTAAGCCACATGGAACCTGACCACTCCGGTAGTATCCAAGCATTCATGGAAGCATTCCCAAATACCACTATTGTTCTTAATGCAAAAAGCGCTCCAATGCTTGAAAAATACTTTGGAGCCAATTATTCAGAACAAACCCTTATCGTCAAAAACGAAGACACGCTTTCTTTAGGCGAACATACCCTTACTTTTATTTTCGCTCCTATGGTTCACTGGCCAGAAGTTATGATGAGCTACGAACCTACCACAAAAACGCTTTTCAGCGCCGATGCATTTGGTAAATTCGGTGTCTTATCACATAACGAAGAGTGGGCTTGCGAGGCACGCCGCTATTATTTCGGTATTGTTGCTCCCTACGGCAAACAAGTACAAAACACTCTGAAAAAATTAGGATCTTTTGAAATTGAGCGAATCTGCCCACTTCATGGTCCAATTCTTGACCACGATTTAGATACTTATCTTTCTTTGTACAATACTTGGTCTTCCTACGAAGCAGAAACCAAGGGAGTTGCTATTGCTTATGCTTCAGTTTACGGACACACCAAAGTTGCGGCCGAGAAATTAGCAGAATTACTTTCTGCTAAAGGAACATCCGTAGAACTGCATGATTTAACACGTAGCGACGAAGCCGAAGCAATAGAAGATGCTTTCCGCTATACCACCTTAGTGTGTGCAAGTGTTACCTATAATGGATCAATGTTCCCGGCTATGAGAAACTTTTTAGCTGATCTAGTTGAAAAGAAATATCAAAACAGAACGGTAGCTTTCATTCAAAATGGATCTTGGGCGCCAGCTGCCACTAAGGCTATGAAATCTATGCTAGAGGGATGCAAAAATATAACGTTTTGCGAACAAGAAATTAGTGTTGCAGGTGCCTTAACTCCCGAAACAGAAAAAGAGCTAGAACTACTCGCCCATACGCTGGCTTAATAACAACCGTAAAGATTTCGAATGAATACAGTAGCAACACACAATAAACGGGCAATATGGATTGCCCGTTTTGTTTTCAGCGCAGTATTTCTGCTTAATATCCAATGCGCTATTCAGTTTATTGTTACACCCGAACTATACCTAACAGCATACGAACTTTATGGTCAAGCAGGAAAAGTTGCTCTCCAAGGTTTAGGGGTTGCGTTCCTTATGTGGAACGCAACCTATCCATTTTTTATATACAAGCCTGAAAAATACCGCATCATAGGCATAGTAATTCTGATACAGCAAGCAATCGGACTCGTAGGAGAAACCACTATTCTTTTAGGCTTACAATCGGGTCACGAAATGCTATATGCAAGCATCCTTCGCTTTATTGCTTTTGACGGTATAGGACTTTTGCTCATGATTATTAGTTTTGTCATTTTGTTGGTTACTCTTAAAAGTATGCCAACAAAGAGCATCGAAACCAAAAATTAAGCACCTACTATTTCATATCTCTAAGTCCATAGTTTGAGCTAGCGTCCAATATCTCTCGTGTTTAAAGCCCGTATCTAATAGCTCGCTGCTTAATTACTTGGACTTCTTATGATAAGCAACCCAATAAGCCATGCCTACAAACAATGCACCACCAACGATATTTCCTGGAACAGTTGCGCTCCAATTCCAAAGCGCACCACCCCACGTAATAACCGAAGGATCAATACCCGCTGGAACAATACCCACTAAAGTAAGGAGAATACCCATAGGTAAAAAGAACATATTTGCAACGCAGTGCTCAAACCCGCAAGCAACAAAAGCCGCAATAGGCAACAAGATACCAAGCATTTTGTCAGCGACAGTCTTGCCAGCATAACCAATCCAAACAGCTAAGCAAACTAAAAAGTTACACATGATACCCTTAGCGAATAAGGTAATCCAATCAGGCGTCATCTTACTTGAAGCAACGCTAACCATAGTTGAACCAACGATGCCGCCATTCATGGTATGCATACCCGACAAATACACCAGGCCAACAATAATGAGAGCTCCAACAAAGTTGCCTACAAATACTACAACCCAGTTTTTAAGAACAGCACCCCATGATATTTTTTTGCTTGCCGCACTCATTACTATCATGGTATTGCCAGTAAACAATTCCGCACCACAAACAACAACCAGCAATAAACCTAGAGAAAACAGTGCGCCACCTAAAACACGTTGCACAGCAAAGGGTAAATCAGGATCACCTGAAACAAGCAAGAAAAACATGGCACCCATTGCAATAAATGCGCCCGCCATAATAGCTGTCTCTTATACACATCTGACGCTGCCGACGATCTTACG
>ENA-OZGV01000087-OZGV01000087.1-human-gut-metagenome-genome-assembly--contig:-NODE-87-length-55812-cov-7.652062_pt1 | contig 55812 bp, 38 predicted proteins | sample MGYA00245120_ERZ653665 | MGnify/ENA primary metagenome ERZ653665 (study PRJEB26926, sample SAMN06165250) | human gut metagenome | biome: ENVO:00009003; feature: ENVO:2100002; material: ENVO:00002003... | reverse complement strand
AGGGTGTTACCTGCGGTAACACCCTAAAACGGACACAATTTTTGTCCTATATGCCTCAGTATTAATGCTAGCGTGGATTCCGCTGCTCAACTTGATGGTGGGACTGAGATATTTAATGATGGTTGACTCTCTTTCTACTTTAATTCGAGAAACATTCTATTGAGTGCTATTACCCGAAAACAGTTTAATACTTTGCTGTTTCAGCGCAGAGAGCTTCCTGATAATAATAAGCGTCTGAATGCAGACGAAAGCTTAAATGGGTTTTAATATATTTGAACGATCTTGGGGTATTTGCAAAACAGCTATATTGTAAGATGGGTATCAATCAAAAGCCACGTAAGTTAATCCTAGAGCAAAACTAAGCTTTCAAAACCGAAATCATTGCGAAGAGTATTGGCTTGTTGCATCGGGATTTGGTTTAGTGCAAATCGGAGATTCCTTTGTTCCGGTCAACCGAAAAAAAGCATTGTATTATTCCAAAGCGCGTAAAATATCCTATAACCAGCACTTTTGTAACTGAGCAGCTTATTATAGATGAAACACAAATTGGCGATTAATTTAGCAAAGACGATATTGTTCGTATTGAGAATGACTACAGCAGGATATATGAAAAAATAATGAATAATGTTGCATTTATCCTTGTTGGAGGAGGAAACGCTTCTATTCCTCTTAAAGATATTAAATTGCTATGTGGAAGACCGCTTATATATTGGACGGCTAGAGCGGCATCAGGGGCTTCGAATGTTGATATAGTTTTTGTATCTACTGATAGTCCGCAAATTAAAAAGTGTGTTGAGGACTTAAATCTTCCTAAGGTTCAAGTAATCGGTTGTAGTCCCGAGAAGGCTACAAATATTGCAAGTTCAGAATCGGCTTTATTGGAATTAGCGAGTGATTATGATTTTGAAAATGTAATCTTCATCCAAGCAACATCGCCCCTTCTTACTAGTGATGATGTAGATAATGCGTTTAAAGTTTTTGAGTCCTCTGGGTGCGATAGCGTTTTATCTGTTGTTCAGGAGAAACGATTTTGCTGGAGGCAAGATCAGAACGGTTTCGCTAAAGGCGAAATATCAAATCGTTCTCGTCTTCAGGATTTTGAAAGCTGCTTTCGGGAAAATGGGGCTTTGTATATAACGAATCGTAATGCGCTTTTGAAGTCAAAAAACAGAGTTTCAGGGAATATCAAGCTTTATATTATGTCTAAAGAGGCTTCTTTTGAAATCAATGAGCCTCAAGATTGGGTAATTATCGAACACTTGCTAAGTTGTCGTTTGCGGAAAAGAAAACAAGTTACACGAGTTAAACTATTTTTAACTGATTGCGATGGCTGCTTAACGGATGCAGGGATGTACTACACCGAAAATGGTGACGAGATTAAAAAATTTAATAGCCGTGACGGCAAAGGAATTGAACTTCTAAGAAATTGTGGCATTAAAACAGGCATTATTACGAGTGAAAATAGCTATGCAGTGAAGTGTCACGCTAAAAAACTTAAGATTGATTTTCTTGAACTTGGATGTAAAGACAAACTTTCTGCGGCAGAAGGAATATGTGCAAAAGAGGATATTAGTTTATCTGAAGTTGCGTTTGTTGGTGATGATCTAAATGATTTAGACCTCCTTAAGGCAGTTGGGCTTTCTTTTGCACCAGCAGATGCAGCTTGGAATATACAAAACGAAGTATTAGTTACTACAAAAGCAGCAGGTGGCCAAGGCGCAATAAGGGAAGCTGCCGAATATATTTTAGATTGGATTTAGCTTTGAAAATAAAAGACGAATCGCTGGAAAGAAGAGAAGTTATTCTTTCTTTGCTTCCTGAGGTTTTTGAAAAGATAAAAAAATATTGCATGTTCTTATTAATAATGTTGTTGGTCGGAGCGCTATTTGTTTTTTTATTTGGAGCAATTTACTTATATGAATGTAGCGGATTTAGTGGAATCTTTTCTTTTGAAACGATGAAAGTTGGGATATGGCTGCTGTTTGATTTTGCTCCAAACGAAAAAACATTTGAAGACTTTGACGTTCTTGCGTATATAGGTCATTTTCTTGGATTTTTATATGCATGCATTGTCTCTGGTATGTCGGTAGCCATTCTTTCTGCGCCGATAAATGTAATTAAGTTTTCTCGGTATGCGATCCTAGATTTCGAGCAGCGAAAATTGATTTTTAGATATTGGATTAGAAAGCCAGAAGGAAAATATCTTAATGATGTGTCAATCTCAGTAGCTTTTTCGAATGTGATTCAAAGGAATACTGGATTAACTGAAACAGAACGTTTTTTTAGATACAGTATGCCTGTTGCTAGAATAGAAAATCCACGTGGAGTTTACAATATTCAGAGGGGAATTTGGTACGCGGAAATAAGCTTTGATGATTTTTCTCATGATAAGAAAAATTGTGATAGTTTGTTGGCTTCCATATTAAAACAGTGTGGGAGAGTTGATAATGGGCGGCATTCTGAATGTTTTCAACAAGATGAACAGAGAAATAAATATAGTAACGGTCAAAATGCTATCGTTATTGCTCCCGAGTTGTTTTTAACTATTAAGGGCATAAATGAAAATGGTGCTTTAGTAATGCGTAGGCAGGCTTATAAATTTGACCGCTTGCTTTTGAATTATAGATTTGTTCCTGTTCGCCCATACGAAATAGTTTCTCGATGTCCAGACGGAAACGCGCGCAATTCTAAAAAAACATATATAACAGTGCATTTTGATGTAGTTAGTAAAATTAAATGTGCTTCTGATGAGTATGAGAGTTTTAATCACTTTTCAAAGTATTTTGGGAAGCCGAGGGATATTGATGTACTAAAGGAAGGCGACTGTATCAGCCACCCTTTTATGTGGCGCATTAAGAGTGCTTTTTGGAATTTTTCCAGGAATTAGAAATAGTATTTTTGCAGAATATAAAAAATAATTAGTAATTGATAATAATGGGATATGCAAGAGGCTCTATTGCGAGTGCACTTAGATAAGGGAGTGCTGCTTACTGTCTCAGTATGGCTCACGGTGCCGTCAGGGATATTGCGGACTTTGAGCGGCATGGTGTTTGTATCTGGCATACCTGCACGTCCAGCAGCGTCATGCCCAAATACCCCTTGCTCCTCGTTCTTTGCGATGTATTTGACTCTAGAGGCTACGAGCATGAGCGCTTTTCCCGTCGGGGAAGGTTCCCGCCACTCGAGTCCGTTTTCTGCTTTCTTGGTCGAGGCGCTCGATGGCGTTGTTGGTGCATATTCGACTCCAGTGTTCGCGGGGAAACTCCGTGTATATCAGCCATCTCGGTGCAGTTGTCGTGAATGATTTTTGCCGCCTCTTCGAGCTTGAGCAGAATTCCATGGTGTATATTGACTCAAATATCGCTACGACGGCGAATTGCTTAATTTTGGGCATCTTGCTGGTGGCCTTGTCCGACGTTGTGACGAGCTTTCCATCGTAATGCTAGGCGCGGTAGGTCTTGCGATCAGCTATCTTCCCGTAGTGCGCGGGCGCTGAGCGGGTCGTCTGTCTCCTCCTTGTGATACCCGTTCAAAGTGTTTTCGACGGTTCTTTTGACGAGTTCGAGTAGATTGTTCTTCAGGGATTCCTCGTTCAATGATGTGATAGGTTCGGGTGCGGCTTGACCTCCTAAGCTTAATTCGAATTCGGCATTCAAATCATACGGAAGGTGGGTATTGCGCTCATTTTCATACGCGGACTATGTCGCTGTCAAAGTACGCAAAAATATGTACGCTACCGTTGCCCTTACGAGCTTTTTTTGGAGGGGTCCGCGCCTTAATATTGTCGATGCTATCGTGCGATACTGAGCAAACCTTGCTGAGCGATGGGCGTAGCTCGGAGACCTCTTTTCCAGTGTATTCGTGGTAAGCGCCACATCTTTAATCGATCGAGCTAATGCTTTGGCTTCTAAAGCTGCTTTCTTTGTGAGTAAACAGCTTTAGGGACCAAGGCGAAGGAGGTGCTGGCTTTTAAGAGGATTTTTGTTCTTTCTTCTAAAACGCTCGTTCTCGTGCATGAGTTTCTTGGGATTCTCTGCCATCTGGAAAGGCTTTGCATCCTCTTGCGCATTTTCTGAATGATGCGGCGGCTTTTATCCAAGAGGCGATGGGTCTGGTATCGATACCGAGCTTCCTGTCGACCTCAGTGTATGGGTGGGTTCGGCAAGCGAAAGGCAGAGCTCGACTGCATTTATTTGAACTTAAAGGCGTGTCTAGGACTTATTGTTATGGTTGCAATCTCTTTTTCCTTTGCGTCGGGGCAACATTCCCGATCGGAACTCAAAGCGTCAACCAAACTGGGTTAGAGTCAGAATCACTACGGCGCCCACATGGACTCCTTCCCGTGCGTGCGTAATTAATCGAGAACGTGTCGGCGGTGACAGAATGCTCCTCGAAAGGCTACCTGCTGCCGTACAGGGCGATCTCGTCGGCCTTTCCGCCGAGATTCGCCACGCGGCCAGCGTTGACAGAGGGGTGATCGTTCTAGGGCAGGTGCGCCCCTCATCAACTTTATGCCGCCGAAAAAGTCTGTAGAATTGCCAATGTGCGAAGACTACGGTAATCTTTACCAGTATACGAAGCGGAGGCGAGCTTCCGAATTTCACCTCCGCTTCACTTAATCGTAGGGTTTCAATTACGAGATGGAACCCTACTTCCTTCTAATACGAACGTGGCGAGTGGTCGTGCTGGTTTTCACGATGCGGCCAGTTCGCGTGACCTTGTAGCGCGGAATGCGCACAGTAGTAATTCGTGCCATCGCATTCTCCTTTCCGAACTTGAGGGTTTCCGGCTTTGCTCACATTGGTTTTGCCGGCCTTCTGCGTTCCCTCTTTCATCACCTCCTCATGGGTAAGTCTGTAGATGTGTGACTGCCTGTAATTATTTTAGCTCAATTTTTGTAATTTTACAAACCTTGTCCAAAAAACAGGAACTATTGTCATATAATGTCTCTCAGATAAATAGAGGAAGGGATATCATGAAAAAGCGTAGCGTCGTCAACTTGATTCGCTATCATACTGAGAACAATGACGCGGCATTCCGTAATGAAGCTTATGAAATTGCCCGTGAATTCGACGCGGCTGGAGACTATCAGTTAGCGGAGTACATCATGGCGCTTATGTCGGATGCAAATGCGTTTGTTCCGCAATCCGCTGATGGCAGTTCGGAGTTCTTTCGTAGACTGGATTTGCCTACAACATCGCTTCCTCTTCCCGATGGCATCTCTAATGATATTGCGGGCATTATCAATGCCATTGGCCACAATGCGGGGGTAAACAAATTTCTATTTCAGGGACCTCCAGGTACAGGTAAGACGGAGACCGCTAAGCAAATTGGTCGTATTGTCGGCAGAGATGTTTACGCGGTTGATTTCAATTCAGTCATCGACAGCAAGCTCGGACAAACTGCCAAGAACATCCACAGCCTGTTCGATGATATCAATTCGCTCGTTCATCCGGAGAGGGCGATAGTACTTTTTGACGAGATCGATGCGCTCGCGCTCGATAGGGTGAACCATCATGATGTAAGGGAGATGGGGCGGGCAACTTCCGCATTTCTTAAAGAGCTCGATTCCGCGGAAGATCAGGTTGTAATCATTGCAACGACAAATCTCTACAGCGAACTTGATAAGGCGTTGGTGCGTAGGTTCGATACAAGTATCGATTTTGGGCGCTATTCGAAAGAGGATTTGCTGGAGATCGCAGATGTTCTTATGGGAGATCTTCTTACGCGTTTTAAGCATGCGGGAAGGGATATGCGCCTGTTTCGCAAAATAATGGTGCTGATGCTCAAACTACCGTATCCAGGCGAGTTGCAGAACATGCTCCGATCCGCCGTGGCTTTTAGTAACCCTGGGGATGAGTTCGATTACCTGCGAAGGCTTTATGCAATGGTGTGCCCCGATGTCTCCTTGGGCGATCTTGCCAAACTTCGCGCGCAGGGGTTTACGATTAGAGAGATCGCTGTGCTTACCAATGTTCCGCGTAGCACGGTATCGCGCGAACTGAAGGATGTCGACGATGAATAATATTCTTCAGCTCAAAGGTCAATTTCAGCACAACCGCGCACCGCAGCCCGGACCAATTGAGTTACCGGTTAAGGCTATTGTTTCGTCGGACAAGCTCCGCTCGCTAGTGAAAGACCTCAAAGAGACGAAACGGTATTGGCTCGATCAGAAGGTGTCGTTTAATCCCCTTATTAGTGTTTATTACAGAACCGTTGTTGCGAAAAGCAATCGCATCCGAAAGCTTCTTAGTGGAACCAAGCCCGCTGCTGCTTCGATTGTCGGTGCCAAATTCATAGGCGAGGAGTTTAACCCAAAGCACGTCATCACTCATTGCGTTGATATGGGAACCATTGACGGCACAATCATGCTGTTGAAACGGTGTGCAGAGATTCTTGACTCGGATTACGGTGGGCTGATGGACCATGACAAGCTCAAAGCGTTCAACGAGAAAGGATTGCGATCCTCGATAAAGGATTTAACTAAAACGACGTTTGCTCAGTGCATGCGCGATGCTTTCTATGTCGAGCGATTCGGAGTCGAAAATGCGCCCGAGAGCATCGATGGAGAAACCGTTGTGACTCTTTACGATACTGGATACAAGGATGACGTTATCGGCTTTATGCACCAACTGGGTTTCATGATAACCAATGATCGCGTTCTTGGTAATGCAGTTCGCCTGGAAGTTGACGAGTATGCCCGTCTGGTCGACCGATATCCCTATCTCGTTTCGATGGCTGTGAAGAATTGGAACGAGATTGAGCCTGAAGATTTTCCTGTAAGTAGTCAGGGCGTGGCGACGATACCCGATCCAGGGAACGAACCTGTTATCGGTGTCATAGATACGGCGTTTGACGACAGAGTTTATTTTTCATCGTGGGTAGAGGTTCCTGAATCAGGCTACGTGTTGGCACCAGAAGACATTGAGCCCGAAGATAAGGTTCACGGGACGGCAGTAACATCGATCATTGTCGATGGGCCGCGTATCAACCCCTTGTTGGACGATGGTTGCGGTAGATTTCGAGTACGGCATTTCTGCGTTGCCAAAGCGGGGCGTTTTAGTTCGTTTGCCGTTATGCGAAGCATTCGCGGCATCATCAAAACAAACAGGGACATCAAAGTCTGGAATCTTTCTTTGGGTTCGCCAGCAGGCGTGCCGCGCAATTTTATTTCGCCAGAAGGTGCCATCCTTGACGAACTGCAATCCGAGTTTGACGACATTATCTTTGTAGTGGCTGGTACGAACAAGATGAATTCCTCGAGTCCTGAGAAAATCGGTGCTCCTGCCGACTCTATTAACTCTATCGTTGTGAATGCTACTGGTTTCGATGGTGCTATCGCGAGTTATTCGCGTCGTGGTCCAATTCTGGAGTTTTTCAAGAAGCCGGATGTATGCTGTGTGGGCGGCGATAGTGATAAAGGGATTCATCTCTGTACTCCGACTGGGGAGTCATGGAGTTCGGGCACTTCGTATGCTGCTCCTTGGATTTCCCGCAAGATGGCCTACTTGATGCAGGTCATGAATCTACCTCGTGAGGTAGCGAAGGCGCTCATAATCGACTCTGCTGCGGGATGGAACTTCGAGGATGATCCTTATATGGGCTATGGGCGTGTTCCACAGCGCATTGCCGATATTCTTGGTTCTCCAAATGACGAGATTAGATTTGTTCTCACTGGGTTGTCGGAGGATTACGAGACCTATCATTACGGTATACCCGTTCCCATCAGTAAGGGGGGGCATCCCTATGTTGCGCGTGCGACGTTGTGCTATTTTCCGAAATGCGATCGTCGCCAGGGGGTGGATTACACTTCTACAGAGATGGATCTTCACTTTGGTCGTATTAACGACAAAGGTCGTATACAAGCCCTCAATAAAAACCCACAGGGCGAGAAGGGTGCTCATTTGTATGAGAGCGATGCTCGCTTGCTCTATCGAAAATGGGACAACGTTAAGCATATAGGCGAAGTCTTGAAGGAAAGAGCGCGCTCTCGAAAATCGTACAGTACGGGTATGTGGGGTATCAAAATCCGCACCACCGAGCGTAGCGACAAGAAAACTGGCCGTGGCATGAAGTTCGGTGTGGTGGTGACGTTCAAGGAGATTAACGGTGTCAACCGAATAGATGATTTTATTCAACAATGCTCATTACGCGGATGGATCGTCACGCGAATCGATGTCGAGAACAGAATAGATATCTACAACGCTGCTGAAACGGACATCATGTTCGATGATTAATTAAGAATCGCTTGTTCGGATGTTTAGGGGAATGAAATATGACTGTCGATAGTGCGAGAAGAGAGTGCGAGCGGAAGCGGGATGCTATAGCGAAGCTCCAGAAGGATAGGAGTAGAGTTCTTTCGAATTTAGCTGCTGAGCAAAAGAAGGAGACCGACGCTCTTGCAGCTATGGCTAGGACTAAGAACGAATCGGTCAAGAAGACAAAACGGCGTACGGCTGATAGTGCCAGATTAAAGCAAGTTCGCTTTCAAAAGGAGCTTGCTCAAATTGATACAAAAATTTCGAAGGCGACCAAGGAGGCGAACGGTGCACAGAAAAAGCTTGATTCAAAAATAAAACGGGCTAATGAGAAGTGGGAGAAGAGCCTGTTCGAGGAGTCTCGAAAAATCGCTGCCATGCAGCAATGCATTCAGGTATCGGAGAGACGACAGGATAGCCTGGAGTGGAGGGTTGCGGATCTGGAGAAATATCCAGATCAGATCACGGTGTTGTATCTGGCGGCATCTCCGACCGATGCGAATAGGTTAAGGATTGACGAGGAGGCCCGCGAGATTCGTGAATCTATAGCGCGAAGTACACATCGTGATTCAATACAGCTGGAAACAAGGGCTGCTGTTCGTCCAATTGATCTTTTCACTGCTATCAACGAGACGCATCCTGTAATCGTGCATTTCAGTGGGCATGGTGCAGATAATGGCGATCTTGCTTTCGAGGATGATGGTGGTTACACGAAATTCATCAGCAAAGAGCAGATGGCTGTTGCACTCGCAACGGCGGCGGATCACATTAGGCTTCTTGTGTTTAATGCCTGTTTTTCAGAGGTGCAGGCAAAGGCAGTTGCTGGAGTGGTCGGTGCCGCAATCGGAATGAAAGAGCCGGTTGATGACACTGCCGCCGTGATCTTTGCGTCTCAGTTGTACTCTTCGATAGGTTTTGGTCTTTCATTAGAGCAGTCGTTCTCTCAGGCTAAAATGCGGCTTTCTATGGATGGTTACCCCGACAGTGAGAATCCTCAGCTGTATGTTGCTGATGGGGTGGATGCCAGCCAGCTGAGGTTTGTAGCGGATAACTAGATTGCACTCCTTACTGGACGAGGCATGAATGCTGATGGATGCGATCGCTTAAAGAAGAAGAGGCAGGCTGATTGACCCCTTCTGTGGTATTTCGCGTTCTTCATGGGTAATTCTATCGCATGGGGCGGCGTGTGACTTCTGGAGCGATTTTCTCGAGGAGAGGACGATGATCGCAATGGCCCGAAACGCACCTATCGCAGGTTAAGAAAGACAAGGCGCTTCGTTGCGAGCGTGTTCGACAAGGGCATGCTTTTACTTATCTCAGGTTCGAGCTCGCTGTAGAGGGATCGCTGCCATGTATAAATAATCGGATAGAGGGAGGCACTAACGCCAAGATCGGGGAGGTGATCGGGAGTCATCGGGCTTGATAAGGAGAATAAAGGCAGCGTTTTGGCTCAGCTACATGGAAACTGAATATCCAAGACTAGTAGCTGAAATACTGAGGTCCATGCCGAATGATGACGATATCGATCTTCTTCTCGATCTGTATGGAGTGGTTTTTAAAGGCCCTTTAGATCCATGTGAATGGGGTAATGGAGTGGTCCAGGAGGAGTTCCATCATCAGATCAGATACCCTTTCCCGATGGATTAACCTTAACGAAATCTGCAGCAAATCAAAGTGTAACATCAGCTGCGCCAGCAACCAGATTAGGCTCTTCGATGAAGTAAATATCTACCCCCTCGTTTACGAAGCAGATACAGCCCATTTCCTTATGAAGGAAGCGTACTATGTCATAGTATTATTTTCGTTGAACTATCCGGAAAGGGAAAGAAGATGATGTTCGGCAGCAAAAGCCCTAAACCCTTTATCGTGGTTTCGGGGATTTTCGTTATTGCGTTTATTGTGGTCATGATCGCTACGGGTGGCCAAGGTTTTGAAGGTCATTGGGGATTTGAATTCTAATTAGAGACAGTGCGCCATATTTTTTGTTTTATATTCGTCTACGTATTGAGTGGCAAACTTTCTAACATTGAAATAATAGATGATCTTTTGAAATTTGGTGAGCTAAAAGGTTAGTTCGTCTAGTGATGCAACGTAGCTTCTTTAATTTTCGTCTTATACAAAATTTTTCAGAAAAATCATGCAACCTTCTTTTACTGAGCGAATTATTTTTGTTGCTACACCAAGGGGAATGAACAATGGTGCTCTGCCGCAATTAAGGTATTCACACCAATCGACCTAAAAGACACTGTTCAATTATCAGAAGAAATAGTTCTCCTGTTTTTAAATGGTACTGATATGGTATCATTTCAGTTCGTTAATGAAGTTCAAACGTAGGAGAATGTAATGCAGACATGGATTCCGCTTAAGCGAAACCTATGCCAGTTATTTATAGTGTTTATTTTTGCCATGCTTGCCAGCGTGGTTGTTGTTGTAAGTGGTGTTTTATCACCCCAGGCAGCTCAGGCAGATCCAGTTGATTCTGATACCTCAAAATATGAACAGTATTTATCCGATCGTAACCCAACGGGCAGTTTAGTTGGTTGGGGCTCTCTTTATTATGATGAAAGCTACGATGGTTCTTCACTCTCGTTGCTTGTAGATGGCCAAGAGCAAACTTTTGATCATGGCTTTTGGGCACACGCGGATTCCAGTATTTATTACAACGATATCCAGGAATATGGATATGAACGTTTTGAGGCGTGGGTTGGCATTTCTCACACCGCACGCGTTGAGGGAAAAAGTGCGGCCGTTGTATTTAAAGTGGTTGCAGATGGACAAGAAATTTGGAAGAGCGATGTAATAACCGAACGCAGTGATGCCGTCCAGGTTTCTTTAGATGTTTCAAACTACAAAGTAATTCAACTTGTAGCCGAAGCTGATAATAAAGCTGCTCATCCCAATAATCATGCTGTTTGGGCTGATGCTAAATTTACCAAGCAGCAGGCAACTCCCTGGCTTTCGGTTTCCGATAAAGAGTTTTCTAACCCAGAGCAGGTAACTTCTGCCAACATTTTAGAGGGAACGTTTGCGCGTACTTTGTCTGGCCCTGTTGGTGAAACCAGCAAACCCGTTGTAGGAGAAGATGGCACCTTGCGCAACGGTACTGAAGGCAATGACTTATCGGGGGATATTACCTATACAACTAATTATATTAAGGGTGAAACAGGCACTTTTACCATTACGTATTCGGTTAAAGATGCTCAAGGTTTAGAACGTAGTCGTACGGTGAAGATGACTGTACTCAGTGACGAAGTTTATCGTACAAATGCGGATATTGATTATCTAACGACTCCTTTTGCGAATTTCTTATATGCAGGTCGAGATTATTTCGATGAACAGGGAAAGGCCGCTTTCGATTTGTCGGTTAAAACCCTGCTTAATTTCGGAAATGAAGTTGATAAGTATCAAATTGTGAGCCATTGGAACAACCAGGTATATAAGGTTACGGTTGATTTGCAGGGTGCGGGTATCTATATGTCTAGTGCTGATGCAACATATTTGTGCAGTACGCTTATGGATTGCGAACCACGTACCTTCCATGTAAAGGATTGGGGTACTGAAGTTTCCTCTAAGGGAGGTATTGCAAATACGGTAACGTTTTATGTTGGCAGTGCGTATGGAAAAGTAGACGAATCTGGTCAGGTTTACTACAACGCACGCTTGCTTCAGGCAGAAGCTAATGCCTCTCGATTTTTGGCAAATATCGAAAATGGAATGACCGATTCCCAGCGTTTGCGTGCGGTACTGTTGCCGTATGCGAATTGGATCGAATACAAGGGCGGCGGCCAGGTTATGGACGAAGCCTTAGCTGATGGCGCTTCAGTATGCGGCGGTAATGCAAGAGGCAGCATTTATCTGTCTCAGCGAATGGGAATAAAAGCTTATTGGGTTCGTACCGATTCACATGCTTGGAGCAATGTTAAGTTAAATCGCGATGATAGCGGTATTACTACCGAAAATGGCAACTATTATCGTATCGATTTATTGGCAGGGAGCAGCTGTTTTATCTCGAAGGATTCAGAGCATAAAGGATTTCATGGCCACCACAATGGAATTTACTTTAATCGCATGAAGGGTTATCCCGACATGGTTTCTGAAGGATACCCATACGCGTGGACTGCATGGCCTACGGTCACACTTAAAGTTGAAAATTCATGGGTTGTACTTTCTCCCGATGATGCTAGTACTTTTGATGCAACCAAATTAATTCAATCGGCAAATAGTATTTACGAGGGAGATATTAAGGATGCCGTTTCTATAGACTACGGCAACTTAGAAAAGAATGAGGATGGTTTTTTCGTTCCAGGATACTATGAGCTCACTTATACCGTTAATGATTCAAGAGGAAACAAGGCAACAAGTACGGTAAACGTGCAGGTAGTTGATGGTGAAGTTGTTAAGGCAAACGCTGAAAACTGTGAAACAAATACTAATAGCACGTTTTTGCCTGACAAGAACAATAATCTGCCTAGTTTATGGAATGGCTCGGGCGAAGTAGTGTACAGCTATGGTATTCAGCAAAATGACGGGAATAAGTCAGTAACCTATAAGGTGGATCGCGGTAATGGGGTGCGTCTAACCTATTTGGATGCCTGGATTGGTCTTCATCGTTCCACTCGCGATAGTCAGTTTGGTATGTATGGAAAAGTCCGATTCTACGTGAAAGCGATAGTAACGAACGAAGCGGGAGAAAACGAAGAAAAGGTACTTTACACATCGCCCGATATGACGCGCTATACCGTGCAGGAACATGTTTTGGTTAGGATTCCTGAAAATGCAATATCGGTGACTCTTATGAGTGATTCTTTGGGGAACGGCAACGGCCATGCACGATGGGGTAATCCTCGGTTCTTTACGGGCGCTATCTTAGATAGCGTACCCGTAGCTCCAACTATTTCTAACGTTGAAGATGGCGCGGTGTATACCGACACGGTTTCTCCAGTAATTGATGGTGCAAACAGCGTTTCTTTATACCGTAAAAACTTGCCCGTTTTGGTTGATCCTGATACGGGTGAGGTAGTTGATAAGGTTTCGGATGGATCTTCTGATAATGAGACTTTGGCATTATCAGATAGTACTATGGAAAAAACTGGTCTACAAAGAGCTAATCTGTCTACTCAAGACTGGGGATTTAAGGTGGATGGATATAAAGCGGGCGATTCTATTACTGAAGAAGGAATTTATACTTTGGTTGCCCAGAATGAACATAACCAAAGAACTGTCGTCACTTTTACGATAGATAGATCTGCATCTGGGGATGCAGGTGGAGAAAATACTGGTGATGGAACTGACGATGACATAGGTAACGGCACTGGAGGAGCCGGAGGAGATATGGATTCTGGCACTAGTGATGGAGATACTGATGGCTCCAGTGATGACAACGGCTCTGAAAACGGTAATGGCTCGGGCAGCGGCAGTAATTCCAACAATGGCAACGGTTCCGGTGGTGGCAATAATTCCAGTGGCGGTAACGGTTCCGGTGGTAATCCTGAAAACAACTCTGGCAACAATGGCGACTCTAATAGTAATCCCGAAAACAGTGGATCGAATAACGCCTCAAATAATGGTGGTGGCGACACCGAAATAAAGGCAAACAATTATTCTGATAAAGAATCAGGAAAAACTACATCTGATGCCTTGCCTGAAACGAGCGATTATGCAATTGGTGTTGCTCGAACTCTGGGGGTACTTGCGTTGTTTTCTTGTGTTGTTGCGGGTGTGGCTTATTTCAGATGTCGTCCATAGCCCGAAACGCAAACATTATTCTTTTTGCAGATTAATTGACAGGCGCTATTAAGAGCAGTGTGACTATTTCTTTGGTAGCTACTGTTGCCAGATTGATGAATTACCAAATTCTACAATTCGAAATTTTTGATACTGGATCGGGTAATGATTTAGGTGCTGGTAATATCCCGGGTAATCTGACAGACAACAATGTTGGTAATACCGATAGAGACAAAAGCTTGATACTGACGATAAGGCTCTGAAGATAATGGTAGTAATCTTTCTCAAATAAGCGACAACCATCTGGTGGTTAATCGTTGGGCTTATCTGAATTGCGGTTATTGCAGGTGTTTTTGCTTTTTTGAGGTGAGGAATCGTTAAATAATAACTGATTTGTGCTTATCCCTCTGCAAAAAGGGTAGAAGTATATACTTCGTATAGGGGCTGCGTAATTCAATATTGGCAAGTGTGTCTAATTTGGTGATTAATTAGGTTACAAATGGTAATTAAGCATGCAATTATTGTCATGATCAAGAATTAATCTATGTCAGTAGAAATTTAGAGAATTTCGAAGTATATACTTCATGCGTTTTTGCAGCGCAGCAAAGCAATTATCAAGAAAAACTTATCTTTAATGGTTATAGAAATCATCGATCTGCCAATAGAGCCGCCAAAGAGTCATTTAAGTATTCTTGGCAAGCGGTTGGTATTGTCCATCTGTAAAAGACTTTGAAATAGCCATCATTAATTTGTCGTTGACAACGCCTTCAATTAGTAACGCTTGTAATTATGCAGGTGTTACTGGTAATCCGGATACTATGTGTGGGGCTAGCGCGTTTATTTGTGCGCATTGCAGGTCATACAGGCTTTCAAAGCTGAAGGCGTTTGTGCGATGCCACCTAAAGCGGTTTCTCGCAGGGTATAAGGCAGCGCATGTCCTACTTGCAACATAACATGTGACATTTCATCAAACGTTGCAAGGCTTTTAATTCCTGATAAAGCTAGTTGAGCGGAAGAAAACGCCGCAGACACGCCAATGGCGTTTCGATTTTGGCAGGGGATTTCAACTAAGCCACCAACAGGGTCGCATACTAATCCGAGGAGATTTCCTAATGCTAGTGATGCGGCGTGCAGGCTTTGCTCAGGGCTTCCTCCTAACATTTGGACCAGTGCTGCTGCTGCCATAGCGGCAGCACTTCCTACTTCTGCTTGACATCCTCCTTCGGCTCCAGCAACGCAGGCATTGGTACTTAGGAGTAAGCCCACAGCTGCTGCGCAGTAAAGCGCATCAGCTATTTGAGCTTCTGAGGCATTAATATGTTGGGCGAAAGCAAGTACACACCCAGGCACAACACCTGCCGAACCAGCAGTAGGCGCCGCAACAATAACACCCATGGAAGCACTTTGCTCTAATACTGCCATAGCTCGTGCGACAGCGTTGGTTTGAACGTTTCCCATGAGAAATTCGCCATAAAGTTTTCGCGCAGTGTATACCGCTTGTGCCTCTCCTCCAATGAAGCCTCCCAAAGATGATTGCGGGTTCGTGAGAGGTGTGGTTGTTTCTTGTTTCATAACATCCAGAACGCGTTTCATTGCTCTAGACGCCTGTTCTTTGCCTATTAAGCTGATTTCGCGTTCCGCCATAATGGCACCAATGGATTTATTGCGAGTGCTACATAGAGCAAGTAGCTCTTCAGCTGTTGCGAATAGGCATGAATTTGGAGTTGAACTGCTTAACGGTTTTGAGGATCCGGGCACTTCGATAAAGCTTGCATAATCTACGAGGTTTAATGCGCGGACTTTTGATAAAAAAGATTCCCCCGTGTAGTGTTCATCTGTTTCGAAAACAGAATAAGCTTGACCGCCAGCCTCGGTTCTATAAGTGCTACAGAATGCAATGTTCACCTTTGCATCGGCTAATAAGTTAGTGAGGGCAGCTAATGCACCTGGAGCATCGCGGTGTGCAACAAGCAACGTACAATAAGCACCGGAAATATTAACATCGATATTGTTAATACGCGAAATACGTATTTTGCCACCGCCTAGGCTTTCTCCTCTAACGGTCGCATGAGTTCCTTTGTTGCTCATCATTTCGATATCGACAGTATTAGGGTGAAGAGCTGGATTGTTCCCTGCAATCTCAAACTCGTACGTGAGGTGGTTTTTATCTGCTAGGGCAAAAGCATCCTTGATGCGTTTATCGTCAGTTGTGAGTCCCATCATGCCTGCTAATAATGCGCGGTCAGTGCCGTGTCCGTGGTAGGTTTGTGCAAAGCTATTCCATAAGGTAAAGCGGGCTTCGATGATAGATCCATCAAGTAGTGAAGCAGCAACCTGGGCGCAACGTAGCGCGCCGGCAGTGTGCGAGGATGAAGGTCCGACCATGATGGGCCCTAGTATTTCAAACGCAGATGTTAGTGATGATGTATGTTTGGGCATGAGCTTTCCTAGTGATCAAAATTTAATACCTTAAAGGGTTTAAGCAGCGTACTATATAACAATGATATAAATATGATTATGTTTAAAATTTAATGATTCTTTTTTAATAGATCGTGCCTCTTTTTTTGAGGGAAATTATGACCGTATTACGGTGTCGTTAAACCAGTTAATGAAAATACACTTCTTTATTAATGGTGATCATCGTTGGTTTGTTACCATTATGGCTCTAGCAGAATTGTGACTAAGCAGCGTACTGTCTCAATGAAAGGTAGCTTTGTGAGTAATTCAAGTAGACGTACTGATACTAAACGGGATACTAATACTGAGGTTTCGGTTGAAGAGGTATCTTTAAAGGGATTGCCCCCAATTAATCTAGGAGCATTATTTATGCCTCCCATTTGGGGTCCTGCTCATGGTATTTGGATTACTATTTTGTATTATCCTGCGTGGCTTCTTTTAGACAATCTGTTTTATGGGGCATATGAAAATCCTCAGCCACTTTCTATTGTGCTTTCAATTATTGCTGGAGTAGTCTTGGCAGGGGTGACAGTTATTTTTGCGCGTGCATCGCAGGTATACGCGCTTCATCGTGATTTAAATCGTGGTAGAACTAAAGAACAGTATCGAAAGCGTCAAGTTATTTGGGCAATTGCTATGGCTATTCTAGCGGCGGTAATGTTGGCTTTAGCAACTTATTACAATCTAGTTATTCGTCCTACGATGGGAGCATAATTCATATGCGTATAGCGGTTTTTTTTGTAGGTAATCGTTTGATGCTGGATGATGGTATTGGGCCAGCAGTGTATGACTATATTGTTGAGAATTATAATTTTGGAAACGAAATGCCTGCGAATGAAGTTCTTGCGAACGTGCATCCTTCTTCGGAACGAGTGGCAACCTCAAAAGCAACAACTTCATCTATGGTTCAATCTACGGTCGATATGTTTGATGTTGGCTGCATGACGCTTGATATGGTTTCCAAGGTCAATGAATATGATCTGCTTATTACGGTTGACGCTGTGGATGGTACCGATGCAGAACCCGGAACGGTATTTCGCTATGAGCCCTACGATATTGCTCGTGCAGCAGGTGCGCGTACTTCGTTACACGAATTGAAACTTGCAGATTTGTTTGATGCGGCAACCATGCTTGGTTTTGAGGCTGAGGGTTTGTGCTTTGGCATGCAAGTAGAAAATCTGGAGCCTGTTGAATTTGTTGAAGGACTTACTCCTAAAGTGAAAGAACGCATGCCATTTTTGGCTGAAACAGTAATTGCTGAACTTTCGCGTCGAGGCTGCAGTATTACTCGCAAAGATGGCAAGCCTCTTAATCAGCTAGGATAATCTGTGCAACTTGCGTCGATACGCTTCAGGACCATAAAAAGTGCGTTGATATAATGCGGAAAATGCGTGGCGTACACTGCGAAAGATGCTGGTAATCTACGAGAGATGTGCAGGAGCAATAGGGTGATCGTTCATAAATTCAATAAAATGACGCTGTCCTGGTGCCATTATGTCATCGCTTCTATGGATTAAGTACAACTTATGGAAGTCTTGCGGAACCTCATCAATTGGAATGCATACAATATCGTTGAAGGCACCTACCAAAAAAGAATAATCGACAAATGCCAGTGTTGATTCATCAGCGGAAATCATAGAACAGATGGTAATTTCTTCTCTGAATGCTTCTTCAATATCTAGGTCATAGCCTTCTACGCAGGCCATTATTTCATCGTGGGGAGGGCATCCTTGTGCGTACGAAATAATATGTTTGTTTTTCAATTCCGCAAGAGAAATACTAGAACGCTGCGCTAAAGGATTGTCTTTATTTACAGCAACAACTAATTGCTGTGACCAGTAGGGAGTGAATTCCAGCCCTTCTGGGGCATTGCTTAGTTTTGCTGCAAAAACCACATCTAAAATACCAGCCGCTAAATCATTAAGTAAGCCTTCGCTGAAGCCTTGTATTACTTTTACGGTTAATGTAGGATCAGCTTCATTTCGGAAGGCGCGTACCTGACGGGTCCAATCTTCACTTTGGATAGTGAAGGGTACACCTATGCGAAGTGTTTCTGTTCGGTCGTTTAGCATAGACTGTACTTTATCAAGACCTGTTTCTATGTTTTTTAATGCCAAAGAAGCATAGCGATAAAATTCTTTACCATAAGGAGTTAATTCAAAATTACTACCGTTCTTATGAAAAAGCGGTGCATGTAAATCATCCTCTAAGCGTGATATTGCTAAAGAAAGGGTTGAGCGCGCAATACCTAATGATCTTGCAGTACTTGCAAAATGTTCTTGATCCGCAAGAGTAACGAAGTATTTTAAATGAGCTAGGTTCATTATCCCTCCCAAAGCGTATACAACTGCACAATCCTATTGTTTGGGAAAACGGCATTTGTGCAGGTAGATACTAAAAAAAACCCTTTAAAAGCATAGCAGACTGGTTGACATTGTTTGTTATCGTTCTGTGGAGCGGTCTTTTTTAAGTATTTTCTTTTGGCGCGTTGGGACATAAATCAGAAATGAAGCACTGTGTGCAGCGAGGGCGACGAGCAATACAAAATTCGCGGCCGAACAAAACCCATTGATGGTTAATTGGCTTCCAATATTTTTGAGGATAAAGTCTTAGGAGAACTTCTTCGGTTTTTGTAGGAGTGTCTGCTGAAGGTCCTGCAAATTTTAGAATATGAGCTATACGAAATACGTGGGTATCGACTGCAATTCCTTCTACGATGCCAAAGGCTTCGTTTAACACGATGTTGGCGGTTTTTCTTCCAACGCCAGGTAAGCGCTGTAATTCCTCCATGGTATGAGGAACTTCTCCGCCGAACTCAGACATTATCATCTGAGCGGTGGCAATGCAGTTTTTGGCTTTGTTGCGATAAAAACCAATGGAGTGAATAATGTTCATAACGTCTTCGACGTCGGCTTGTGCCATTGCTTCTGGGGTTCCGTACTTATCGAACAAAGTAGGAGTTACTTTATTTACCCCCGCATCGGTTGTTTGGGCGGATAATAGAACCGCAATAGTTAACGTAAAAGGACTGGTATAGTTAAGGGCGCATTCTGCCTGACCGTAATAATTATTCATACGATCGGCAACGGCTAGGGCGCGTGCGCGTTTGTCTGCAATCTTTTCTCGTGCCATACTGTCTTCCTTGGTTGCGTAATTATTTGGTAGCCTAACGCAAGCGCCTGTGTGCTGCAAACGAAATACAAACCTTGTGAAAGATCCGTAATACTTATGAAGGATACACAATGCTTATAGATATGCTTTCAGCAACTCTTAAAAAATCTCATGCGCTCGCTGAAGCGTGGGAAAAAATGGACAATCGCGAAGATGCGGTTATCGGCGTTGCTTCATCGGCGCGTCCATTTTTAGTTGCGGCGCGTTTTGTAGAGAATCCATGCACAACTCTTGTAGTTACGGCAGGCGAAGATGCTGCAGATACATTTGCTCGCAATGTTGGTGCTTTTGTGGGCGAAGAACGCGTGTTGCGCTTCGCAGATTATGAAGGAAATCCATTTGCATTAGATGCTCCATTGCAGCCCCGTTTGCATGGTATGCGACTCGAAGCGTTGTGGGCGCTGCAATCGGGCAAGCCTGTTATTGTGGTTGCGTCCGCTCGTGCGCTTTTGCGCAAAATTGCGGCACCGAAAGATGAAATCGCTAAGCCACTAGTTTTAAAGCAGGGTGTTGATTTGTCTGAGCACCCTCAAGGACTTGTTGAAAGCTTTGAAGATTTGGCAGATGTGCTAGTAAGCATGGGGTATGACAATGCTGGTCAGCTTGATGGACCAGGGGCATTTTGTTTGCAGGGTGGCGCTATTGATATTTATCCTGGCAATTTGCCCTATCCAGTTCGTTGTGATTTCTTTGGTGATGAGCTGGATGAAATTCGCAGATTCTTGCCTTCAACAGGACAAACTATTTCTTCGCTGTCTGAAATTGAAATATTCCCTGTTCGCGAATTCAGTAATGATATTGCAGTGTTGCGAAAGGCTCAGCGCGATATTGCAAAACGTGCTGGCACCAATAAAGAGATGCGCGAATTACTTGAACGCATTGAAGATGACTCAAAAGAACTTCCCGATGTACTTTCGGCCTACATTTTGCAAGATGCTACAACAGTAGGTGATTATTTGCCAAAAAAGGCTTTGACGGTATTGATTGAGCCTCGCTCGCTTTTTGATGACGCTCAGCATGCGCTTGATGAATATGCGAAATTGGCACAGGGCACTTCAATTCCTGTTCATGATGTATTCGCTACAGCAACTGAGCTTAATTTTGGGAGTAATCCTCGTGCTACCTATGTATCTATTATGCGTGTGGGAGTTGAGCTTGATAGTGAATTGGTGGTTAAGCGCGTAGAAGTTGCGGGTGATCCAGAAAAACTCTACGGTCGTTTGCGTTCATTGGCAGAAGCGGGCTTCACGGTAGTATTTTCGGTACCGCATTTTCGTGCACGTCAGGAAATCAAACTGGCGTTGGTTGATTTAGGTATTCCTATTAATGAAGTGCTTGATGTTGTAGGTGACGAAAGCGCCAAATTGCGTCGTGGCCAGGTGAATATAGTGGATGTGGATATTCCGCTTGGTATGATTTTTCCTGCTGCGAAAATGGCGTTGGTTTCTTTGGCGGATACGCAAGGATCTATGGCAACGCGTAAGCGTTCGCGTGTTGACGTGACAGAAATAACCTTCCCCTATAAACCGGGTGACTATGTGGTTCATGCTGCTCATGGCGTGGCGTTTTTCCGCGACATTGTTCGCCAGGATGTAGGCGGTTCGGAGCGTGATTATTTGCTGCTTGAATATGCCGAAGGGGATAAGTTATATGTTCCAGTAGAGCAGCTTGATCGAGTGACTCGTTATGTCGGCCCTGAAGGTTCATCACCGCGTTTAACACGCTTAAATACGTCCGATTGGTCGCGTGCGTTAACGAAGGCACGCAAAGCAACAAAGAAACTTGCGTTTGACTTGGTGGATGTGTATACCCGTCGTGCGGCAACGAAGGGGTACCGCTATAGCGAAGACACTCCTTGGCAGCGCGAAATGGAAGAAAGTTTCCCGTATCAAGAGACGCCCGATCAGCTAGCAGCTATTGCAGATATTAAGGCAGATATGCAGTCACCTCATCCTATGGACAGGCTTGTGTGTGGTGATGTTGGCTTTGGTAAAACAGAAGTTGCGTTGCGTGCGGCTTTTAAGGCAACGCAAGACAATAAGCAGGTTATGGTGCTGTGTCCAACAACTATTCTTGCGCAGCAGCATTATTCAACATTTTCTGAGCGTTTTGCGCCTTTTAAAGTGCGCGTAGAGGTACTTTCGCGTTTTCGCACGCCTGCGCAGCAAAAGCAGGCTTTAGAAGATTTTGCTAGTGGTAAAGCTGCCGTGTTGGTTGGCACGCATCGTTTGCTTTCGCGCGATGTTAATCCTCACGATTTAGGCCTAGTTATCATCGACGAAGAACAGCGCTTTGGCGTAGGGCATAAGGAACAGCTGAAAAACATGCGCGAATCTATTGATGTACTCACTCTTTCTGCAACACCTATTCCGCGTACTATGCAGATGGGACTGTCAGGTGTTCGCGATATGAGCTTGATTTTGACGCCACCTGATGATCGCCGTCCAGTGAAAGTGCATGTGGGGGAATGGGATCCTGATTTGGTGAGTGATGCTATTCGTAGAGAACTATCACGCAAGGGTCAGGTGTATTACGTAAGTAATCGTGTGCGTTCTATTGATGAAGCGGTTCAGCGCGTTCATGCTGCCGCAGGTGAGGCTCGAATTGGTGTTGCTCATGGCAAAATGACAAAAGAGCAGCTTGAGCATGTCATGGAAGATTTTTCCGCAGGCGAATTGGACGTATTAGTGGCGACTACTATTATTGAAAGTGGTATTGATAATCCCCATACTAATACGCTTATTATTGAGGATTCTCAGCGTCTTGGTTTGGCGCAAATGTATCAGCTTAAAGGCCGTGTTGGAAGATCTTCAACTCAGGCGTACGCATATTTCTTGTTTCCCGATAACATAACCATGACTGAAGAAGCCATGGCTCGTTTGACGGCACTGAATGAGCATACTGAGCTGGGAAGCGGTATGCGGGTGGCTATGCGTGACTTAGAAATTCGTGGTGCTGGTAGTTTATTGGGTGCTGAGCAGAGCGGTAATATGTCTGCCGTTGGTTTTGACTTGTTTGCGCAAATGCTGGCAACGGCCGTTAATATGACGCGTGAGGGCAATACGTCTAGCACGGAATATTTGCCTCCTGCTTTATCGGACATTGTGATTAATATACCAGGTCACACGTATTTTCCCGAAGAATACCTGCCTGATGCGGACGAACGCGTGCTGTATTATCGCAAAATTGCCAGCGCTGATACGCTTGATGCTGTTGAGGATATTTATCAAGATCTATTGTCCAGGCATCCTGAAATGCCTCAAGCTGCAATCAATCAAATTGAAAAGGCGCGTTTGAAAGCATTTGCAAACGAACGTGGCATTCATTTGATTTCAGTATCGGGTGGCAAGCTTACGTTAGAGCCTATTACGCTTTCGAAAAGTCAGGCATCAGCATTGCGCAGAAAAGCAGGAAGATACTTGGCTGATAAGAAAAAGATGACGGTACCACTGCGTGTGTTTGTTCCTAAAAACACTGAAGAAAGCCCCGATGACCCAGGTATGCTTTCTCATGTGTTTGCTTATATTCGTGGCTTATTTGAGGAAAAAGATACGAAGTAGTGAAGGATTTGAGCCTATGTTGTTAAGGATGTCATAGACATGTTGTAAAGCTCTACGTATGTCCCTTCTTCTAAGGTGATCTCACCAGGCTCATCACCACTAATGTAATACAACTCATTCAAATAGCTGTCTTCTGAGTATTCTAAATCACGCATAATGTAGCAGGCGCTATAGTCGTTTGCGTCTCCTAGGATCAGTTGGTATGTTCCTGCGGGGATATCGGTTCCTACTCGGTAGGTGCCGCTTCCGTAGGGCGAGCTGAACGTTTCGCTGAATGAACTTAATGGTTGCATGGTGCCGTTGTTTGCTACTACAAGAACCTGTCCGTCTTTAACCTCTATGAGGTTATGGCCATAGTAACCATTCATATGGGTGACGTCATATACGTTGTCATTTTCACTGGGGGTCAGAACAAAGAAATATGAAAGATCAGTATCACTGCCACTAAACCAGTAACCACCAGCAGGAATATCAGTTCCTATGTAATACAAGCCGTCAGAATATTGGTTTTTATTGTTGGGTTGGCCTGATTGGTTAGGAAAATAAGTTTTCTTTATAGTAGCTAGGTCTTCATTAGAAAGTGAAGCGTTGCCTGTTAAATCAAAAGCATGGCGAAAGTATTCGTTGTTTAGAGCAATATCTGGGTTGTCGGGGAAATTTGGGATGGAAGGCTGTTCTGGAACAGAAAAGTATCGGTAGTCATCATTCGAATTGTTTAGCGCCGAGGATACTATCCCTGTAAGAGCAACGCATCCTGCAATGCCTAAAACAATAACAAGCACTATTGCAACAATGGCTCCGATTATGCAACCGCGATGGGTTTTTTGTTTGGACGGTACAGGAGTGGGTTGTTGTGATGTGCCCGGCTGTTGCGGTTGGGGAATGGGGTGAGGGGTGCCAGGTTGCTGTGATTGTGACTGGAAGCCTGGTTGTTGATACTGAAAACCAGATTGTGCCTGAGATGTTGGTTGTTGCTGTGGTTGGAAATCAGGCTGCGGCGTTGGTTGCTGCTTTGGTTGGAAATCAGGCTGCGACGTTGGTTGCTGCTGGTACTGAAAATCTTGTTTAACTTGCGTTTGCGGTTGCGGTGAGGTTTGCTGATAGGGGTTTTGAGGCATGGAATGTGCTTGACGCGTAGAAGTTTCGCGCGTAGGAGTTTGAGGGGGATTGCCCCAGTAAGAAGGATCAGGCATCTTCTTTGTCATGAATAGTCCTTTCGCAATACTCGTGAGCTGTTATAGCAACAAAATCACAAGCGTGTTGCGGGCATACGGCACAGCAAATGCCGCATGCATTGCAGCGTGTCACATCAACAATAGGATAACCCTGTTCACTAATTCTCCTTGCACCTGTAGGACAAGCGTTAACACAAGTATGTGATTGTTCGCAGGCACTGTAATTGGTTATGGTGGCGTATCGTTCTAAAAGTGCTGCGCGTTCTGGAAGGGCACGAGCCGCTTGAACGATAAGGTGTTGTTTTGGCCATTCTAGGGTTTGTCGAAATACTGCAGGAAGGTTTTTGGCTTGTTGAGCACCTTTTATGCGGCCTTGAGCGCGAAGGCGCTCTTGGTTTTCGTGAAAAGCATCAAGGGTACCAGCATTTCTTTGTCGATGCTTTCCTGTTGCAATATCCAAGCCTTCATTAGCAAGAACTGCAAGCAAGTCTCGCCTGCTTCCTTCATCAACGTTGGCGTACATTGATAAAACCGATTCGCGCTCAGGAATAAGTTTCGCGCGTTGCATACTGCGGCCTGTCCATGATTGTGCTTGATCAATTGCGTGATGAAACAACATAGGAGCGATTTCTCCTGCTGCTTGGCAATCTTGGCAATAAGTTTCATCCAGGAATAGTTCTACCTGTATATTTTTCGCTAACAAATAGCTCCAGAATTCTGGAGGGACAGAAGCTAAGCAAGGAAGAATGATGACGTTGCTGCGAGGAGCAAGGCCTTCAAAAATGTGTTCGTTGCAAGTAAAGCAAACGAATCCTTCTGATTTTGCCTCGCGTTCGCAGCGGGCCGCGAGATCTCCAAGTGTGATGCGGCTCCATGCAAAAGCATCGCAAATGCCTGCGCATATCCCACAATAGGTGCATTTCTCTGAATCAATATAGGGACCATCATTGGTAAGGGAGATAGCTTGATGAGGGCAGGCGGCAACGCAACGTTGGCATCCTGATCCGTAGGGTGCGGTGCACCAGGAATTGAGAGCTACGATTTCTTCGCGGATTGGAACGAGCACGGCATCATTGATGCCTTCGGATTCCATGGTATCTTCTAGTGCAGTTTCAGATTCAATGTTATCGAGAATAGTTTCGAAAGGAGCAACAGTATCGGCATTAGTGTCAGCCGTGTTTGTTCTTGGTGATTTTCCTGCGCCACTAACAAATTCCTCTTCAAGTCTGTAAGAGGTTGAAGAGGAATTGGAATTAGGTATGTTTTGATTGTTAGGCACCAAATACCTCACGTAAGGTGTAGTTAATACGTGCGACAACATCTTCACGCTTCATGAGCTCAATGGACTCAAAAAGCGGTGGGGAAACCTGCGATCCTGTAACAGCAACGCGAATAGGTTGGAAAATAAGCTTTGCTTTGAGCCCCATAGTGTCTACAAGCTCACGGCAGGTATCTTGCAGAGGATCGCATTCCCAAGCAATGGATTCATCTGCTAAAATATCGCGGACTTTTTGCAAAACTTCATCAGCGCGACATCCTTCTTTAAGAAGATTTTTCTGAACTGATTTTTCGTCTAATGTTACGTTCGGACCGTCAAAAATGAAGGCAAGCTTTTCTGGTGCTTCGGTTAAACGTTTCATGCGTTCTGCTACCAGTGGATAGAGCTTTTCGTACCAGTCGCGATTTGCTTCAATTTTTTCTTGAGTGGTTAGTCCTGCATCAATTAAGAATGGAGCTACGGCATTTACCCACGCACTTGCACCCATGGCTTTAATATATTCGCCGTTCATCCAATCAAGTTTGGTTTCATCGAAAATAGCATCTTTGCGCGTGATGCGATCAAGGCTAAATTCACGGCAGAGTACGTCAGTAGGGATGATAGTAGTTTCGCCGTCAAGAGACCATCCAAGCAGCGCCAAGAAATTAACCAGTGCTTCTGGTAAATAACCCATTGCTTGGTACTGTTCTACTGAAGTAGCGTTGCGGCGCTTGGAGAGCTTTTTGCCGTCTGCACCCAAAATCATAGACAAGTGTGCAAACGTAGGGACATCATAGCCGAGAGCTTCGTAGATAAGAATTTGGCGTGGGGTGTTTGATAGATGATCATCGCCGCGGATAACGTGAGTGATCTGCATATTGGCGTCATCACACACAACGGCAAAGTTGTATGTTGGGGTGCCATCAGTGCGAACAAGGATCATATCATCCATAACATCGGCAGGGAATGACATGTCGCCATATACCGCATCTTTAAATTCAATAGGACCATGATTGTCGGGAACCTTTAAGCGCCATACGTGAGGCTCGCCAGCTTCTATGCGGCGTTTGGCTTCTTCCTTGTCTAAATTGCGACAAGTTCTATCATAGCCAGAATAGCCACCTTCGCTTTTTTCTGCCTCAGCGCGCTTCGCATCCAATTCTTCTTTGGTGCAGAAGCAAGGATATACCGCATTTCGTTCTTTTAGGCGCTCCAATGCTTCTTTGTAAGTGTCGAAACGCTGAGTTTGCAAGTAGGGTCCGAATTCGCCGCCTACTTCAGGGCCTTCGTCCCATGTAAGACCGAGCCATTTCATAGCACGTAAAATTACCTGCTTGTTTTCTTCGGTTGAACGCTCGGGATCGGTGTCTTCGATGCGAAGAATAAACGAACCACCCTGTGCTTTCGCAAAAGCCCAGTTGTAAATAGCGGTACGAGCACCGCCAATATGAAGTTCGCCAGTTGGAGAAGGTGCAAAGCGTACGCGTACAGGCTTTGACTGATCACTCATAGGGTTGTCCTTTCATATTATCTAGCGTTTAGATAATAAACGATTCGCGCACTTTGTGACAGGGTGCCAACGGAGTAGAAGCCTTATAGAGATTGTGATTTCTATATTTCAACTTCATTCTGTAAGTTTTGGCTTATTAGGGGTTGGTGTTAAGGGCGCTTCTGGATAAGCATGGCATGCCAAATTTGCAATAAGTGTTGCAGAATCTTTGGTTCCGATGGCGCTTGAATCGATTGACAAATGATACGAATTGATGTCAGTCCATTGAGACCCTACGTACTGTTCGCAATGATCACGGCGTTCTTTATCCACGCGTTCAATCATTTCAGCGGCTTTCATATGGTCTACGTTTTCGCGCTCCATGACACGTCCGATACGAGGAACTAATGGTGCATGTACAAAAACATTAAACACATTAGGGCGCTTCTTTAATACTGCGCCAGCGCATCGACCAACAATTACACAGCTTCCCTCATTGGCGATGCGCGTGATAGCACGTGCTTGGGCAAGCCATAACTCATCGGTTTGGGTGGGTTCAATGCCAAAGCTTGCGTAGCTCTGCATATATAGGTTATACATAATGCCGCGACGAACTTCCTGTTCGTGTTCCTTAACATAACTAGGGGTTAGACCAGATTCTTTTGCGGTGAGCTCAATAAGCGAGCGATCAAAGACAGGAATATTGAGCTTCTTCCCAACTGCTTGCCCAATTTCACGTCCGCCAGAGCCGAATTCGCGGGAAATGGTAATAACTAAAGGAGTTTCTTCTGGGTTTTCTGCAGAAACTGGAACATGCTCTTCGGAATCTTGTGCTTGGACGTTTTCTGGAGAAGCCATTGTTGTTGCGGTAAGAGTGATATGACCTTCGATTGGGCAGAATTTTTCGAAGTGCGGGAACAACTTGTTAAGGACTCCTACGATCGCGCCAACAAAGAGCGCTGAAATAATGGTTCCTTCGCGTACACCATAAAGACCCCCCATTGCTACAAGAGAAATAATAGTTGCGATAACGACAAGCGATGTATCGAAACCAATTTTACATTTAGGGAATGGCCATTTCGACACTTTGGCAATACTAAGTACCACGCCCTCTCCTGGAAGAGTTAAAAAGCTTGCTTTTACCTGCAAAAATACGCCAAACGCAGTCATAAAACAACCAACGATACTTAAAAGCAATTGAATAAGATAGTTCGACATGGGAATGAGATCAAAAATAGGTACGAAAAAGTCGATCATGGCAGAAAATACAAATACATAGGGTATTTGTAAAAGCTGCACGATATTGAAGTCGCGGCGTAGTAATAGAATTTGAATCAATACGAATAGTACGTTCATAACAAACGTCCATCCGCCAATGGTTAGTGGAGTGAAGAAAGAAAGGGTAGTAGGAACACAGGAAATAGGGGACGTACCAAGTCCCGTTGCTCTTGTTAATCCAACCGATGCTGCTACAAATGCCAGGCCAATGAGCATCACAATTATTCGAAGCACTACATTAGGGGTCTTCCTATCAAAGAATGCATGCCAGCGGTTGGAAAAGTTCAACAAAGTTCCTTTCACTTTATAGATAGCTTATTTATTGATCACTAGATAACTTGATTATTAGCTACCAGCTATTTCATTTGTTTTATCGTTCGCAGATTGCACACTATACTATTTTGCCCGTTATGCTAGATCGTCAATAGAGTAAATCGCTTACGCATACTGAGTGATGTTAATAGCGCGCAGTACTGCTAACCGCAAAGATAAAGAATCAAAATGCGGTACATTGGCGAATCAATCGCTTTTTTAAAGGGATAGATAAAGGTATTATACGCCCTCTTTTAGAAGCGCGAGTATAATAAAGCCGTTTAATAACACTTTGTTAGCACTGTGTTGGTGTTGTTGAAAGACTATTGGCATTGTTTAGAGAAGGATTGGCATGAACTATCAAGAGTTAAAAGATGAAATTAAAGCGGCCATGAAAGCTAAGGATAAGGATCGTTTGTCTATTCTTCGTCAAGTTCATGGCGAGATTAAAAATATCGAAGTTAACGAACGTCGCGAAATTACTGATGCCGATGTTGATGCAATGTTGAAGCGTACTATCAAGCAAACCAAAGAAACCCTTGAAGGATCTATCAAGGCTGGTAATGACCAAGAGCGTACCGATCGTTTAACTCAGCAGGTAGAAATTCTGGAAGGCTATTTGCCTAAGCAGGTTTCGGGTGATGAATTAATGGCGCTTATTGATGAAGTTCTTAATGAAACTGGCGCAGCTACGAAAAAGGAAATGGGTAAGGTAATGGGTGCCCTTACTCAGAAGACTGGTGGCAATTTTGATAAGGCTGCTGCAGCTAAGGAGCTCCAATCTCGTTTGGCATAATGCTTATTTAGCACTTCAGCGTGGTGTTCTAGCGGGATAAAATCTTTCCTACAATTCCTGCGATAAGGGCAAAAATCACGCTTGAAATAATCCAGAGCCCTGCCATGGCAGCCCAGAATGCTTCAGGGAATAGCGTGATCAATAGTGAATCGGAATTGAACACCCAACTTCCTTGAGCAAAGAATAGTGTGTGCATCCAGGTAAAAATGCCATCAAAGTCAACGGCAGCCCAAATACCAAGTGCAACAAGAATACCTATGACTAATGCAGAGCCTGCAATAAGTGTGCCGCCTATGCGCTTTCTACCCGCAAGAATGCCCAGCGCGATTAAACCTACAAGGGCAAAGCCGCCTACAACACCAACAGATATTCGTCCAGTTGTAAAAATAGGGGTACAGTCTTGTAGGTGAGAAAGTGCATTACGCGGCAGCGAATATTGGTCTTCCAATTCAGCTAAATTAGTTGACGAAAGTGCCAAATTGCTCGAAGAAGTGTTTGTGCCATTTCCTGAATTGCTAGTTTTACCTGCGGTTGTGTTGTTGTTAGCTGGTGTGTTGTCGGTATTTTTGGCTGACCCTTCTTCAAACAGAGCAGCAATTTGCGGTTCTGATTCTTGCATAACGGAGAAAATAGTGTTGTACAAATCCTCAGAAGAAGTGCCTTCAATGGAAAACGAGCGAACAGCTTCGGCTATTTCTTCCATATCGGCTTCTGGGTAAGTGGCGTGCTCCCATCCGGAAAACGTGCCGCCAATGGCGGAAGTTGCTTGTGGAAGAGTGCAAACCATAAAACCTAAGCCAAAAAGACTGTAGGCAATTGCAATACTGGTAGCAACGCTGAGCGCTAAAACCACTATGCGTCGAGCTAATCCAATCATGAATTAACCTCGCACATGCAAGGTTGCTGCGGTCATGCCTTGGTGTTCTTTACTGATAGTGGGAAGTGGCCCTAGTCGTGAAAATATTCCCTGGAAGGTGCCATTATATAAATACAATCCACTTAGGTTGTTGTACCAGGAACCTTTTGTGTCTACTTCGCTGTCATCAAGATCATTAATCCCAGCATCGGGAGCTAAAGTGTGGGTCTTGAAAGGCGTGATGTATGACTGAGCGATAAAAGGGGATCCTGCTTTTTCGTTCGCAAAACGGTCAATCAATTCGTTCCATTCGCTTTGCGTGAAAGAAACGCCAGCATACACATCACGAGCACCATAGTTATCAGTTGGCTTTATAATCCAGCCATCTTTATTGTTGCGGACTTCCCTCAGTTCGATATCGTTGTTGTTGAGAAATGCGGTACGAGGAACATGGTTTTCCACAAATTCGTTTTCTTCGTCAGTTAAAATAGCCTTGGTTTTAGGATGGTAGAGAGCCTCGAAAATTTGTTTGTCATGCACAATATGTCCCGCGAAGCTTCCAATTAATGCAACTGCCTCGTGGCGAAGTGCTTCAATTAGGTCTTGCGACTCATCCCAATAGGTCAAGACGTCATTGGTAACGCAGCGACGCCAGATTGCATGAATAGGTTGATTGTCTTTGTCTCGTAGGACGGTTCCGTCAAAACGAAGGTCGCGAACATCGCAGATAACGCACTCGTAACCATGGCGTTTAAAGTATTCGCTGAACACCTTAAATTCGTCGACGACGCCACACTCTAAATAATCACATATTGCAAAGCGGGCGTTTGGAACAGCATGCCTTGAGCGCGTAAAAATATCAATAAACTTAATAACCCAGCTTTCGAAAAGCTCGCACGGTTCAATGTCATGTGTTTGACAAAACTGCCTATATGTTTCGGTAGTAGTAATGCTGTTAGTGATCTCGCGATTTTCATTCATACCGGCGGATCCGTCACCATTGAATTCGCAGAACTTACATGACATATCGTCTTCGTTAAGAAACACATCAATGCGAGCAAATGGGAGAACATCATCATAACCGCGCGGTAGCAAAATTAGTTCCTCAAGGCGCTTGTCGTATGAAAAAACGCTGCGATAGCTAGGTTCCTTTAAGTAGTGGCTGATCACTTTACAAAGGATGCGATGTGTTGTTTCTGCAATATCTTTAAGGGTAGACCAGCTTTCGTCATTGAACAGGCGAGGAATGAATGAACTTGCTACAACCTTATGATGAACAATAGCAGTTGAGCTTTGCATGTAGGCAAAAGCTGACCGTCTGCCTTGGATGTCGCCCTGGAGAGAATCAGCGATGGCAAAATATTCCTCCGTCAATGCAGCATTGCTTTTCATGAGCATCCTTTCGTGCCTTGATTGCGTGCAGGAAAGTTTACCATGCTTTGTTGTGCTGTTTGTGATGGGGAAGTTTAGTTTTTGTCGTAATCAAGGGGAAGAATTTTTTGTTCCATCAATCCAGTTAATCCTTCAGCAACGTTGATACTGACAAGTTCAATAACTTCATCAAGCGTTAGTTCTGTATTCCCCGAAAGCCATAGGGCGTAGGCATGAAAAATGCCACCAAGATAGAATTCAACAATTACGTTAATGTAGTGTTTTGCTTCCACAGAGAGGTTTTCATTGGTGCTAAAGATTCTCTCTCGAGCGATAGCAGTGCCATAGTGCATAAATTTATGCATAGGAATATGTCCTAGAAGGTTGGCGCGCTGGTCTTGCGACAAGGGAACAGCCGCTTGAATTGCATAAAGATATTTTTTAACAAAGCGCGATGGGTTGTTCAATAAGTCGCTAAGCATTAAGCCTTCGAGGCTTCGTTTGGTTTGCTGTCTGATAACATCTTCGAATAATTTATCTATTGATGAATAGTGCATGTAAAACGTCTTGCGGTCGATATTTGCTTTTTTGGCAAGTGCGGTAATAGTAATTTTTTCGTAATCGGTTTCTGTAAGTAATTCTATGAATGCAAGATGAATAGCGCGGCGAGTACGCACAATACGCCTATCAATGTGTTTTGTCGGGTTGTTAACAGTCATTATTTTTTAATCCTCAAAATCTTTCTAAACGTATTGTAAGCAACAAATGGATAGGAATTTGACCTGTGATTATAAATTTTACCTCGATATAATCAACAAGTGTTGAATTTTGTTTTGCAATAACACAAGTGCCGAGCGGGTATTATGAAAGCAACTGAACAAATTAAACGTGCTGCATTTGAAAAAACATTTGACTATTTCCTTTCAGATCCTGAGCATAACGTTGTAAAGATAATGGATTTACTGGATAAAGTGGCACCAGATAATCTTTTTGCAAGCCAACGGCAATCATTTCGTAATGCAATTGACAATAAAGACCATTGGTTTCAGCTTATTATGCACATTCTTAACGACACTAATCCAAAGGTACGTGACACTCTTCTGAAAACTTTTGTAATTGACGGAAATTTGATGGCTTGGCCAAAGCAAGAAGAAAATTGCGACAAATACCAGTGCAATATTCCCTGGGCAATTTTACTTGACCCAACGAGCGCCTGTAATCTGCATTGCCAAGGTTGTTGGGCTGCAGAATATGGCAATAATCAAAACCTTAGTTTTGATGAGATAGATTCCATCATTAAGCAGGGAAAAGAACTTGGAACTCATGTCTATGTTTATATGGCGGAGAACCTTTAGTTCGTAAAAAAGATCTTATAAAGTTGTGCGAAAACATTCTGGTTGTGCTTTCTTGGCGTTTACGAATGGTACTCTTGTTGATGAAGAGTTTTGCCAAGAAATGATCAGCGTGAATATTTGTATCATTTTGTGCGTAAAATGCGCTCGGAAAAGCCACTCTTTACTTTGAATTTTCAAAACGATGGTGAATATGTTGGGGGGTTGCATTGCAGGTGGTCGCCGTTACTTGCACATTAATTCTGCAGGCGATGTAGATCCGTGCGTATTTATTCATTATTCCAATGCTAATATTCGTGAAGTATCGCTGTTGGATGCGCTTCGTTCTCCGATTTTTGTGGAGTATTACAAAGAGCAGCCATTTAACGATAATCTGTTGCGTCTTTGTCCGCTGTTGGAGAATAGCGGAATGCTGACCGATATGGTTAATCGTTCTGGTGCTCATTCCTCTGACTTGGAAGAACAGGAAACAGCCGAGGGGCTAAGCTCTAAAACAAAGCAGGCAACGCTTGAATGGGCGCCTTATGCACGTCGTTTGTGGAACAATCCAGACGATCCAATGTATAACAAGCGCCATAATACCGACGATCAGGGTATGGCGGAAACTGATATGCATAAGTTTGAGCGTATAGGCAGAGTACGCACCCACGGCGAAGAATCATAAGGTTCACGTAAAGAAGCATAAGATTCATAATTACGGAGGGTTGTGGCTTTTGGAAGTCGTAAGCCCTGCGACAAAATTTATATGGTGTAGGTTATACGCCTTACTGCCGAAGAGTATTTATATAAATGGTACTGGGATGGTAGTATTGCGAATGAAAGAATGTACAAGCACTGCTTGTCTGAAAGGAATTACCTATGCAAGAACAATCACGTTCGTATCTGTTTACGAGCGAATCGGTAACTGAAGGTCACCCCGATAAGGTATGCGACCAAATTTCCGATGCGATTCTTGATGCGTTGTTAGAAAAAGAAATTCAGCTTGCTCAAGAAGGCTATGTTGCGCCTGATGGCCAGCCAGCTGATCCGACGCTGTTTCGTTGTGCATGCGAAACACTTGCTACAACAGGCATGATTTTCGTTACGGGTGAAATTCGCACTCAAGCATATGTTGATACCATTGAAATTGTGCGTGGTGTTCTAAAAGATATTGGCTATGACCGCGCAAAGTACGGGTTCGACTGTGCTACTTGCGGTGTTCTAAACGCTATTCATGATCAGTCTCCTGATATTGCGCAGGGTGTTGACACTTCTTTTGAAACACAAAATGGCGAAGCGCTTGATCCATATGACCAAATTGGTGCAGGCGACCAGGGTATGGTGTTTGGCTATGCGTGTGATGACACTAAAACGCTTATGCCAATGCCAATTTATTTGGCACATCGCTTGGCTGAGCGTTTAGCGAAGGTTCGCAAGACTGAAGTTATGCCGTATTTGCGTCCCGATGGCAAAACGCAAGTAAGTGTTCGCTATGTTGATGGCGTTCCAACTCAGGTAGAAAAAGTAGTTGTTTCTACGCAGCATTCTGAAGAAGTTGACCCAAAGCTGTTGCGTGAAGAGCTTATTGCCAACGTTATCAATCCAGTTTTTGCGGAAGAAAACGTTACGGTTGCAGATGACGCAGAAATTTATGTAAATCCTACCGGACGTTTTGTTATTGGCGGACCTATGGGTGATGCCGGTTTAACGGGTCGCAAGATTATTGTGGATACGTACGGCGGAATGGGTCGCCATGGTGGTGGCGCTTTTTCTGGTAAGGATTGCACGAAGGTAGATCGTTCTGCGGCGTACGCGGCGCGTTGGGTGGCAAAGAATATTGTTGCTGCTGGTTTGGCTCGCCGTTGTGAAGTACAGATTGCCTATGCAATTGGTATGGCTCGTCCTGTTTCTTTGATGGTGGAAACGTTTGGTACGGGAACATGCTCAGAAGAGGTAATTGCAAAGGCAGTTGAAGAGGTATTCGATTTGCGTCCTGGTGCCATTATTGATGCGCTTGATTTGCGTCGTCCAATTTATCGAAAGACTGCGGCATATGGTCATTTTGGCCGCGAGCTTCCAGAATTTACGTGGGAAAAAACTGATAAAGTTGAAGATCTGAAAGCGGCGGTAGATCGCTTGTCGTAAGCTTGCCACAATATAGCTTGCAAAGTTTTGTTGTAGTTGTTTTATCAATGGCCACTTTTAAAGTGGCCATTGTGCGTACTGTAAGATATGTGCTGAAATCTATATGTTGAAATCGCAAAACGGATGAAGGGGAGGAATATCGGTGAAGTTTGTTTCAGTTGTACTGGATATTCCTACTCAGGCTCTGGATTCTACTTTTACGTATGTGGTGGTAGAAACTGAAGCAGATCGTGAGCGTCTTTTTGCTGCGAAAAAAGCACAAGCTTCTTCTGACTCATCATCTTTAAAAAAGAATACCTCTACGCAGTCCGCACAGCTTTCGTTTTTGGAGCTCTTTTCAAATGATGGCAACGTGGCAAGTTCCGACCACGATAGCAGAAGTAAATCGTCTTCGACTCATGATGAGCTGTCCTCACATTGTAATGAATCAACTTTGTCTTGCGGCGGATCGCTACCTAACGATGAATCACCACTTCAGGATGAGTCATCTTCACTTCGTAGTGAATTTTCGCTCGAAGTAGGCTGTGCAGTTTTGGTTCCATTTGGATACCGCAAAGTGGTTGGGTTTGTCACAGAAATTCGTTCTTTAAATCAGGACGATCCGTTTCCTGAGGGGGTAAACCCTGCCAAGCTAAAAGAAATAGAGTGCGTATTAAGCAAGCCTTACTTTACAGATATTGGCGCACAGTGCGCGGCTTATATGGCGCAGCGCTATATAGCTCCATTTTCTTCAAGTATTCGTTTATTTATGCCACCTGGTGGTGTTCCGCGTATGGAACATATCAATGGTGTTTGGCAATTAACCCGACCGCTGATTCATGAAGTGGATGAACGTTGGGTTGTGCGTCTTGATGCGGCTGACGCTTTTACTCCTCGTAAGGGTGCAGTAAAACAACAGCGCGTGTTGGAGGCACTTTCCCAGGGGGACTTGCGCGTTAGTGAACTTACTGCCGAATACGGTTCTGTTGCTTCAACACTTAGTTCATTAGAGAAAAAGGGTGTTATTCGTATTGAACAAAGAAGGCGCATGCGTGCCCCTGAAGGTCAAAGTGAAGAATTTACTCGCCGTATTCGTCCGCGTCCCGAATTAACTCAAGATCAGCAGCGGGTGGTTAATGCAATCCGCAGTGCAGCATCCGCTAAGACAGGTGAAGTTGTTTTAGTGGATGGTGTTACTGGTTCAGGCAAAACAGAAGTGTATCTTTGTGCGATTGAGCAAGTTCTTGAACGTGGTGCTGGCGCTATTGTTTTGGTTCCGGAAATTTCACTTACGCCGCAGACGGTGGCACGTTTTAGAGGACGTTTCGGTGATTCAGTTGCGGTACTTCATTCGCGAATGTCTCAGGGTGAACGGTATGACCAGTGGGATGCAATTCGTAGTGGAGCGGCGCGCGTTGTGGTTGGTGCCCGTAGTGCGCTGTTTGCGCCTATGCAAAATGTGGGCATTATCATCATTGATGAAGAACATGAATCTAGTTACAAACAAGATCAGGCTCCGCGTTATGTAACGCGTGATGTTGCGCAATGGTTAGCGCGTGCTCATGGAGCGGTGCTGGTGCTTGGGTCTGCTACACCTTCTTTAGAGGCGCTCGAACGTTGCAAAAATGATCCTTCTTGGCGCAAAGTTGAAATGCCACGCCGCGCAAACGGAAAACCACTGCCTTCTATCCAAGTGGTTGATATGGCGCGCGAATTTGGCGGTGGAAACCGTTCGATGTTTTCACGCGCTTTGCAAGAAACCTTATTTGAAGTGTTGAATAAAGGTGAAAAAGCGGTTCTAATGCTGAATCAGCGCGGGTTTGCGCAGTTTCTCCTTTGCCGTGATTGTGGTTTTGTGCCTACGTGCGATTCGTGTTCAACGTCTTTAACGTATCACGAACGTGAAGCAAAATTGGTGTGCCACCATTGCGGTTATGAACAGCGAGTACCGCTAACGTGCCCTAAATGTGGTAGTCCGTATTTAAAACGCTTTGGTGCGGGAACTCAGCGAGTTGAAAGTGAATTACGTGCCTTACTAGCCGAATATGAATGTGAAATTATTCGTATGGATGCGGATACCACTTCACGAAAAGGTGATCATCAGCGCTTGCTCGAACAATTTGCACGAGCAGGCGCAGCGGTGTTACTCGGAACGCAAATGATCGCAAAAGGCTTGGACTTCGATGAGGTAACCCTTGTGGGAGTGATCAATGCTGACACTATGCTGAAGCTTCCTGATTTTCGGAGTTCTGAGCGAACTTTTGATTTGATAGAGCAGGTTGCGGGACGTGCTGGAAGAGCGGATAAACCAGGGCGTGTTATTGTGCAGACGTACAGCGCGAAAGATCCTGCAATTCGAGCAGCTGCTCACTATGATCGTCAATTATTTTTGGATACCGAATTACAACTGCGTCAAGGATTGGGATATCCTCCTTTTGTTCGCTTGGCAAACATTTTGGTATGGGGTAAAGACGAAGAGCGTGTAAAGCAGGTGGCGCATGAGTTGTATGCGGATATTGCTCCCTTACTATTTTCGCTTTCTCAAGGTGACAGTGGTGAATATTCGAACAATTCTAGCCAGTCATGGATTATCTTGCCGCCTACGCCATGCGTGCTGGAACGATTGAAAGGTTCTTTTCGGTATCATTTGGTGCTAAAAGCTCCGCCAGGTTGCAATATTGCCGATGCGGTTGGCACCTATTTTCGTGAGCGAAAACCCGAAAAAGATGTTCGTGTATCGATTGATATTGATCCGATAAATCTTTTATAGAACTTCGGCCATTTAGCGGTATAATGATTCGATGTCTATCTAGCGATCTTTTCGCTAATCTTAAACGTATCGTGGGAAGGAATTAACGTGGCAAAGGCTTCCTCTCAAGTGTCAGAATCCAAGACAATCGAAACGAAGGAAGAAACGGAAAGCACGAAAAAGAAAACTCCTGCTAAAAAAGCTACTACAAAGAAGACCACGGAATCATCTTCTAAAAAGAAAGCTCCTGCAAAGAAAACAACTACAAAGAAGGAAACCGCAAAATCTAAAAGCGCGGCATCTTCGAAGAAAAAGGCGGAAGAAGCTAAGGCTGCTCAGGTGGCAGATATTGAAGATGAAGAAACCGAAGATATCCTTGAATCCAATGTAGAACCTAGTATTCATGAAGTTCATGATGATTCTGACGTCAAGGAAAGCGATTTAACAGACGAAAGTCTTCTTGAAGGTATTCCTGAAGAAGAATTAAAAGCAACTGTTGAAATTGCGCCTCCGAAGGTAAATAGTAAATCAAAGTCAAAGCGCTCTCGCAATCGCAAACAGGCGGGTGATTCTTCTGTTGCGCTTCTAACGGGCGATCCAGTTCGTATGTACTTAAAGGAAATCGGTAAAGTTTCCTTGCTTACCGCTGCTGAAGAAATTGACCTTGCAATGAAAATTGAAGCAGGCGTTGCAGCAACCGAGGAACTGGAAAAGGCTGAAGAAGAGGGCATCGAACTTGAACGTCGCGAGCGTCGTCGTTTGTCTCGTGTTGAGCAAGTAGGTCTTGATGCAAAACAGCAGCTTATTGAGGCTAACCTGCGTTTGGTTGTTTCTATCGCTAAGCGCTACGTCGGTCGTGGCATGTTGTTCTTGGACCTTATCCAAGAAGGTAACTTGGGTCTTATTCGTGCTGTTGAAAAGTTTGACTATACTAAGGGCTTCAAGTTTTCTACATATGCAACCTGGTGGATTCGTCAGGCTATTACTCGTGCAATTGCAGACCAAGCTCGTACCATTCGTATTCCAGTACATATGGTTGAAACTATCAACAAGCTTGTTCGCATTCAGCGCCAGCTTTTGCAATCTCTCGGCCGTGAACCTACCCCTGAAGAAATTGCAGAAGAAATGGGCTTAACGCCAGAGCGTGTTCGCGAAATTCAAAAGATTTCTCAAGAACCTGTTTCTTTGGAAACTCCTATTGGCGAAGAAGAAGATTCTCAGTTGGGTGACTTTATCGAAGACGATGCAGCAGTTGTTCCTCCTGATGCAGCAAGCTTTAGCATGTTGCAGGAGCAGCTCGCAAAAACGCTTGAGGGTCTTGCTGAACGTGAGCGTAAAGTTATCTCTCTCCGCTTTGGTCTGGAAGACGGTCATCCTCGTACTCTGGAAGAGGTTGGTCGTGAATTTGGCGTAACACGTGAACGTATTCGTCAGATTGAATCCAAGACTTTAGCAAAACTCCGTCACCCTTCACGCTCCCAGAAGTTGAAGGATTATTTGGAGGATTAAATTTATCTTGGCTAGCGTAGCTTGAATTCTAGGTTCGCATAGCTGTTTTAAGACGTAGAAAAGGGGCACTGATAACTAGATCGGTGCCCCTTTATTGCGTTTTCCTTAAATCTCATAATTCCTTTATAATCAATCAGCTTATAAAAAATGATTTCTAGTGAGTGTACGTCCCATGAATAATCAACTGGAATATTTTGCTACCTGTCCTAAAGGATTTGAGGCGCTATTAGCTGATGAGCTTAAGCGTTTGAAGGCGCAGCGTGTTCGTCCTTTGAAAGGCGGCGTTGCATTTTTCGGATCAAAGAGTGATGGGTATCGAATTTGCTTGTGGTCTCGTATGGCTTCGCGTATTTTACGCGTTGTTGATCGCGTTTCTGCTGAAAGCGCTGAAGCGCTGTATTCTTCAGTTAAAACAATTTCGTGGGACATTTTTGTAGGGCCGAATGCAACAATTTCGGTAAGTGCCCGTGGTAAAAATGAAGCACTACGCAATACGCAGTTTGCCGCATTGAAGGTGAAAGATGCTATCTGTGACTGTTTGCGCGAAAAGCGTGGATCGCGTCCTAATGTAGAACCTACACGGCCCGATGTTCCTGTTTGGGTGTCTATCCATAATAAGAAAGCCACTATTTCGATTGATTATGCAGGCGAATCCCTGCATAGACGTGGCTATAGAACTCAGGGAGAATCGGTGGAAGCTCCCCTAAAGGAGGCCCTTGCAGCTGGAATGTTAGTGTGGGGTGGTTGGGATAAGCTTGCTTCTCCTCGTTATCGCTGCGCGCAAGCGCAGCGTTTGGGTGTTGAAAGGGTAGTGGAAGCTCCAACATTTGTTGATCCAACATGCGGTAGCGCAACATTAGTGATTGAGGCTGCCATGATGGCTACTGATCGTGCTCCAGGGCTTTCGCGTGATTATTGGGGCTTTGAGGGCTGTGCTGATTTTGATGCAGAAGCATTTGATGATTTGTTGGCTGATGCAGATGAGCGTTTTGAAGCTGGGCTTGAAAACGCTCCTAACATAATTGGAATTGATATTGACCCAAAAGCTATCAAGATTGCTGAAGGCAATGCGCGCCGTGCAGGGTTTGGCAAGCTTGTGCAGTTTGTTTGCGTTTCATGCGAATATGTGGGCGATGTGTTGAACAAATGTGAGGTAGATCTTGAGCATCCTGGTTTTATAGCATGCAATCCACCCTATGGGGTTCGTTTGCTTCAAGGCGAACTGGGTGAATTTTACAAGGCGCTCTCGGCGGGATTACAGCCTTTTTCTTCAGAGTGGAGCCTATGTGTAATAACTCCTGACAAACTATTTGATTCAGCTGTTGGGTTTGATGCTGTAGATACACTTTCTGTCTATAATGGCGCTATTGAAGCTACGCTTCGTAAGTATCAGCTTGGCTCTAGCTTTAAAGAAACGCTTTCGTTGCTGCTGCTGGATGGTAAAGAGGTTGAAGTAACAGTATCTTCTTCTCATGCGCAGCAGTTTGCGGATCGTCTTCGAAAAATGATCAAGACGCGCAGGAAATGGGCGCGCAAACATGCTATCCATGCATATCGTGTGTATGATTCGGATTTGCCTGATTACGCAGTTGCGATAGAGGTATTTGAAGAAAAGGACACGCTTGATCTTAATGTTCTTGTTACGGAATATCAGGCGCCAAAAGAAATCGATCCTCAGCTTGCTACTCGCCGTTTTATGGATGCTTGCAGTATTGCGCAAGTGCTTTTTGAGGTGGATGATGATCATCTCTTTACCCGTGTGCGCAAGCAGGACAAAGGCGGTTCTCAGTATAAGAAAGAGCATCGCCAGAATCATTGCATCGTGGTAGAAGAAGCGGGTCTTCCGTTTGAACTTGATCTGTCGGGGTATTTGGATACAGGACTCTTTCTAGATCATCGTATTACGCGTGGGCTTGTTGGAAACATGGCAAAGGGAAAGAGCTTCCTAAATCTTTTTGCTTATACGGGTACTGCAAGCGTGTATGCAGCAGCGTGTGGTGCAACACGAACAACTACGGTTGATATGAGCCAAACCTATCTTGAATGGGCACGAAGAAACATGCAACGTGCGGGCTTTTCGGGTGGGGAACATCAGTTTATTCGTGCTGATGTGCTTGCTTGGGTAGAACACGAATCGCAGACACTTGAGCAGGCATCGTACTTACCAGAAGAGACCTTACCGTCTGCAAAACAGGTATCAGAAAAAGCTCCTCAGCACTACGATGTTATTTTTCTTGATCCACCAACGTTTTCTAACTCAAAGACAATGGGCAAACGCAGTTGGGATATTCAGCGTGACCATGTAGCACTTCTAAATAAGGTTGTTCGTCTGTTAAACAATGAAGGTGTCATTGTATTTTCGGGGAACTTGCGTTCCTTTAAGCTTGATGAGCAGGCTGTTTCTGCTATGGGGTTTCAAATTGAAAACATCACAGCTCAAACTATTCCTGAGGATTTTTCGCGAAACCCGCGTATCCATTTTTGCTATGTATTAACGAAGGCATCCGAAGAATAAAGTACGGGCTAGATGGGTGTCATAGCAAAAATACGGTCATGGGTAATGCAGGAAATCGTACTTGTTGTTTCGGTTATCGCGGCAGCTCTATCATGTATATTTGTTCCTTTTGATGGACAGTATGTTACTTATATAGACTGGCATACGCTTGCACTGTTGTTTTCTTTGATGAGCGTTGTAGCAGGGTTGCGATTTTTGGGCGTATTTCGTCTGTTGGGCGAATGGGTAGTTGCCCATACTAAAACAAAAGCCATGATTGCGTTTTCGCTTGTAGGACTTTCGTTCGTGTGCTCCATGGTGATTACAAACGATGTTTCCTTAATTACGTTTGTTCCTTTTGCCATTGTGATCATGCATCAGGCGAAAATGGATTGGTATATGGGGCCAGTTGTAGCTTTGATGACGGTTGCTGCAAATTTGGGCAGCATGTTGTTGCCTATGGGTAATCCTCAAAACTTGTATTTGTTTCAAGTATCTGGTTTTGGCTTTGCTTCATTCGTTTCTTTGATGGCACCTTATACGGCTGTTTCGGCGGTGTTGCTTATTGCTGCGTTGGTGATGTTATTTCGAAGGGGCATGCGCGATGCTCGTGATGCTCACAGCGTTCAAAACGCCAACAGTATCCACAATATTCACTCTGAAACCAATACCGAGAACGTGTCTGCCGATTATGCTAGAAAAAGCAGAATAACTCGTCATATTCCTTCAAAACGCAAGATGGGGAAGGCACTTGTATATGGTGTGTTGTTTTTGGCGTGTCTTGCCGCAGTGCTTGATGTTGTAAACGTATTTGCTGTATGCGTGCTTGTTTTTGCTGTAGTGCTAGTTATGGATACTAAGACGCTTTTGCGTGTGGATTACGGGCTTTTATGTACGTTTGTTGCGCTTTTTGTGTTTGTAGGGAATATGGGAAGAATTCCTGTAATTCATGATGGTATAGCCCAATTGGTGGGAATAGCGCCCGTAGTAGCTTCAGCTCTTTTAAGCCAAGTAATCAGCAATGTTCCGGCGGCGCTTTTGTTGTCAGGGTTTACTGATCAGTGGCAAGCGCTCATTATTGGTACCAATATTGGTGGTTTAGGAACGCTTATCGCTTCAATGGCAAGTATTATTTCTTTTAAACTTATTACTACCGAAGGATTGGTTTCGCGTAGCGCCTATCTGCGCACGTTCACACTATACAACGTGGTATTTCTTTTTATCTTGCTTGTTTTTAATGCGGGACTTTCTGTTTTGGGCTAACGCGGAAGCAGATGTTTCTATGCTAATGCGAGACAACTTTTTTTCAGAATGTGGTGCAATTCTGCTCATAGTGTAATGCTGTTATTTCTGGGTAAGTGCGGTGCAGCTGCTGATAGCCAAAAGTTGGTAAGCTATTTTTCTGGATTATAGGGCTTGCCATCTCTTAGTAGCGCATCAACAAGTTTGTTGTCTTCGGGGTCAGGGGATCCTAGTGGTAGGCCACATGCTTCAAAGAAATGGCTGCCAGCAAATTGCCGTGCACGGAAAGAATCATGCTCTCCGTCATCTAAGTAGCGAATACGGCTTCTTCCATCGGTAGTTCCACAGAACAATAACCCATGATTACGTACATAGGTGCGGTACGTTTCTTTTGCAGACCACAACATTACGCCTGCCATGTTTTCTAGCTCGTAGGCAACGGCGTAGCTTGTCCATGAGATACCGCGCAAACGAACATAGCGGTCTAAAAGTGACGCCATGCGTGTGACGCGTTTAAGAGTGCGGGTAGCACCAATAAAACGGGCGCCTGGTACCAACTCAATGCCATCGTTCTGTAGTTCTTTTACGGCGTGCTCGTAAGCATCTAGTTCAAGCATGATAGCGGGAACGGTAAGCTTGATGGATTCATCAGGAAATAGTTCGATTGCTGAATGGGCGGGTCCCCCTGGAATAGCGACTGATGCTCGCAGGATTAACGAGTCATGGGCGTGCTGAACATGGCATTCCATAGCCTGTTGGGAAAATGCTTCACGCATAGCGTTTACGTGTTCGTCAATCGCGGTGCGCGAGATGCTTTGATTTGCTCTGCTTCCCATATGAAATAAATACAGGCTAAACAATGGAATGGGAACAGGGCGTTGGTTTGGTGTGGTGTTGATAGGCGCGGCAGAGGTTTGTTGATCGCTTGCATTATAAAGGTTATTTGGGTAGTAGGGATAACCTCCGGGGTGAAAAGAGTGTAGGGAGTTGTAGCTTGACGAGCAAAAACTGTCTCCTGGATACCATACGCTTCGCTGGCAAAACTCTCGTATTTCTTGGGCTCGTTTGGTTGCTTTGCTGTATAGCTCTACTAAAGCGGAACCTAATGCGGGACCAGATGTTGATCCTTCTCGTATTTCTACAACGCCATCGGCTACATAAGGCGGAAAATCTCCTTCGTGAACCTGTACTACTACAACACCTTGATTAGGGTTTTGGGGATCAGCGATAAAGCGTGCATCAAAGCGTGGAGTAGGAGAAACGTGATGGCGGCATAGTTCGCCAAATATCTGCGAAAAATCAGCTGAAATACGGGGGATGGGGCAAACTGATTTATCATCGTCCGCAATACCAATAACAAGCCATCCGCCGCGAGAATTTGCAAAAGACGCAATAATCTTTGGGATCTTCTTGCGTACGTTTTCGTTCCAGGTACGTTTGAATTCCAGAACGAATCCTTCATCTAAGTCCGTTAATTGTGCTAGATCGGCATAGGTAACATCTGCTAGATCTTTTGGTTGGCCTTGCTCATTGCGAAACGGACTATACATGAGGTATCTCCTAATCCGAAAAACCGAAAGGCTAGGTGTTCAAATTATGGTTGGTCCAGTGTGCTCCATTTTGCACTGTACTACTTTAATTATAGGCAGCGGTGAAGGGGACGGAGTGTAGTTTTCGAATATATGGTGCAGATTCATTTAACGATAAAGAATTTTTTTGAAATGCTGCATAAGCGCAAGACAGCCTGCATCAATATCGTCATAAGTTGTTTCGAAATCTCCCGTGTACCAGGGGTCTGCCACGTCACGTGAAAGTCCAACCCAGTCCATAAGAAGGCTGCATTTTTGCTGAGGATCGTTATTGAAAAGCAACAACATATCGCGCATATTGTAGCGATCCATGCCAATAATATAGTCAAATGTTTCGTAGTCCGCCTTAGTTGCAAGATGTGCTTTGCGGCGAGTGTAAGGAATATGGTAGCGATCAAGAATTTCTTTGGTGCCTGGATGAGTGTCGCTGCCTAGTTCATCTTGATGCATCGCAGCAGATTCAACGTGTATTTCGTCTTCTAATCCTGCTTTACGTACATATTCTTTTAAAACAAATTCAGCCATAGGGGAGCGGCAAATGTTGCCGTGGCATACAAATAAAACGCTAATCATTACCTAATCCTCATCTATAAAAATATGCAGCAGTAACGAGTAGTTTCTATGATACAGAACTTGGTGTAAAGCGGTACAATAGTTCGACTGACTAGAGGAGGATTAGTGGTTTACAACAACGTTCTTGAAGCGCTTGGGCATACGCCCCTTATTCGCTTGAATCGAATCACAGATGCTTCAATGGCGGAAGTCCTGGTGAAGTATGAGGCAGTTAATGTTGGCGGTTCTATTAAGACTCGTACTGCTTATAACATGCTTCATGAAGCAGAACGTCGTGGAGATATAAAGAAAGATACCATTATTGTTGAACCTACTAGTGGCAATCAGGGTATTGGTTTGTCACTTGTTGGAGCTGTGCGAGGTTATACAGTACGCATTATTATGCCCGATAGCGTAAGCGAAGAACGTCGTAAGCTTTGTCGGGCATATGGGGCGGAAGTAATTCTGGTTCATGATGAAGGCAATATTGGTGAATGCATCGATCAATGCATGAATATTGCCGCTTCTATGGCTAAAGAGGATTCTCGCGTATATATTCCAGGGCAGTTTGTAAATCCTGATAACCCAGCGGTTCATAAACTCTATACTGCCCAAGAAATTCTAGCCGACGTAGACGGGCCTATTCATGGTTTCTGTTGCGGTATTGGTACGGGCGGCACTATATCTGGTGTGGGTGAGGCGCTCAAAGAAAAGAATCCTTCTATAGAAATTTGGGCTGTTGAGCCAGAGCATGCTGCAATTTTATCGGGTGGTACCGTTGGAACTCATATTCAAATGGGTATTGGAGACGGTTTAATTCCTGAAAACTTAAACCAAGAAATTTATAGCAACATCACCATTGTTTCTGATGAAGAGGCGCTTGAAATGTCGAAGCGTTTAGCGCGCGAAGAGGGTTTGTTATGCGGTATTTCTTCGGGCAGTGATGTTGTGGGTGCGCTTCGTTTAGCGAAAAAGCTTGGTCCCGGTAAAACGGTAGTTACGATTCTTTCTGATACGGGTGAACGCTATTACTCCACTCCTTTATTTGGGGACTAATACTAGGAGCTAATTTATAAACGCTATTTCTTTTTCGTTGAGTATTGGTTAAAGGTATCTCAAGAAAAAGGAGTAGTGTTTTAAAAAGAACTAAATGAGTGCTTAATATGAGATAAGCATGATCGTATAGTTAATATGTTGCCAGGAAGACTAAAAGCGATTATGGGATCAATGAAAACATTTGAAGGTGATAATAGGATAATAAAAAAGCGCCCATAAAGGCGCATGGAAAATCTGGCTCCCCGGGTAGGACTCGAACCTACAACCCTCCGGTTAACAGCCGGATGCTCTGCCATTGAGCTACCGAGGAATTTGTTACATCAGCTCTGACGCGATTAACTATTATAGGCAATCTGCGAATCAATGCAACAGGTTTTTTTCAAAAAGTTTAAAAGTATTTTTCTGGTAGGGATTTAATTCATGTTGGTTACTTATTCGGTTCGTCTTCGCTGTTTATGATATCCGTTATTTCCTTTCTTTTGTTTGGTTGCTTTTGGTTGAAATTAAAAGCAGGTTTATGTTTGCGTTTTTGATAACTAATTTTGCAGGTTGTTTGCCCTGCGCTACATTAATAAGAGTTTCGCTTCATTCCCAAAGAGGATATTTGCTGAACGTATTTTGCATGGTGTATGCCTTTCATATTTGGGGCGGACAGGGTTTGTTTTGTGCCCATGGGCTTTTTCAACAGCATATCCGAAATAGGTAAGAAAAATCCTTAAATCAGTGAAGATATACCGTAGTGTTGCCTATGCGTATAAGAGTATCTTGAACAGACGATGGTATACTTGAACAAGTGCGTCTATTTGTAAGTAATTACTGTAAAGCTTTTGTTTATGGTAATTTTGACTGATCGTGACGCTCATTTCTTTAATGAACTTCAATAACAGAGAGGCTACTGGTGTAATGAGCACAGATAGTTTTGAGGCAAGTCTTCATCGTAGTGATGAAATTCGTGCAGATTTAGATAAGCATCCTGAAAAATACCTCATGCTTACGGGTGATCGTCCTACAGGACGTCTTCATTTGGGTCATTATTTTGGCACTATTAAGGAACGCGTAGCGCTGCAAAATAAAGGCATTGCCACCAATATTATTATTGCCGACTACCAGGTAATTACCGACCGTGATACTACTGAGCACATTCAAGACAATGTGTACAACATGGTTATTGATTATCTTGCTTGCGGTATTGACCCTGAGAAAACAATGATTTTTACTCATTCTGCGGTACCTGCTCTCAACCAGCTTATGCTGCCTTTCCTTTCTCTTGTTACTGAATCAGAATTGCATCGTAATCCTACTGTGAAAGCGGAAATGGAAGCATCGAGGCATGCTTTGACGGGGTTGTTGCTTACTTATCCTGTTCATCAGGCATGCGATATTTTATTCTGCAAGGGCAATATTGTGCCGGTTGGCAAGGATCAGCTTCCCCATATTGAAGTAACGCGTCAAATTGCTCGTCGTTTTAATGAGCGTTATGCTCCTGTTTTCCCAGAGCCTGAAGGCCTTCTCAATGATGAAACTCCTGAAATTCCTGGTTTGGACGGACGCAAGATGTCTAAGAGCTATGGCAATGCTATTAGTTTGTCGTTTACAGAAGAAGAGACTGCCAAGCTCATTAAGAAGTCTAAAACTGACTCTGAGCGTATGATTACTTATGACAAAGAAGGTCGTCCTGGGGTGTCAGCATTACTTACTACTGCAGCCTTATGCACTGGCCGTAGCGAAGTTGAAATTGCTGAAGAAATTGGCAATGATGGCGCAGGCGCGTTGAAGAAGTATGTAACCGAAAGCGTTAATACATATTTAGCTCCGATTCGTGAACGTCGTCGTGAACTGGAAGGCAAAAAGGATTATGTGTTAGAAGTTCTTCATGAAGGCAATCGCCGCGCAAATGAGATTGCGAATACTACCTTGAATGAAGTTCGTGAAGCAATGCATATGGTTTACTAGAATGTATGCATGTTTATGATGTATTGTTATTATTATTGTACTAAATGAATTGAGTCAGCGCTGAGCCTTTGAGGCAATACTTAACTATATGTAATTCTTGCGGTAGACTCGTACACGTCTGATTTATGAATTTTTATAAGTTTGTAAGAAATAAGGTACAATAGTTTTCGCACTTAACGGGCCCATAGCTCAATGGTGGAGCAGGGGACTCATAATCCTTTGGTTCTCAGTTCGAATCTGGGTGGGCCCACCATTTAAACCAGTAGGTCACAGGTTAGTTTTAGCTTGTGGCCTTTTTCTATGAGCAACAAACTCCTAAGGTCTTATAAAAAAGAAGCGGCAAAAATGCCGCTTCTTGTAATTACTTAAATTGCTAATTTGTAAGTCATTCGCAAGCTTAGTTTTATTTAATCTTGCTTTTGCGGTTCTTTAGACTTATGCGCAAGCTTAAGTTCGGTGAAATATTGGTCTACATCTTCTTCCCAGGTTGGAAGCTCGGCACCATACATTTCCAGCATTAAGCTTTCCAATAGTACTTGTTCTGAGGTAACCAAGTCACTTTTTGGAGTAAGGTACTCATGAGGTTCATAGCCGCAAGTTGTTAGTACTTTAGACAAGAAATCATAACGATTGGTTACCCCACGGCTTGTGACGTGTAGGACACCAGTAGGTTGTTTTTCAATTGCTTTATTGAGGAAAGTGGTATAGGTAGCAATTGAGGTAGGGGATGCATACTGATCAGTGCGAGCGTCAAAAGGCTTACCTGCTTTTATACTGTCAAAAACCTCTTTAATCAATCCACCATGGATACTGTATACCCATGAAGAACGAACAATAAGACTGTTGTCGGGAGCTGCATCGCGAACCATAACTTCACCTGCGCGCTTTGACTTGCCATAGGGGGTTTCGGGATGTGGAGTATCAAATTCATTTGCAGGTTCTGCCATGCGTTGCGGGTATACGTCATCTGTAGAAATTTGAACCATATAAGCACCAACCGCATTCGCTGCAATAGCTACATTCATAGCACCAAGAGCGTTTGTCTCGTATGCTTTGATGCGATTGCTAATACCGGTTGCTCCACGTGAAATGCCGGCAGCATTAATAATAATATCTGGTTTTAGCTCAAGAGCGAACGCTTGAAGACGTTCTGCGTTTGTTACGCTTAATTCAGTATCGGTACCTACAACACGATAGTTTTCGTAGGTTTGAAGACGCCTTACTAGCTCTCCGCCAATAAAGCCCTTTGAGCCTGTTACCCAAATGGTTTTAGTATCGCTCATGCGTTATCCTTACGACGATAAATGATAAATGCGTCCATCAAGGCTATCATGCTTTTTGCATGATAGCCTTGAGCTGAGATTATGTTTAGGCATTTTGAGTTGCAGGGGATTCTGGTGAACCAGAATTATCGTTGCTTCCTCCGGGAGTATTGGTGCCATTAGGATTTGTCTTTTTCCCAATCGCTCGCTGTATTAACGTAATTGCAGCAACAACTGCAAAACCAATAACATTGATTACGATAGTGTGCAGCTCATCAACTGACCCAACAGGAATCATGATAACAACACCGGCAACAACTGCAATTATGCGGAATATAGGGTTAATTTTTTCGAAAAGATAGCCCTGTAAGCCCGCAGCGACGCTATATAAGCCGCATGCTGCCATAGCTGTATTTAAAATAATAAGCCAGATGGGAAGCTCGGTGCCTCCTTGCATGATCATTGCTGGGAAGAATGCAAAAACATAGGGAGTAATATAGGCTGCAATACCTAATCTTGTCGCATTAAAGGCAGTGCGCATAGGACGTGATTTCGCGATAGCACTTCCAGCGTACGCTGCCAGCGCAACTGGCGGAGTAATGTCCGCTAGAATGCCAAAGTAGAATACGAAGAAGTGAGCGCATACCAGTGGAATGCCGAGCTGGATAAGAATTGGGGCACAGGTTGCTGCCATGATGCAATAATTTGCTGTAGTAGGAACGCCCATGCCTAAAACAATGCAGCACAACATGGTAAGTACAAGGCCGATGATAAGGTAATCGCCTGCTGCAAGAACGATAACGTTGATAATGGTAGAGGCGAGGCCAGTAAAGGTAATGCAACCAGCAATCAAACCCGCAAGCGCGCAAGCAACGCCAACAGCAATACTGTTACGTGCACCTGCAGCAAGCGCATCAAGCATGCTTAATAGTGATGAACGGCAAGTTTCATAAAGAACGCTTCCTAAAGTATCTTCTTCAGTACGTTCTTGCCAGTTGGTTAAGAAAAAGTGAATAAAACCAATTACCAAAGCGGCAAGAATGGAAATAGCAGCTGACATAGCCATGGTGTAAATGCCAGCAGACACAATCCATACCAATAAAACCAGGGGAATAATTAGATAGCAATTTTTTAAAAGATAAATCCAAGAGGGAAGATCTTTGATAGGGATGCCCTTTAAGCCTCGCTTCTTGGCTTCCAAGTGGACGGTCCAGAAAATACCAGTGAAGTAAAGGATAGCAGGAATGATAGCGATGGTAGCAACTTGAATATAAGGAATACCCATGTATTCTGCCATCAAGAATGCTGCGGCACCCATGATAGGAGGCATGATTTGTCCACCGGTTGAAGAAGCTGCTTCAACAGCACCAGCGAATTCAGGACGATATCCTGTTTTTTTCATCATTGGAATAGTTACTGAACCAGTTGTTACGGTATTGCCTACAGAAGAACCAGAAACCATACCGCATAGTGCAGATGAGATAACTGCTACTTTTGCAGGACCGCCAGCGGACCAGCCTGCAATTCGGTTTGCAAACGAAATGAAGAAGTTTGCAATGCCAGTTCGTTCCAAAAATGCACCAAAAATAATAAACAGAACAATGTAGGTATAGCATACGTTAGTTGGTGTACCAATAACGCCGCTTGTGGTGTAGAACAGTTTTTGGATGATGTTTGACAATGTACGATAAGCGTCACCGTTGTAGCTGAATTGCCAATATAGTGCATAAATAAGCAAGCAACCAACAACGATGATAATTGGAATACCGACACAACGGCGGCAGAGTTCTACGAGTACTAGAATGCCTACAATACCAAGAACCACTTCAAGGGTGCCAATACGGGTACCCATCATAAGGATGTCAACCGTATTGAAAGAGTAGTACAAGAAGGCACCTGCACCTGCAATCATCAAAACAATGTCGTACCAAGAAATATGATTTACTCGAGCATCCGTTTTGCTGGCAGGATACATCAAATAACCAATAATGATAATCCCGGCAACAAAACGTGCAAGACGTGTTTCTGCCTGCTCTAAACTAAACAGCGTCATGCATATACAGTAAACAGAAAAAGCAACCATAACACCAGTGATAACAATTTTGGGAGCGCCTTCCCAGATACGGGTGTTAGATTCTTTGTCGTATTTACGCATAATGGCTTCAGCATCAACTTCTTCATTTCCTGATGCCGAAGCGGTTACGTCAGACTCTGTAACCTTTTCTTTCTTTTTAAATATACTCACGTAGTCTCCTTGATGATGATCCTTTTAGGGCGAAAAGCCTATCAGGGCTGATGCAAAATACATTGCGTCAGCCCTGAAGTGAAGGTAAGTATCAAAAAGATTGATTACTTGTATGGTTTATTTTGTAGGTACCTCGATACCCTGCTCTTCATAGTACTTAGCAGCACCAGAAGCGTAAGGAACAGAAGTAATAGAGGTTGCTTCCTCAAGGCTTAATTCGGAATATTTTGCATGAGCATCAGGTTGATTTTCAGCGCCATCAAAGATGGACTTAGTGAAGTTGTATACCGCATCCTGATCAACGGAGTCGTTAGCAAGAATTACTGCCAAAACTGCGACAGTGGTGCAGTCCTCTTCCTGACCATTGTAGGTACCTGCAGGAATGATGGATTCAGCATAGTAAGGAGAGACTTCCTGAAGAGCTGCAATGTGTTCATCATCCATGGATACCAAGTAAGCCTGCTTAGAGGTGGAGAGGTCAGAAATTGCAGTGGTAGGAGCACCGGCCGTGATGAATGCGGCATCAATCTTGTCGTTCTTCAAAGAATCGGCAGAGTCAGCAAAGTTTTGATATACCGGATTAATGTCTTCTTCGGTCATGCCATAAGCACCAAGGATATCTACTGCGTTGAAGTAAACACCAGAGTTAGCTGCGCCAATAGAAACGGTCTTACCCTTCAAGTCGGCAACAGTCTTAATGTTAGGATCGCAGGTAACAATTTGTACCTGTTCGCCATAAAGTGCTGCTACAACAGAGAAATCCTGATAAGGAGCACCCTCAAAAAGGCTGGTACCTTCATAAGCGTAGGTGGTTACGTCGGACTGGCAGAAAGCAAGCTCAGCTTCGTTGTTCTGAAGAGCTTCGATGTTAGCCTTTGAACCTTCACTAGAAAGCGCATTTACAGAAACACCTGCGTTATTAGTAGCATATTGAGCAAGTACGGTGCCATACGCATAGTACGTACCGGATTCGCCGCCCGTTACGAAACGCAGCTCGGAAGAGCTAGAGCTACCTTCGCTTGAGTCACTGCTATTTCCGCCGCAGCCAACAAGGGCAAATGCGAGTGCAGCAACAAAAGCTGTTGTAACGATGGCAAGAAGTTTTTTCTTCATAACCCATCCTTTCTAAATATGGATAATTTACGTATTTGATTTGAATATTTTACGTGAGATTTTTACAAAAATGTGACAAACTAAAAATAAAATTTGTAGAAGCACAAAAATTATTGGATAACGGTTGCGAAAAGCCGACGAGAGGGAATGAAAGGATGCTCATACACTATGGCGCTTGACGACTGGGGTTGGTTTATAGCACTTGCAGAGCAGGAAAGTTTTACAAAGGCTTCGGAGTATCTTCAGGTGTCTCAACAAACATTAAGCGCACGCTTAGGGGCGCTTGAGAAATCCTTGGAGGTCAAGCTTATTACACGTGGCACGCCACTATCTCTTACCCCTGCGGGAAGTGTATTTCTTTTGTATGCGCGGGAACAAAAACAGGCTCAACAAGATATGCTCCGTCAGATCGGTGAGGTTACTGGCAACGGTGTTGGCACCTTAAAAATTGGTATTTCGCATTTACGTAGTCAAACGCTTATGCCTTTTGTATTGAAAAAGGTTCGAGAAACTTTGCCAAAGATGCGCTTTCAACTAATCGAGGGGACAAATCGTGAGCTTTTGCGTATGGCAGAACATGCCGAAGTTGATGCGGTTGTTGCACGGTTTGAAGATGTCCATCCAGGAGTAGATTTGTTTGCTCTGTATCAGGAAGAAATTGTTCTTGCTCTTCGTGCTGATGTTCTTGAAAAATCAACGAATATGCCATGGCAAGATGCTGTTGCTCTAGTTGAGCAAAAGGGAATGAGTGTGCTGAAAGAGTGCCCGTTTGCGCTAGGGACTCTTGATGATATTGCGGGGAGGATTGGATATTCGGTACTGCGTAACGCTGGTATAAAACCTTGCGTTGTAGCCATCAGCGAAAATATGGGAACCTTATTAGGCATGGCTGCAGAAGGTCTTGGTGCGGTGTTTTGTCCAACGAATGCGGTTGTATCGAGTGAAAAAGCTTCCTCGTTGGTTCGTATTTCATTGACAAATCATGCTACTTATACCATTTCTCTAGGAATTCCTTCAAAAAACGAGCCTTGGAGTGCTCTTGAAGTGTTCAAAGAAGCGCTCTATTGTGCTGCTGAGCTTTATAGCAAACATGAATCAAAGCTTTAAGACAAAGTAAAGTATGAGTGCAGTGATTTTCTCAATCAATTAACTCTTTTAAAGAAATGCTTGATTAGCTGCAAGACAATAGAAGGCGCAGCAATAAACTTAGTGGTTATTACCGTGCTTGGTTATTTCTCTAAGGTCTGCATAGGGAAAGTTATCATGGGATATAAAAAGAGAGGAAGCTTTCGCTCCCTCTCTTTCCGGAATCTAGCCAAGAGAAAATCTTGGTTTGAAAAATCAGAACTAGTCGAGTTTAGAACCAGCGATCCAGGTCTGATATTCAAGGGTACCGTCATGATCTTCGATGCCCTTAGCGATGGTGATGCGCTGTACAGTAGGAGCGCCTTCCTCGAGCCACATAGCGCGGCAGTCGCGGTAAAGAAGCTCGGTAGGACCATAAGGAGAATCCTCGAAGTAACCGTCGCCACCGAAGATCTCGAGCATCTCGTCGGAAACGAGACGAACGGTGTCAATGGAGAACAGCTTGCAGATTGCAGCCTTCTCAGAAATGTACTCGCCTTCAGGATCAAGATCGAAGTCATCGCAGAAGTCGATGATTGCGCAGCGGAGGCAGTGAATCATCATCTGCATGTTAGCGAGCTTGACGCGGATAGCCTGACGCTTGATGATCGGCTTACCGAAGGTCACGCGGTCGCGAGCACGAGCGATGGACATCTCAAACATACGCTGAGAAATACCGAGGTTAGAAGTAGCGATGTGAACACGAGATACAGCGAGGGAGTGCATAGCAACCTTCATGCCTTCGCCACGCTTGCCCAGCATCAATTCTGGCTCGAGTTCAACGTTGGTGAACTTCAGACCGGTGTGGCCGGAACCACGGCAGCCCATCATGTGAGGCATAGGAACAAGCTCGAAACCAGGCTTGTCCATTGGTACGAAGAAGGCAGACAGACGATCGTCGCCCTTCTTGTCAGGGTCAGTTACGCAGATTACGTAAGAGAACTGAGAGCAGTCAGTGTGGGAAATGAGCCACTTTTCACCGTTAAGGATCCACTTGCCCTTTTCTTCGTCCCATACAGCGGTGGAGTGAAGGTCAGCGCCAGTGCCGCCAGACTTCTCGGTGAGAGCGAAGTTGGTGAAGATGGTCTTGTCCTGGAAGAGAGGCATATACTTCTCTTTTACCTCTGGTTGACCGAAGTCGTCGAGGATACGCCAGTTCAGGTCAGATGCATAGTGCATATGCATACGCATACCCGAAGGACCACGAGAGAACTCTTCCTGGACCTGAAGGATTTCCTTCTCATTGAGGCCCCATCCACCGTACTCTACAGGGAGAGAGAAACGATAAATGTTGTGCTCAATGTTTGACTGGTAGAACTTCTCGGGGAACTTGTTGGTTACCTCGATCTCCTTCTGCCATTCAGTGTAAGGACCTTCGACCATTTCGCGTACCTCTTTGAGGTACTGCTTGAACTGCTCGTCGGTAATGGTTGCATTCGGATTCATAAACCCTCCTAATCGGTTTGTGAGTTGGAGCCGTTTTGGCTCCTGTTTAACCCTTATGCGGCAGATTCCGGATATTCCGCTACGAGTTAGTTTATCATTCTCGCGCTAAAAAGTGTCCAATAGGATATGAACGTTTATTCATGTTCTTTTCATAGGATCGCTCTATCATTTAGGCTAAACGTGCTTATTCTTTGGATAAGCGGTATTCAGCTTATGCTGTGGGTGCTAGTGGTTGATTTTTTTCTGTGAACGGTTTCTTATTAAAGTTGATATATTCATCTGTCTGTCTCTTATACACATCTGACGCTGCCGACGAT
>ENA-OZGV01000074-OZGV01000074.1-human-gut-metagenome-genome-assembly--contig:-NODE-74-length-58861-cov-8.045812_pt1 | contig 58861 bp, 46 predicted proteins | sample MGYA00245120_ERZ653665 | MGnify/ENA primary metagenome ERZ653665 (study PRJEB26926, sample SAMN06165250) | human gut metagenome | biome: ENVO:00009003; feature: ENVO:2100002; material: ENVO:00002003... | reverse complement strand
TACGAGATAGGAGTCCGTCTCGTGGGCTCGGAGATGTGTATAAGAGACAGAGAACTACCAGCCAATTTTGCCACGATTACACGAAATAACTGACCGCTTTAACACTCATTTTCACTACACCATTACTGCATACGACAAAGACATTGAACCACGCGTTCCCGATATAGATACCTCTATCAAAACACTTTTCCAACTAGAAAAAATCGTAGGAGCTAAGCGAATCTGCTGGCGCTATGATCCGGTTCTTTTAACTAAGGACTACACCATACAACGCCACCTAGAAACATTTGAATATCTTTGTTCCCACTTAGCAGGGCACGTGGATCGCTGTATTTTTAGCTTTGTTGAAATGTATAAGAAACTTGAACTGAATTTCTCCGACATCAAGCCGCTGACTGATGTTGATATAGATATTCTTGCCGAAGGAATGGGCAACATTGCTAACAAATACGGCATATATCTTCAAACATGTGGAACCAACGGCGATTGGAGCAAGTATGGCATCCATTCATCTGGTTGTATGACGCTAGATGTTTTAGGTGCTGCAAATAACATCGAGTTTCGAAAACTAAAACATAAAGGTATGCGCAAAGGCTGCCATTGCATGGAGAGCCGTGATATTGGCGCATATGACAGCTGCCCAAACGGTTGCCGTTATTGCTATGCGAACAAAAGTCCCGAAAAAGCCTTAGAAAACTACAAAACAAAGCATGATCCTAACAGCCCCCTTTTGCTAGGGCACCTACGTGAAACAGACACCATAATCCAAGGCAATCAAAAAAGCTTTTTGTCGAAATCCTCAACTACTTCCACCAATAAGCGAGCAGAATCACTCGAAGGCATACAAACTTCACTGCCGTTTTAATGATTGATAATGAATATGCCAAAAATAAAACTTAAAAATAAGCTGTAAACAATTTCTAAAAGGAATCGCAATAATCAATTAAGAGTCCAAGCCATTTATATTGAAATTCTAGGTAGCTTTTCACTCATCACAACTCAACAAGAAGCTTATTAGCAAGTATTTGTTTGAAGTAAGAAATATTTGCTAAGTTTTTCCTGATATTTGTTCTACCCCTCTAGAAAAATGCACGAAGTATATACTTCACAATTACTGGAATTTCTACTGATCTTGACCAATTTTCGGTTATGACAAAAATTGCCTGCTTAATTACCATCTATACCATGAATAAGCACTAAACCAAACGTGCCAACAAACACAAAGTCATGCAAAATTTAAACGAAGTATATACTTCTGCCCTTTTTTCTGCAGGGACAGACCTAAAAACGAAGATTTCCAATGGTTCAAATCTGGCAGAAAACCACTTGCTCATTAGCACCTTTAGTCGTTGCTAGTTTTGCTTGGTTGGTTACTTAGACTCAGGTAAATCTCCCGCAATCCAGCAATTAGTAGTCCCATCAGTCAAAACACAACGAACCGCTTGATTAGGAAAAGATATACGATTAACTCCTGAAGCAATGCGACTGATGTATTTTATAAATCAACAGCACTGTACCCCACTAGCCAAGTCAAAGTGCTTTATTTCATTTTCCGATACAGAATTATTTGGTTCATAAAATCAAACTTCCGAACATTCAATTGGATACAATTAAAAAATAATATTTGTATCGTTAGTTAATCCATCATTATGGCAGGTGAATCAATGGCTGATTTTAATGACGCAATAGAAGCGGCACTTTCTTTTAGAAAAGAACGAGATTGGGAACAATTTCATAATCCTAAAGATATTGCAATTTCAATCAATCTTGAAGCTTCAGAATTATTGGAACTTTTTCAATGGTCTGGCTCTGACACTGAAGTCAAAGAAAAACATGAACAAATGAAAGAGGAACTCGCTGATGTCATGATTTACTGCATCTATATGGCAGAAAGTCTTTACATTGATATTCCTGAAGCAATTCTTGCTAAAATCAACAAAAATGGACAGAAATATCCAGCCGAAAAAGCTCGTGGAACGTCTAAAAAATATACGGAGCTGTAATGGAAATTCCAACTCTTCAATCACCGCAAACACCTACAGGCAGCAAATTTATAGTAGATAGATGTCCTTTTACACCAGGATCCTCTATAGAAGTTTCTATGCTTGAAATAGATGAGAGCAAACTCTACGACTGGCCAATGGTATATATATTGGCAAACGACGAGGAAGCCTACGTTGGACAAACAACCAGTGTTGTTCGTCGAATGTCCGAACATGGAGCAAACCCAGAAAAGAAAGCTTTTACTACAGCAAACATTATCTTTAATGAAGAAGCTAACATGTCAGTAATCACTGACTATGAATCGAGACTTATTCAATTAATGCACGCTGATGGTAAGTTTACTTTGACCAACAAGGTTGGAGGCATTACAGACTCAAATTACTTTTCAAAAGCAGAGTATGCTTCCATGTTTGAGGATCTATGGTCAGAGCTTCAAACTATGGATTTAGTAGGTCATACAATAGATGAACTCGAAGAGTCTGAAGTTTTCAAATACTCCCCATACAAAGAATTAAACGCAGATCAAAAAGTTGCGCTTTCAAAAATTCTTTCTGCAATTAATAATGCCTCTTTTTCAAAACCTCTAGTAATTCAAGGAATGCCGGGAACAGGAAAAACTATTCTAGCCATCTATCTTCTTAAAGCATTACGGGACAATCCGGATTATTCCCACCTCAACATTCGAATACTTGAACCAGTAACCTCACTGCGTGAAACTCTTCAACGGTCACTACATGGAGTAAGAAATCTATCAAAATATGACATTCTAGGTCCAAGCGATTTAGTCAAACAAAAATATACAAACGGAATCGAAAACAAGCCCTTCGACATCCTTCTTGTAGATGAAGCGCATCGTTTAAAGCAAAGAAAAAATATTGTTTCTTACGGATCTTTCGACAAAACAAATAAGATTCTTGGTTTTGACAATAAAGCTACTCAATTAGATTGGGTTTTAGCTCAAGCAAAATTACCTATATTCTTTTATGACCCAATGCAAGTTGTAGGACCCTCTGGAATCAGTGCCGAAATAATGAAAAATAGACTTGGCGCCGCATTCGAAAATCCAATCAGGCTAGAAAGCCAAATGCGCGTAAAAGGCGGCATTGAATATTTAAAGTATATAGATCAAGTTTTGTGGGATAGGAATCCTTTTCCACAACAATTTTCAGATTACAAACTAATATTTCACTCCTCATTTCATGATTTTTATGACAGCTTCGAAAAAGATCTTTCAAAACATGATCTAACCAGAATGATCGCTGGTTATGCTTGGGAATGGAAGACGAAAAAAGACAAATCTCCTGAAGTTTTTGATATCGAAATTGAAGGAATTAAAATTCGATGGAACCGCAAACAAGAAAACTGGGTAGGCCTTGGTGTAGAGGATCCTAAAATCGCTCATGAAATGGGTGTAATTCATTCTATTCAAGGCTACGACCTTAGCTATGCATACGTTGTTATTGGCCCTGACCTAATCTACGATGAGATCAATAAACGAGTTACAGTTTCACGAAAAGATTACTACGATAAAAACGGCAAAAATACAGCAACACCACAAGAATTAGAAGACTATATTAAACATATTTATTATGTACTACTCACACGAGGGATTTACGGTACTCATATTTATGTTTGCGATAAGAAACTAAGAACCTATTTGTCCAGATTTTTCAGATAGATGAATTATGAACTAATTATCAAATCATTACATTTATGCACTTCGACTTTTAACTAGTTTTCTAACCGATTGTTTTGTATGCAACTCCCCTTCTTTTCGTTATGAAATAATTCCTTTACAACAAAGGAGGTAACACCTGTATGGAATACAAGAAATTTGAAACAGCATATGTTGTGCGCCTGGATCCTGGTGATGAAATTTGTGGGAGCTTACTAGCCATTGCCAAGCAAGAAAACATTACTCTTGCATCCATTAGTGGTATCGGCGCGGTAAATAAAATTGACATTGGTGTATTTGACACCACCAATAAAACGTATCACTCTAACCAATTTGAAGGCACCTTTGAAATTGTTTCATTGTTAGGTACCCTAACCCAAATGAATGGAGAGTCTTATCTTCATGCTCACATGAGCGTGGGCGACATGCAAGGCAACATGCTTGGCGGGCATCTTACCTCAGCTGCAGTTAGTGCAACTGCAGAAATTGTATTGCACCTTATTCCTGGCACGGTGGATCGGGAATTCAACGAAAAAATTGGACTTAACCTTTTTAAGTTTGCACCTAGACAAAACCTGAATTAAGCAGAGCTTACTCTTGAAGAGCTTAAAAAAGAAACTTTTACAATTAGAGTTTTAGGGTTTGGATTACAAAAAAGCTTTCTTCGACTAAAAAATGGCGTGCGACCGAAATCACACGCCATTTCAATTTAAAGATTATGTAATTCGCCAATGCTTATAATTTAGCCAAAGTAGCGCTTCAGCAAACCAGCGAATGCCTTGCCGTGACGAGCTTCGTCACGAGCCATCTCATGAACGGTATCATGAATAGCATCCAAACCAGCTTCCTTAGCACGCTTAGCAAGATCAGTCTTACCAGCGGTTGCACCGTTTTCAGCTTCAACACGCATCTCAAGGTTCTTCTTGGTGGAATCAGTTACAACTTCACCCAAGAGTTCTGCAAACTTAGCAGCATGTTCTGCTTCTTCATAAGCAGCCTTTTCCCAGTAAAGACCAATCTCAGGATAGCCTTCGCGATGAGCAACGCGAGCCATTGCCAAGTACATACCTACCTCAGAGCATTCGCCTTCGAAGTTAGCACGAAGATCAGCAACGATATCCTCAGAAACCTCAGGAAGCTTACCAACGCCTACTACATGCTCAGCTGCCCAAGTCATTTCAGTTTCATCCTGCTTGATGAAGCGGCTGCCATCAACACCGCACTGAGGGCACTTGAAGCCTTCTGGCAATTCGTCGCCATCAAATTCTTCAACATAACCGCATACAGGGCATACAAATTTCATTTATTATCTCCTCTGTCTCTGTATATTTGTTCGTTTTGTTCTCTGCAAACAACTATACGCTATTGAGAAAGCATGTAAATACAAATCCTTATATTTGATACTTTTTTTGTACCATTTTACAAGCATGCAACTATTCTATTGGCTACGCAGCAGTCAATTCTTCTTGAATTACACCATCCATATACAAAGCCGTTTCTTTCCACTGGGCAGCTGCCCCAATACTAGATTCCCCATCGCCTTCTTGTGGACCATAATCACCAAATCCAGCATGATTGCCGCCATTAATTACGTATGTGCCAGATTCTGCAGGCATGTTCCCAGCATTAGCAATTAAGGCGTCTCTATTTAATACGCCGTCATTACTACCGTAAAGAATATCCACTGTTAAGCTCGAATCTGAAAGATCGGTAGCTGAATATGCAGCTAACAAAAACAAACCTTCTAATGCGTCTGTATGGTTAGATGCATACTGCGCCGCCATTGCACCCCCTAACGAATGTCCTGCAATCCACCACAAATCCACACCTGGCGCGCTATTTATTACAGTATTCGCGGAATCTATACCGAAAAATGCCAGATTAAAAGGCATTTTTACAATTGCACAATAATAACCACGATCAGCTAATTCTTCGGCTAACGGAACGTATGCTTTCGGATCTACCTTTGCCCCCGGATACAAAATTATTCCCACTTGTGAATCCCTAGAACCAACTGAAATTTGAGTGTCATTTTCTTGAATCAAGCCCAAAGACATCTGCTCATTCATGTCACTTTCAGCAACAGGTCCTGCATGATAATAATCGGACGCATAAACAAAGAAGCCTGCACAACAAAGCACAATAACAACTAACAAGGTAATGACTACTCGCTTGGGCCATTTACGAACTTTCACATTTTCAGAATTTGTCGTATTCGCATTTAAATTGCTGGAAGGCTCATCTTCTGAATGCGAAAATACATCTTTGTCCATGTAAACCCCACTGTTTCAAATCAATCGAACTAACGTAAATTCATATTACTGTGTAACAAGCAATAATTCATTCAAGCGATAGTGATACTTCCATAAGAGCACTATAATTTAGTGCAATATAAACAAAGCCATTTACAGGGGGCAAGACATGAGTTTAGATGCCAACTTACAAAACGTTCGAGTTTTAATTCATAGCTCAATTCGTATTGAATCAAAAAATGGTACCGTGCTTTATTCCGATCCTTATGATTTGGTCGATGAAACTCATGATGCAGACGTTGTTTTTATTACACATGGCCATTACGACCATCTATCTCCCGAAGATTATGCGCGCGTAGCTAAGCCAGAAACAGTTGTTGTTGCTCCAGCAGTTTTGGAAAGCGAAGTAGCAGCTCTTTCGGCTGGTAGTGTGGTGCTTTTAAATGCAGGAGACACTACAGAGGTGTGTGGCATCAAGGTAGAAGCGGTACCTGCCTACAATATTCAGCCCGAGCGCCTTCAGTTCCATCCAAAAGAAAACAAATGGCTGGGATATATCCTTACTATTGATGGGGCTACGTACTATATTGCAGGCGATACGGATCAAAACGAAGACAATGAAACTATTTCTTGCGATGTGGCGTTAATTCCTATTGGTGGTACTTTTACGATGGATCCTGTTCAAGCAGCTGCTTTTATCAATACCATTAAGCCACATTTTGTCGTACCTACTCACTACGGCACAACAGTAGGTAACAAGGAAGATGTTGATGCGTTTGAGCCCTTGGTTGATAGCTCCATCACCGTAATACGCAAAATGGAGTGGCGTTAGGGCAAACTAGGGATCTTTTCCGAAGGAAACATCATGATAGATACAGCATGGGCGCTCTAATGGTGCCCATGTTTTCTTTTGTATCTTGAACAGATGCGCTAGGTCTTAATGCAGAAGTCGCAAAACATCGGCAGCAGTTGCTGCTAAGTTTTCGGCACTTTTGTATTTGGAAACCGAAAAATCTTCAGGCAAGCGATTAATGGGGAATACCGCAGTAACACCCATGTCATAAGCGGCTTCCATATTGCTTTCAACACCGCCAACCAATGCAATAACAGGAACATGTGCCTGCTTGGCGCGCCTAGCAACCCCTATAACAACTTTGCCACGAAGTGACTGACTATCAAGCTTTCCTTCTCCCGTGAATACATAGTCAGTATCAACGAGTGTATCCGAAAAATTCACAGTATCGAGTACGGCATCTATGCCCATTTGCAGTTGTGCACCAAAGAATGCCATCATGCCTGCGCCTAAGGCGCCAGCTGCTCCTGATCCAGGAACGTTAGAAACTTTCAAGCCCAAATCGCGTTGAAGTACTGTATCCAAATGCTTCAATCCGTTATCCAGCACCTTAACTATTTCAGGAGTTGCACCTTTTTGGGGTGCAAATACATAGGCTGCTCCTGTAGGTCCGTGCATAGGATTGTCTATGTCGCACATGGCTAGGATTTCCGTTTGATTAATAAGCGGGTCAACGGATGAAGTGTCAATGTGGGCTATATCTGAAAGGCTTCCGCCCGTTGGAATAAATTCGCATCCTTGCTTGTCAAAAAATTTCACACCTACCGCCGCAGCTGCTCCGCATCCGCCATCAGTTGTGCAGCTGCCACCAAGTCCGACGATTATTTTTTGCGCCCCTTGCTTTGCTGCTGCAAGAATAAGTTGTCCTACGCCATAGGTTGTTGCGTTCAAAGGATCCTTTTTGTGCTCAACCAACGGAAGACCAGCACACGCTGCCATTTCTATTACAGCAGTTAACTTGGCATCCACCGTTGAAGCATTGTTATCCAACAATCCGTAACAGGCATCCATATCTTCAAGCAGAGGCCCCTTTACTTTTGCATACAGCTTCTTTCCCCCAAGAGCAGTTAGGAAGCAATCAACACTTCCCTCACCGCCGTCGGCCACAGGAATAAGCACAATCTTACAATGAGGAAACCGTTTCTTTATTTCGGCAGAAAGAATGCTGCATATTTGAGTTGACGACAAAGTTCCCTTAAAAGAATCGGGTATAAGAATGACTTTATTCATGAGCGAATTCCTGAAACGAAGCAATATTACGCCAGAAGCATTACATACTAATTCCTTAGCTTAATATAATAAGCATGCTTTCCAGCCAACTAATTAACCTGTCTTCCGATTCTAAAATATATTCTATTTCGTTTTGTCAATAACAAACCAAGTCGGTCGATTTAGCTAATTCCGGGTCGAGAAATTCCGTTTCTAGCGCAACCACAATTTGCTGCTAAGTAAATTGTCATCAAACACCACTAATTCGGAGCAATTCAGATAGGGTTATTTCTCCCCAACTATAGTTACGTAAATAACTTCCCAAAAACAAAACCTTCGCCTGAGGACCATTGGCTAAAAAGTCGTACAAGTCACATTCAAGTGATTCAGGAACAATACGACGTTTTCCGCCTACCGTCTCTAGAATCTCCCCAATTCCAAAGGCCTCCAAAATATCTTTTAAACGCATGGCAACTTTACGGTATCGCGAACGTGTTTGTTCCGAAAGCGGTTCGTCTTCCCAAAGAATGGATATGCCTTCCGAAGACGATACGAACCCGCCACGCCTGTCCACCAATAGCGCTAATAACTCCTTTGCTTTTTCGCTATTAAAAGGAATAGGCTTACCATCTACAAATACATCGAAATAGCCAAAAGTTCTTACATGTATATGGGCTGATGCAACAACCTCACTAAACCCTTTGCTTTGAGCTTCAACAAATTTGCTATCGAACAAATAGCCTTTAGAGCGGCCATTAAAAGACGTTTCATTCTTTAAGGGGAAAATGCGCAAAATGCTTAACGCCGAAATGGTTGGGTCAGCCTCAAAGCAAAATCGATACAACGTTTTATTATTAGCATTGCAAACATCCACCGAACAGATGCTTCCTACACGGTTCATTACATCCACCGGAAAACCGGCATTGGTAATTACGGTTTTCACATCTGCACGAACAGGACTTGAAGGCAACCCAAGCAATTCTCGCGCTGCTATGTTTGCATACGCCACACTCCACGATTCATTAGACAAACGAAATACCACCAGAATTGATTCCTCAGATTCCAACACATCTAAATTAGTCATGTAACTTCCCTTAAATCCCTTTTTCAAAATATGAAAGCTACAATCAGCTGAATTCCTTACATAAGCAGCAATCCATGAAATGATGGCTTGCACAATTCAAAAAAAATACTTCTAAATTAGTAACAATTTTTTAAAAGTATATTCTTCCTTTAGTTCCTTATTCGTTCCCCTTACGTGACATTTCATCAACACAAAGTTTACCTTTTCCTTAGCTCAGCAAACTTATGCTCCCGAAAGCCCAGCACCTGTTACTTATTTCTGTTGGTACTTCATAAACAAATGGTTTCAATTTCAGCCTTACATATTTTTTATGACTCAATTTAGGAACGCTTCAGGAACCACCCTATCAGTACGCTCTTTCAAATTGCCACAAAAGAATGTGTACGTAACGAAGTAAAACAGAGGTAGATCAATGTCATTAAAAGAAAAGATGAAAGCAGGTATGGCGGGGCTCCTTACGTGTTGCCTTGTGCTAACAAGTACTCCCGCTATAGCATTAAGCACCTTTGCTGCATCGCCCGAAACGGCATACGCTGAAGAAGCGGCTTCGAGTGATTCAGCAGCCGGAAACGAAAATGCTTCTTCCAACGAAAACGCTAATAGCGAAGCGGACACTTCCACAAACGAAAGCGCCGATGCAAACAGCGCTTCTTCTGACACGGATAATTCAAGCGCTGATTCAAACGGTACTACTCCTTCAAGTAGCGATCCTTCTGCAACCGTGACAAACGGAAAAGACCCATCCAACTCAGAAGAAAGCACTGAAAGCACTGCGGAAAACAGTCAGCGTGAACCTAAGCGATTCGACGCAAACAACTACATCAAGGAATTTAAACTCACCCTTGAAAGTGGCGATATTTCTAAAACTTACACCCTAACCAGCGGCCAGCATATTGATATCACGAGCGACTTTCCTGATGGTCTTTCTCGTAGTACCACCTATGTAGGCGTTATCACCTTAGACGTAAAGGCACTTGCTGAAGCGGAAAACAAATACCCTCTCGTTCCTGGGGATACCCTTGTATGTGATTTTCCAAGCATCCTCCGCCCCAACAGCACCATGACAGGTCGCTTGCGTGACGCAAGCGCAGACTGGGACACTCAGCACGAAGGCGTTGGTAACTACACTATTGCCGACGGCAAACTTTCTATCTCCTACGACGATGGTTACATCGAAGAAAAAAGTGGCAAAATCTTAACATCTTCCATTAAGTTTTCAGGAGGGTTTGACACTTCAACTCAAACTGAAGATCAGTTCGATTTCAATCTAACTTTTGGCAACATTATGATTGGAACTCGTTTTTCCAAACTTGAAATAGTGCGCAATTTGTCTATAGAAAAGTCAGGCACCACCATTCAAGACGGTCCTTATTTCAGTCAGGGCACCACCTATCCTCTTAGAGGAAGTGCCGACATTGATTCCGATGGGTATCTAACCTATTCCGTCAAAGTAACTGCAGGCGAAGATAATACGCACACTCTTACGCACGTGAAAGTTACTGACGTGTTTGATGCGGATAGCCAAAGCAAGGTTGATCTAACCTCCATGAAATTAGTCAGTGCCACTATTGATGGCGAAGACATCGCCCCAAGAGCCGTTGCGGTAACTGACGAAGAAAACCGAGTAAATGGTTGGGATATTGGCAGCCTACCCGCTGGCGTAACAGCATTAATTACGTTCAAAGTTAAGCTAAATAAAGACGGTTTATCTGAAGCTGTAAAAGCTGAAAAGCAGGGATCACCTGAAACTGATGCCATAGCTGCCCGCACTATCAAAAATACTGCAAGTGCATCAGCCGATTCCGTTCCTGCGGTTAGCGATGATTATTCAACCTACGTTAAAAACTACGTAACCATTAGCAAAGGTACCAGCCCTTATAGCTACCAAAACCAATCACAAAACTTTACCATTACAGTTTCTGCTCCAAGTACCAACCGCTATACCGAATACAATGTTCCCATCTTTGACGAACTAAGCAATACCTACGCAAGCTTATTTAGCGAATGCGGCATAACCTCTATGACTGTCAAGCATTCCGACGGTTCTCAAGAGGATTTAACCTGGGGCAATTTCACTCAGCCTAATTCGATTTCTTGGCGTGCCACTATTCCAGAAATTCGCCCTGGCGACACCATCACAATTAAGTCCTATGCAAAAGTAAACGACGACTATTGGAATAGCACCACAGACGCCAGCAACGGCTCAGGCGGAGACACTTACATCACAAACTATGCCTATATTGGAGCAGGTACCTACGCTAATAATGTACGTGCAAATGACCTGAATTACACCTATGACTATTCAAGTTTCTCTTTGTACAAGCAATGGCTCACTAAAAATGCACCTTCCATTAATTCAGATGGAACCATTTCGTGGTTAATTACCGGTAATCAGCAAGGCAAAAGCGCAACCCCTGCAAACGTAGCAGGACAAACCGTAACTGACACCTTAGGACCCAACCAGGCATTTGAAGATGGGCAGGCCTACGTCACCTTCTACAACCAGGACAATTCTATTGCCGGTAGAGACACTATTGTTCTTCACGAAGGAGACACTTCATTTAGCTATGTGATCCCTGAAATATATGGCACCTGCGGCTTCACAATTAGTTACAAATCAAAAATTACTGACTGGGATGGATATGTTGGTCCCGCTAAAAAATATACAAACACCGTTCGAGGTCTTTGGAACTGGGTTGGCACCGGCACCACTACTGAACGTCCCCGTGTAGCAAGCATGTCAAAAAACTTCGTAAAACAAGCTGACGACTGGGCACAATGGAGAACCACCATTTATTCCGAATTGGAAAATGGCGACACCTACACTGACACCAGCCGTAACGGTACAAGCTACATGTACTTCACCCAAGATGAACTAAACGGCATCACTTTAACTATTGACAACATTGCTATTGATCCAAGCCTTTACGAAATTGTCCCCGCGGATACCGGAACCGACGGTAAGTACAGCTCCTACAAAATCACCTTTAAGGGAACAGTAAGCGTTACTGAAAACGGAGAAACGGTTAAACCTTCCAAAGAGCACCCTTTGGTAATTTCTTATACAACAAAGATGGTTAATCCTTCTTCAGGCAAACGCACATATTACAATGATGCCGTACTTACTGCAGGCATCATTAAAGACACCGACTATGACTATTGCGTTCGTAACAACACAACAGAAATCAGAAAGAGCGTCCACACTAGCTCAAATGGCATAATTACTTGGTTTGTACAGGCGAATTACTATGGATACTCTGGCCAGCCAGATGGAACCTGCATCGTTACCGATACGCTTCCTGCTGGCACTGAATTTATTAGTGCCACCAAATACAACGGCTCAGGATCGCTTGAAGTACAAAGCGCGACTAAGAATGATGATGGAACAACAACCTTAAAGCTTAAACTTTCAGGATTACTTCATGACGAAGTAAGTAAAACCCACCCATCCGATAATAACAGCGGCTATGAATTCCGTTTCTTAATTAAGACCAAAATTACTGATGAAGACTACTTATTCGGTACCGAATCTAAGGACTTCTACTTCACCAACAATATTAGTTTGTACGACCGTTATGGCAACTTTAAGCAAGCTAGCGCAAGCGCCAATATCTACCATTCGGCCATGAAGAAAACCATGACCTACAATGAAACAACAGCACCCTATGCAAAGTTCAGCATTGAACTAAACAAGGATAAAGTTGACCTTGATCCTGATAGCAATATGGTGAGCGTGGTTGACGTTAGCAGTGATTCGCTTGCGGTTGATCCAAAATCGATCGAAGTAGTAAACGCCAATACCGGTGATGCGCTGCCTTTCGAAATTGATGCCTCAAAAATGTCTGAAAACAAACTTACCGTTAAAGTACCTGATGAAACCTATGTAAAAGTAACCTATAACGCACAAGTACTCGGTGTCACCGGACAAATGGTACAGGTAGGAAATACCGCATATTTTGAAGGACACGAACGAACTCAGGGTACAAATACTATTTCCGAAACCGTGCAGGTTCTAAAAGCAACAGGCCTTGCCGTAAGTGAACCCATGATTTGGTTATCAAAGCGTGATGAAAGTGCTAATGCTTTAGGCAATGCTTTGTTTGATTTGTATTCTTACGACCAAAAAAACGGGTGGTCATTAATCCAAAGCGGCATAGCCTCAACCGGCAACGATCAGACAAAGGGTACAAAAGTAGAATCTCTAAACCTTGCAACACTTTACAAGCTTGTTGAAGCATCCGCCCCTGAAGGCTATGTGCTTAATAGCAATCCTTATTACTTTGTTCTGTATGACGATTCGCAGGATTCGCCAACAAGCATCACCTTCCCTGACGGAGTAAGTGCCTCAAAGGTATTCCAGGGTCCTTCTGGTTCGGTTATTGCCGCCTACAATCAGCCCTATACAACCGTAAAATTTGCCAAGATGAGCGATGACGGAGTGCAACTTACAGGTGCTCAACTAGAAGTACACAAAGAGGATGGCTCTATTGCAACTGATAACCAAGGCAACCCAGTCACCATGACCTCAAGCGCAACTGACGCAAACGAATTCGTACTGGCTCCAGGTAAATACACTTTGGTAGAAACAGCAGCACCAGAGGGCTACGAAACAGCTGAAGAGGTTCCTTTTATCGTAAGTGGAAACAGCGAACATACTGTTTTACAAAATGATCAGCCCGTTTCGGTAGTAACGTTAAGTGACGCTTCCTCAATCACATCTCTCACCGTTCATAAAAACTGGCTTGATGCAGACAATGTATTTTTGTCACGCCCTGAACGCGCAACCGTACAGTTGTATGCCGATGATCAACCCGTTCAGGACAAAACAGCAGTTCTTACCCCTGAAGGACCTGATGCAATATTAGGAACTGATGACGACTGGACCGTAACTTTTGACGGATTAAACGTTATGAAAGAAGGAAAGAAAGTAGCCTACAGTGTAAAAGAGATTGATGTATCCCCTAGCTATGAACCATCTTATTCGATTGACAACGAAGACAACACTCAAATTACAGTAACCAACACACTTGTTACCCCTCCAACTTCAATTCCCGTTGTTAAGCACTGGGCAAACGATAGTACCACCAACACGCGTCCACAGAGCATCACCGTGCACTTGTTCGCAAATGGCGAAAATACTGGAAAGTCAATCGAAATTACCGCTAACGGACCTGACAACACCCCTAATACCGAAGATGACTGGACAGGAGAATTTAACGGCATCGCCCTTCTAGATAAAGGGAATTTGATTAACTACACCTTACGCGAAGATACCCCTCAAGGTTATAAGCTAATCAATACCCCTGAAAACAATAATGAAGAAGCCACCGAAAGCGATGGTTCATCCGATACTGCAGAAACGCCAGATGGTACCAATATTGATGCTGGCGCAGATTCGTCAGACGCGCCTGATGTGTCCAATGACGACGATTTATCAGGCACCACCGCTCCATCGAAAGAAACTCCCAATACTTCAGTATCTAGCTCAACGTATACGGTAGACCCTAAAACCGCTCAATATATTGACGAAGTACCTTTAGGAGATAACGGTTTCGAACTGACCAATATGTATGCGCCAGAGCCAACTCCTGACAGTTCCGATAACTCTTCCGATAAAAGCAATAATGCCGAAAAGAAGACATCCGAGCTCTCAAAAACAAATGACCTACTGCCTGATTGGCTACTTCCCCTCTTAGGCATAATGGCTACAAGCGCTTTGATACTTACTATTAGTTTGCGCAAGAAGCACTAAACCCAACTGTACCAAACCCTAACCAAAGACAAGTTTAGAAAACTTGCACAACAAAAAAGGTAGGCGTCCTAGCTTAACTGCAATGTTAAAAGCTAGCGCCTACCTTTTATATTTAGATGATGTTGTCTAGTTCTTTATAGATACGTTACCGTTTCTTCAAGCGGCTTGCGGCTTGCGTGATTAGAAAGCGGGCCTGTTCCTTCTGTTGGATAACCCAAATCCATAATCATAAGAATTTCTTCCTGTGCGGGAAGATTAAGCTTTTCTTTGAGCGCTTGCGGATCAAAGTTATTGACCCAACAGCTATCTACCCCAGCATTCTTTGCTGCAAGCAACATATGAGTTGCAACAATAGTAGCATCTTCGATACCAGAATCGCGCTTACCACCTGGATAGGTGTATACATCCTCAGAGTTGAATGCAACTACCAATACCGTTGAAGCACCATACCTACAAGGAGTTACTTCATCAATTGTTGCAAGCGCTTCTTCACTTTGAAGCACATAGACATGCTGCTCCTGCAAATTCTTAGCCGTTGGAGCAAGGCGACCTGCTTGTAAAATTGCATCAAGCTGTTCTTTCTCAATTGGGCGAGAATCATACTTCTTGCAGGAATAACGCTCTTTTACAACATCCATATATTCCATACCGCGCTCCTTCAATTCGATTCTATTCATAACAAGTGTAGCGCCTAAACAAACGCTACAAAGCAACTATTAGACATGAACCCAAATCCCTTGCCAAAGGGTGTAAACATCAACAAAAGTAGAACGCTTTTAATGTTGGACTACAGCTAATGAAAGATCACCGCTATAGACCCAAGTCCTGCACCCAAGCGCGCAGAGCATCAACGCTCTGATGACCATTCAATAATTTGCCAGGCTTAACAAGAGAACCTTTTGCAATTTCCTGCATGCGCTGAGGTGCTTTACCCAAGCCGCTTCCGCCACTTGTAGCAAAAGGAACAATGGTTTTACCTTCAAAAGGATAAGCTTCCAAAAACGTATCAATAATACGTGGTTCTACATACCACCAAATAGGAAAACCAATGAATACTGTGCTGTACGCATCCATATTTTCAACCTTACCCGAAATAGTAGGACGGCAGGCATCGTCATTCATTTCAACAGAAGACCGACTTGTGTTGTCATTCCAATTTAAATCAGCTGCCGTATAAGGTTTATCCGGAGCAATTTCAAACACATCTGCCCCAATAGCTTCAGCTAATTTTTTTGCAACACGCTCTGTAGTACCTGAAGCCGAGAAATAAGCAACTAATGTAGAACCCATACAAAGCCCCTTTCGCGCAGTAAGTTCTAAGGCAAGCTTTAGCGAACTCTTTTTTTCATAAGTAATTCAAGTACCAAACAATCATCTGTCCAGCAGCGTAGCTCACTTTAGTAACATAGTGTTATTTATAATTCATTTAGAAGATATTTCTTCACTGGCAATGTGTCAATATTCACGATCAAACTTCTTGTGAATTCTATGATTGCACCTCGTTTTTTCACTATCCAAATCCTTTACGTAAAAACTAGATTAGCAATAGGAAAACAACAAGCTGCACAAGCCAAAAACGCCTTTATAATGACAAAGACATACGTTATTCATTTTGGGTTCTTTCTTGGTTTATAAGTAAGTACCTCGTTAAATAAAAGGGATTAGCTATGCTCTACACTCCAGCGGTAAATAAAGCACTTAAATTATGTGCTGAAATTCACACAGATCAAAAAGATAAAAATGGCATTCCCTACCTAGCTCATCCCCTTCATCTAGCAGAGCAAATGAATACTGAAGCAGAAACTTGTGCTGCTCTTTTGCATGACGTATTAGAAGATGGAGCTATTTCAACAAGCGAACTTCTTGCTCACGGTATTCCCGCAGAAGCAATTAACGCTCTTATTCTGCTGACCCACGAAGAAGGGGTTCCCTACTTAGACTATGTACAAGCAATCAAGGATGGAAATTACGGTTCACGCGAACCAATTAATGGTTACGATGCTGCTCTTGATAGACTATATCGATCCGACCACATTTCTTCATCAGCTCATGATTCGCATTCGAGCGATGATCCCCTAGAAGAAGGCGCTCGAATTGCCCGCAAGGTTAAGCTTGCTGATTTGAAACACAATTCTGAACTTGGACGATTAGGGTTAGTTACTTCTCGCGACTTAAAACGTTTGAACAAATATCGTGAAGCACGAGTTATTCTAGACGACCTTGTTTACAAAGAAAGAACTCCTATTGGATCCTTTGCCATCAAAGTAAACGGTAAGCCTTATGCATTCCATGTGGAGCATCACTTTGAAAATATGATCAACAAAAATGCAGCTCAGTATTTTGCAGAAAACACTAGCCCAGATAGCTCTGCACTGGTTTTTCAGGTTGACACCCTGCCCCTCATTCAGGACGACAAAATTGAAGCAAAGTATTATTTCGGAGATACTATCATTGAATACGAGAGCAATGACGTTGCAGTAAGTACCACTTCTAAAAAAGGCAATGCGACTATTACCTTTAGTGCAGTGAGCGCCAATAAATTCAACTACACAGACCAGTACCCATTCCAGCTGTTAAGCCGAATGGGTACCTATAAAATGATAAACGATCCTATTCGTTACCGTTATTATCCCGAAGCACACACCATCGAATACGTTCTTTCTTGGAATTTCTCGTAAGCCTTTGCGCTTCACTTTGAACACAAGAGAGAAGCCCACTCTCAAACATTAGCGTTTGTTAAAGGGTTCAAGCGTTGCTGGCATACAACCATCCATAATAAGCTTCGGCTCACCCTGCATAAGCGGCTTAAAGTATTCAAGCGCTTCTTCGGTAACTCCCTGATAGTTTGGCAATATCCATTCCTTAGGAAAACGCTTTACGGCATTCGCAAATTCGCTCGCAGGACCAGCAAAGTATTGTGCGTTATAGGAGCTCTGAGCGTCATATTCACGTTTCACGCCTACTACTTGCGCTGTAAATTCAGGATTTACGCTACGCATATGGGCGCTCATTCCTAATTCATAAGCCTCAGTCACATCCACCAAACTTTGTGCAAAGTTACTTGAACGTGCTGCGCGTGAAAGATCTTGGACAATACCGCGTGGAACAATTCCCGCATCAATGATCATCTGCTTAATCACTGCGCCTGCACCGCCAAGCACTGCATGTGCAAACCCATCATGAGCAGTTGCTCCCGCAGAAACATATGTACCATCAGCATAATGAGCACCTTCGCTCACCACGATGTAACATTCACCTTTTTCGTCAAACTTTTTCTGAACTTCTGCTAAGAACGCTTCATTATCGAAATCAACTTCAGGCAATACCAGCAAATCAACATCGCCTGAAACGCAGCAACTTGCCGCCAACCAACCCGCATCTCGACCCATAGTTTCTAAAACGAATACTTCAGGACGAGTATAAGCTGCATAATCTAAATATGTAGCATGCGTGATTTGTGTCGCAATCTTTGCCGCACTTGGAAAACCCGGACAATGATCTACAGGAACTAAATCATTATCAACCGTTTTTGGAATGCCCACGAAACGCGGTGATAAATGATGTTCGGCCGTCCATTGCGATAGCGCGTCCACCGTATCCATGGAATCATTGCCACCAATATAGAACATCACGTCAATATTATGCTCATCTAAAACCGAAACCAGACGCTCGAAGTCAGTATCGTTACCGCGCTTTAGTTTATAGCGACAGGTTCCCAAGGCAGAGGAAGGCGTTTGTTTTAATACATCCAGCTCATGGCTAGAAAGATTAGTAACATCGTAGAGCTTTCCTTCTAATACGCCTTCAATCCCATAGAGTCCACCATAAACATGGTCATAAACAGGGTTTAGCTGATTAGCACGAATAACACCAGCTAAACTAGCATTAATCACTGCTGTTGGTCCCCCTGATTGAGCAACAAGACAATTCCCCATCACTGCCTCACTTCCCCTTATGCAAGCGCATACATTTCCCTAAGCGCTAATTATTAGATATTCTCACGAATACGATCTATTCCTATGATACTCAACTTACTCATTCATATAACACTTAAGAAACTCAAATATTGTTTAACCTTTAATCAGGGTCAACCTAATGAGCAAGCTATTACTTTGTCGCATTAGATACTTGAGAATTATCAACACGACCAGATTCATCTGGTGTAATAGTCATGCTTTGGAAACGATGTTCCATATAATCATTATCAAAATACTTCGCATAAAATTGTTCCACTGGAGCTGTTTCTGGAATATTTGAAACACGCTGGAACCAACAGTCAAGAGCCTGCAAAGTCATAACAGCGTTTATCAACATCAATATGGCACATAGCGTAGTGAACGAATAGCGAATTTTCCAAGGAATAATATTGATAAGCTTCAGCAAATACGGCAACAAAAGCTTGATCCAGACAAGCCCCAACAAACCCCAAGCACACATAAAGGGAGTAGCAGTTCTACCCTGCGCAAGTATGGCAATAGGATCTGGAATACCAAAAATTGTCATTCCGGAATAATTCCAAGCAACAGCACCAAATGAAACTTGCATAAACCAACTAACAAACGCTTCAAATATGCCGCCAATCACTGCAGAAACCAAAAAGATAATTACAGGGTTTGATTTATAGAAACGATTAAGAGCAACCGTCATCAAAACAGCACCTACTCCATAAATAGGAGAAAAGGGACCGAATAATAAACCTGCACGATCCTGGTAAACACCAGGATCTACCACAACCATATGCTGAACCGTTTCAATAATAAGACCGAGAACACTACAAACAACAAACACCCAGAATAAATTGAAGAAATTGAGCTGAATGTAGCCAACTCCTTCAGGATCACGCCCAAGTGTACCTTCTTCTACAGCATCGCGCGTTTCCATATCACGTAACTTGCGCTTTAGGGCACGTTCTTCACGAAGTGAAGGGTCTACCGTAATTGAAATAACCAACAATATTATTAGCTGGATAGCAGGAGCAATTAAATGCTCGCCTAAGCCCTGAAGCATAATATCAAGCAAGATACGCAGGATGGTAAGAACAATGAGTACATAAGACCACCGAGCAGCATTGCGCCTATAGTTTTTAAGCAACGCAATACCAAAAGCAATTAAGCATCCCGCGTTGATAATAACCACAATGAACGAAATGATTGCTAAGCTCGTTGCCATAGTTGGATCAGAGCTAATCGAAATCAAATCAGGACGATTAAATAAAGCCCATATTACTAGTCCAATAAAAAGAATTGCTACCGGAATAGTAACGGCACCATCAAGCAAGCAAAGAATGCCATACACCTTCATCAATAAGGGCGTTTTCTTTTTTTCTTCAGGCGTAAGAATATTGGGGTCTAATTCGTTTTCAGAATCCAGACTAGACTTATCAGATTCTAAGGTATTTGCGGTATCCATATATGCTCCCATGCAGAACGTCGGAAGTATTAAACCCCAACAAGGTATATAACGAAGTTCATCATACCTGGTCTTTTGACTCAGAAACACCCCCTCAGACACAAAAAAGGGCTTCGTAAACGAAGAAGTGATCAAAGGTGTTCATCGATATCCAAAAGACTTACCAATATCCAGAAAGATTATTGATATCAGATGGTTTTGCCTATTTTCAACAGATTAATAGACGTCTACAAATGCTCATCGACTCAGTTAACATAAAGATTTATTGCGAATAAAAAAACCGCGCCTTCAGGAAGGCGCGGTGCAAGAGAAGAAATACCTTCACCTAAGCAAGTACGAAACCTCCATTAGGTGAAATTACCTGACCAGTTAAGTAAGGAGCGGTCAAAATATAGCCAAGAGCTCCTGCGATATCAGAAGGATCGCCAATATATCCCTGAGGAATAGTTGCTGCAAGTGCATTAAGTTCGTCCTGATTAACACCACGCAACATATCTGTCATTATCATGCCCGGAGCAATAGCATTCACTCGAACTCCCTGACCCGCATATTCAAGAGCAAGCGCACGAGTATATCCAATAACGCCAGCCTTCGAAGCACAATAATCCGCTTGGTTAATTACACCCGTAAGTCCACCAACGGAACTAGTAGAAACAATATTGCACTGATTCTCCTTCGTATCTGAATGATTAATCATATAGGGAAGAACCAGATGAGTCATATGCATGCCAGAAAGCAAATTAATATTAATAACGTTTTCGTAAGCTGCTGGTTCAATATCAATCCAATTACAGTTATTGGTAACACCGGCATTGTTTACCAACGCATCAATCTTGTCACCAAAATGTTCAACCGTTGCATCAACCAAAGCCTTGCAACCTTCGAAAGATCCTACGTCTGCCTTTACAATAAGGGTTTCAGTACCGTACTTTTCCTGCAGCTCCGCCGCAATTTCATCACAAAACTTACGAGATGAGTCGCTTCTGTAGTTCAGGGCAATGCTGTAGCCGAGTTCGCCAAGCTTACGAGACATTGCAGCACCTAGACCACGAGAGCCACCAGTAATAATTGCTACCTTTGCCATAGGTATCCTCCTTCATTGATTCGCGTCCTCGATTTGTAATGCATACTTGTTAAAGCACTAACTTATCTCGATTCGCACTATTACCAAAAAAGCATGACATAAGCCTACGGGTAGCAAGAAAAACCCTGTAGCATCAATTTACGTATTTTTTTTCAGGTCAGCTGCAACTAATCCGAAGCATGTATGTCGTCTACAATATCGTCCGCATATCATCCGCAATATCGTCCGCAAAAACGCGTTCGAGAAGCTGTACTGCTGTACCAATCTGCTCAGGATCAATACTGGCAAAATTTATAACAATATAGTGGAAAGACTGCATCGTTGGGTACGCACTATAATCAGAAAGCATGGCCAGGTGCATACCTAAGTTTTGAGCAGCTTGCGAAATTTCCTTATCGCTTAACTTCGAATCAACTGAAAATAAAAGATGAGTACCAACCGCTGTGTTGTAAATCTTTCCTATTTTAGTAAGCGTTGAATTCTCTAGTGCCTCTACTACTGCTTTTCGTTGCTTGTCGTAATAGCGGCGAAGCCTATTTATATGACGCTCATAATAACCGCCCGTAATAAAGCACGCTAAAGCATCCTGTTCAAAGCTTGAAACCGTGCAGGAATAGAAACTAAGTTGCCGGGTGTAGAGTTCCATCAATGGCTTGGGTAGAACCATGTATGAAATACGCAATGAAGGAACAAGTGTTTTAGAAAAGGTATTGAGATAAATAACCTTTTGATGCAAATCTTGCGTAAACAAACATGGTTGTGATCGGCCACTGAAACGCAATTCCGAATCATAGTCGTCCTCAATAATGTAACGGCGAGGATCTTCGTTTACCCATGCCAATAGTTCACTTCTTCTTTGGGCGGACATTTCTATACCTAAAGGAAAATGATTCGCTGGAGAAACATGAACGACTTGGGCGGGACTTTCTTTCAAGTTTTTAACCAAAATTCCCTGATCATCTAGCGGAAGGTATTCCCATAACGTTCCAACGTTTTGGGAGATGTCAGCAAGTTTTTTATATCCAGGATCCCCAATAGCCACTACTGCATTTGATCCAAACAGCTGCAATAAACGACTATATAAGTATTCCGTTCCTGCACCAATAATGATGCTATCGGGAGATGTATAAATCCCTTTAAACTCATACAAATATTGAGCAATGGCTTCCCGTAGCTGAGCAAGACCATTGAAGGGCACCGTTTCAAATAAAGAAGCATTTCCTTCCGAAAGAGTTCGGCGCATAACTCGCAACCAAGTATCTTTCGGGAACAAATTCAAACTACATCTATTCGCTTTAAAATCTATTGAAGGTGCCTGCCATGCATCCTCTTCATCAGTAGCAATAGCAAATGGGTTAATATAGCCAATTGCTTTTGCGCTTTTAGCTACATAAAACCCACTACCTTTGCGCGCCCGAACATATCCTTCACTTACCAATAAGTCATAGGCTTGTTCAACTGTACTTACACTCACTGATAAATGTTCAGCAAGCACACGCTTTGAAGGCAATTTTGTGCCAGCGCGCAGCACCCCTTTCCGAATATCTTCACGAATACAGCGATATAAATATTCATATTTAGAAAAGGATCCGCGTTGTTCCAAATCGTAGGTAATCATGAAAATCCTTACTCGTTGGTTAAAGTAGAGTATTTCATATTAGCCCTGAAAGAATACCGCGAATACCTATATTAGCAATAACGTGCCTTTTAATTTCTACTGTAACTGGTATGATTCTCCAGGTCAGTTTTTCAATATTGACCTGAAATTTTCGTTTTATCGCGAAAAGCCAATTATTATTATTTCAGATGCGTAGTTGGTCCCGAACCTGCACTTCAAGGTTAAGTTCAATCACATTTTGGCTTCCAATGTATAGATGATTTTTTTCAATTCTACCTTTCTAATAGTTTTGTGGAGTATATTGACTCAAAAGGACTCAAAATAAGGTCTTACTACAAAATCGACCGAATATGGCGCGGTTATCTATACATTGAAAGCCATTTTGTGATCGAATTTGCAATAAAACAGCCCGACGTTATAGTGACGTCGGGCTAGCAGTTCTGATCTAAAACAGACGATCCGAAACAGATTATTCGAAAAGCCACAGCTATTAAAACAGCATCTTTTCCAGGAAGGCCTATTTGAATTTCCGGCTTAAGCCATCCAAAATAATCTACTTACGCGCTGCACTCATCAAATTAGATACTTCCTTAAATACTGACGGAGCTCCAGCTATAACCTTAACGTCGCCAGAATCTGATACCTCTAATAAGGTAGGTGCCTGCATCAAGTTGTACTGATTAATGAGATCCTGATTTTCTTCAGCGTAAAGCACCTTATAGGAAATTCCAGCCTTATCTAGCTGAGCTGCAGCATAGTGGCAATTTGGGCACGTATGCGTAGCTACCAAATACAAACCAGGAGCAAAAGTAGTTTCAACTAAAGGAATCTCGGCTTCAAACACCTTTCCAGCTAGCTTTTGATCAACTGATGAAGGGGTATCTATACGCTGGTCAGCTGGTGCAGGTGCAGATGCATCTACATCCTGATCAGCTGACGCAGACGCACTTGTACCCTGGTCAACTGAAGCAACTGCGTTCGCACCACGCTCAGTAGGAACAGCCGAAGCAGCACGTGCTGTTTGTTCAACAAGGGAAGCCATAGCTGCACTGCTCTTTGCAAATTGCGAAGCACCAATGTCGTATACCTTACGATCTTTGAACTCTTGCGATTTACCATCGTTCCAATTTTGAACAGGACGATAATAACCAGTAATACGGCTATATACTTCTGTTTTTTCGTGGCAACAAGGGCATTCGTAGACTTCACCAGCAATATATCCATGGTTTTTGCAAACCGAATAGGTAGGCGAAATGGTGTAATATGGCAGCTTATAATTTTCAGCAATTTTACGAACTAACGTTGCAGCTGCTTTCCAATCAGGCAGTTTTTCTCCCAAAAACGCATGAAATACCGTACCGGAAGTATATAACGTTTGAAGTTCATCCTGAACATCTAATGCGCTAAAAATGTCATCAGTGAAACCTACTGGCAAGTGAGAGCTATTCGTATAGTAAGGTGTTCCGTTGTCGTTTGCCGTAATGATATTAGGAAATGTTTCTTTATCGTGTTTTGCAAAACGATATGTAGTAGATTCTGCGGGAGTTGCTTCCAAATTATATAAGTCACCGTATTGTTCCTGATAGTCACTCAAGCGTTCGCGCATATGATTCAGGACATCCTTAGTAAACCGCTGTGCTTCAGGCTGAGTTAAATCTTCCTTTAGCCATTTAGCGTTCAAGCATGCTTCATTCATCCCTACTAAACCAATGGTACTGAAATGATTGTCGAATGTTCCAAGGTAGCGCTTAGTATAAGGATAAAGACCAGCTTCTAAGAATTTAGTGATAACTGTACGTTTTGTTTTTAGTGAACGTGCCGCTAAATCCATAAGATGATCAAGACGCGCATAAAAATCTGTTTCATCAGTTGCTTGATACGCGACACGAGGCATGTTAATAGTTACAACACCCACTGATCCTGTAGACTCACCACTACCAAAGAATCCACCTGATTTCTTACGCAACTCACGCAAATCAAGGCGTAAGCGACAACACATGGAACGAACATCTGATGGCTCCATATCAGAATTAATGTAATTACTAAAGTAAGGGGTACCATATTTTGAGGTCATTTCGAATAACAGCTTATTGTTTTCCGTTTCTGACCAGTCAAAATCTCTTGTAATGGAATAAGTTGGAATAGGATATTGAAAACCACGACCGTTGGCATCACCCTCAATCATGATATTGATAAAAGCTTTATTAACCATATCCATTTCACGCTGACAATCACCGTAGGTGAAATCCTGTTCCACCCCACCAACAATAGCAGGTTGGTTTTTCAGGTCAGGAGGACATACCCAATCCAATGTAATATTGGAAAATGGCGCTTGAGTTCCCCAACGACTAGGTGTATTTACGCCAAAAATAAATGACTCAATACATTGCTCTACTTCTTTGTAAGACAAATTATCCGCACGCACAAACGGGGCTAAATAAGTATCAAAACTAGAAAATGCCTGAGCACCTGCCCATTCATTTTGCATAATTCCTAAAAAATTAACCATTTGATTGCATAAACTCGATAAGTGGCTTGCAGGCTTTGAAGTAACCTTGCCAGGAATGCCACCTAAACCTTCTTGGATAAGTTGTTTGAGCGACCACCCAGCACAATAACCCGTAAGCATAGACAAATCATGAATATGAATTTCCGCATTACGATGGGCATCGGCTATTTCGCGATCGTATATTTCAGAGAGCCAGTAGTTAGCTGTAATAGCGCCAGAATTAGAAAGAATAAGACCACCAACAGAATAGGTAACGGTAGAGTTTTCCTTTACGCGCCAGTCCTCAACTTTAAGATAGCTATCAACAAGTGCCTTATAGTCCAGCAATGTTGCCTTAGCATTTCGAACGTTTTCACGCTGCTTGCGATACAGAATGTAGGCCTTCGCCACATCAGCATAACCAGCCGTCGAAAGAACCTCTTCGACGCTATCCTGGATATCTTCAACGCTAATTATACCGTCTTTCACTTTAGGCTCGAAATGTGCCGTTACATTCAGACCCAGTAAATCAATAGTCGAAGGATGGTACTGTTTTCCAAGAGCATCAAATGCTTTTGAAATAGCAGATGTAATTTTCGCTACATCAAATTCTGCAATTTTCCCATCGCGTTTTTGAACTTGATACATGCCGCTCTCCTCAGAAATATTGTATTAAGTATTGTCTACCTTACATACGCTCACAAAAAGCATCAATCCACAAAATAGAATATATAGGTATTCGGTTGAATTTGTACCACAAGATGTTGTGTAATAAATGTTGATACTATGCTGAAAACAATTAATAGGTGTTGGTTACCGAAAAAGCATTACCATGCCAAAAATTCAGATCAAGCAGTAAATCAACTGTGCTAGCATTCGCCTCATGAAAATAGCAGGTTTACAAAAACTAACCTTATTAGACTTCCCTGGCAAAACTGCTGCAACAGTTTTCACTATAGGATGCAATTTTCGTTGCCCCTTTTGTCACAACGCAGAATTAGTTATTCCTAGCGATGCTCGATTTACGACCAAAAGTTCTACCGAAATCAAGACACCCGTCTTAGCACAATCTTCCATCAGTAAATCCGAATTCTTTTCTTTTTTGGATAAGCGCCATGGTTTATTAGACGGAATTTGTATTACAGGTGGAGAGCCTACCCTTCAACCTGATTTAGCTGAATTCTGCGCGCAAATCAAAGAAAAAGGCTTCTTGGTTAAACTAGATACCAACGGATACAAGCCAGACACCTTAAAACAACTCTTAGACGGTGGTCTTGTCGATTATGTGGCAATGGATATAAAAAATAGTCCTGCTTTGTATGCAAAAACCATTGGATTTGATACCGTGCACCCTATCCAGGAATCATCATTTAACCTAGATGTTATTGAGCGCAGTTTGAAGCTACTGCTTCATAGCAAAGTGTCTTTCGAATTCAGAACTACTGTACTAGCCGAACTTCATACAGAACAATCCTTGCAAGATACTGCAACTTGGATTGCCAAGCTTGCTCAAGAAGAAAACTATTCCTTAAACGAAATCTCTTGGTATCTGCAACAATTTGTTGACTCAAAAAATGTAATGGCTGGAGAAGGCTTCTTTTCTCCCTGGGAAGAAGAAAGCCTCCGCGGAATTCTTCCTGTACTTAAGGCTATTCTTCCCCAAACTGAACTACGCGGCATATAAATCAACAAGCCAAATAAGTAAGCCACAAGCAACAGTGGCACTACAGAGACAAAACGACTAGACTGGTCAACTAATCTCCCATCGCACATTATATAAAGGAATCGTATTCACTATGATTGAATGGCTCATAAGACATTTTGTTAAAGGTTACCAATATCAAAACGACCCAACCATACGCACAGCATACGGCAAATTCGCAGGCATCGTAGGTATTATATGTAACGTCTTACTCTGCACAACAAAAGGAATTATCGGCTTGCTATCAGGTTCTATTTCTATTGTGGCAGACGCTTTAAATAACTTATCCGACGCCGCTAGTAACATTATTAGCCTGCTTGGGTTCAAGCTAGCATCCAAGCCCGCAGATCCCGAACATCCCTATGGACACGGACGTTATGAATATTTGTCGGGATTGGCTGTTTCGGTAATAATTGTTGTAATTGGCGTAGAATTAATTCAGTCTTCGATAGATAAAATTCTTAACCCTACCCCTACAGAATTCAATCTTACTGTTGCCATAATATTAATTATGTCCATCCTCGTAAAACTATGGATGACAGTATTTAATCGCACTATCGGCAAACGCATTTCATCCACCACTCTTGAAGCCACTGCAGTCGATTCACGTAATGACGTAATATCCACCGCCGTAGTTCTTCTTTGTGCTATTGTGTCCTACTTAACTGGAATAGACCTTGATGGCTGGGTAGGCGTAGCGGTAGGTGTATTCATTGTTTATAGCGGTATTCAGCTAATGCGTGAAACCATCAGTCCTCTTTTGGGCAAAGCTGCAGAACCCGAAGTTGTAGCACATATTCAAAAGAAAATTATGAGCTATCCTGGCGTTTTAGGAACTCATGACTTGATGGTACATGATTATGGACCTGGTAGACAGTTTGCAAGTGCTCACGTTGAAATGGCCGCCGAAGCAGACCCTATGGAAAGCCATGATTTGATTGACAATATTGAGCAGGACTTTAAAAATGATGAAGGACTCATTGTTACTCTTCATTACGATCCTATCGTTACTGACGATCCTGAAGTAAAGAATTTACGAAACCAAATTAATGAGATGGTTAAAACCATTGATCCAAAACTGTCTATCCATGACTTGCGCACCGTACCTGGTCCAACTCATACCAATGTTATTTTTGACTGCGTAAAACCAGCCGATTTTGCATTGAGCGACGACGAATTAAAGGCACGTATTTCTGCTTTAGTTACCGAAAAATATCCGCAAGCAATATGCAAAATAACCGTTGATCAAAGCTATATGGCTATTTATTAGCGTCTGAGTATATAAAGTTGAAATATCTCATATCCAATTGTGAATCCAAGTGTCTAAATAAAGTAAATAGCACCAATTCCAGTGTCATGAAGCAATTTAAATACTGAATTTGAACATCCAAAAAACTCAACAAATCAGAAAAGGCCTCCGAAAAGGAGGCCTTTATCAATAAATCAACGTTCCTAAACGCAAAGCGCTTCAAAAGCACACACCAAAGGATAAGCCTTTATGATATGAATTCTTGCAAAGTGGAATGTAAAATATAGTCCGCTTCTGCTTGAGCATTTTCTTCTGACACTTGCGTAAACAGCACGCCAAAGGTGTTGTAATGCTTGGCATCCATTTCACGCATGCCTAAAACTTTAGAAAACTTACGCGCAACTGCTTCATAATCAAACGAATAGTCATCAGGAAGAGCGGTTCCGTCAGTAGACAAAATAACTACATTGAAATGGTTGTCTTCCTTATCAGCCAAAACTTCATCCCAGTTGGGTTGCTCATTACGCAAGAACATTTCGTAGGTTTTATAGCCATACGCAAAATACGACAAATCAGTCGTGCATAATCCTGCAAAGCGCATAGGGTTAAATTCGATAGGATTAACTACCCCATCCTCCCCAATACGCACTTCCACATGAACGGGAAAATTCTTAAAGCCAAGCAACCTATTGCTGTTAGTAAGAAAATCCTGCATAGGTTGCATTTGCTGTTCCACTACCGCTTTCGAGGTGTAGTACAAACGATCCGAAACATCTTCACTTCCAGCAAAATCATGCTTCAAAATATCAAGAATTACCGCTTCGCCTTTTTCGTTGAAATACGCATCAATTGCATATTCTTCACCATCAAGATAGCTTTCAACTAAGAAATTAGTGTTGTTTACTACCGTGGATCCGTATTGCTCACTCCAACTGCTGGAATGTTCCTTAATATCGTTACATGCAGCATGCCAATCTTCCACCGTGAAAATTGGATAAATTCCCAAACTAAAGAAGCCAGTAGAAGGTTTAAGCACAACGGGAAGAGTAAATGTTGAAGGGTCTACCTGGAACAATTCCGCAACGCTATATTCTTCGAATACATAATTGGGAAACATCGGTGCAAGGATACGACGGCTTTCTGCCTTGTCCTTACAAAGAGCAATAGCTCGTGCCGTTTCTTCGTTACAGTAACGCTTTACTTCGTCTAAATATGCTTCAGAAAAAGCAACAATGCGACCATTAGCTGCTTCACTTTTGTCAACAATATTGAGTTTTACGCCTTGGCTAGCGTAACGTTGCGCTGAAGCATTATCGAAAATAGGCTCTTGGCTTGCTTGAGCAAATTCCAAAACCTCTGGAGAAATATACGTATCGTCAAGTACAAGCATGCAGTGTTTCCTTTCTTGGTATTGACTCTCAGAAAGTGTACTCTATATAGCCTGCAACTTAACCCTAAAACTTAAAGCACGTGGTGTGGGCAATGAATCAAATTGAATTACATAGGCGCGTTTTTCCAGATCAACATCCTGAACAGTACCTTCACCAAACACCGAATGACAAATCCTATCCCCCACAGCGAAATCAGGAGAAGCAGACATTTCTGCGATCCACTTATCGGTAAAGCCGTAAGCGCTTTTAGCTTGCTGCATTTGAACCTCAGTTGGCGGGTTTGAAAACTCCAACGTTGACGGATCAATTTCCAATAAGAAACGCGAAGGATATCGCGGCATATTTTCATGACCCGTTCCTTCGGCTTCCGTTAGGTACAAGCCATCCTTAGCACGAGTAAAAGCCACAAATGCAAGCCGCCGTTCTTCCTCCATACCTTCAAAGGTGGTTGTTTTTCGTGAAGGCAAAATCCCTTCGGAAAGAGAACATAAAAACACGTGCGGAAATTCTAAACCCTTTGCAGAATGAATAGTCATTAATCTCACTTTATCTTGCGTATCATCATACGCATCAAGGTTGGAAAGCAGTGCAACCTGTGACAAGTAATTTTCAAGCGTTACTTCTTCGCCGCAGGTTGTTTCAAATTCGTATATTGATTGCTTGAGTTCCGCTAAATTATCGAGCCGTTCTTGACTCCCCTCGGTACGCAGCATACGCTCATAACCGCTTTCGTTAAGCAAGGCAGAAAGAACCTCAGAGACAGGCCGCCCTTCATAGTCATGACGAAATTGTTCAACTAACGAAATAAACTCTTTTGCCTTCGTGCCTTTAAAGACATCGTTTTCAATTGTTAGTTGCAGTGCTTCGTATAAGGAGCAATCGCGCTGTTGCGCTTCGTCGCGCAAAAATGCCATGCGACGTTTACCCATATTTCGTTTGGGTACGTTAACGACACGAGCAAATGACAGATCATCCTGATATGCAATTAAACGCAAATAAGAAAGCGCATCTTTTACTTCTTTTCTACTAAAGAAGGGCACGCCACTATAAATGGTGTGAGGAATATGCGCTTTTAGGAAAGCCTCTTCGATAGAACGCGAAGCATAATGCGCGCGATACAATACCGCTATAGCACGATAAGGAACACCGGCATTGTGAAGCGACTGAACTCCCTGCACTATCCACTGTGCCTCTTCCAAAGAGGACTTTGCGTGGCGCCATACCGTAGGACCATGGTCTTTTCGAACTGGCACCAAATTCTTAGGAATACGTTCTTTATTTTTTGCGATAAGAGAATTCGCAACATCCAAAACTTGCGGCACGCTACGATAGTTTTCAACCATCATAATGGTATGGGTATCTTGAAAGCGCTGATCAAAATCAAGCAAGAAACGAACATTCGCACCACGCCAGGTATAAATAGTCTGATCAGGATCCCCCACCACAAACAAATTTTTGTGATAAGCGGCTAAAACTTCCATTAACTGATATTGGATGGCATCAATATCCTGAAATTCATCCACCATGATATATTCCAGGCGCTGTTGCCATTTAAGGCGAATTTCAGGGTTGCGGGCAAATATATACAGTACGAATACCAGCAAATCGTTATAGTCTACCCCGAAACATTTTTTCTCTTGATACAGATAGCCATAAAAAATAATGTCATGCGGTTTCGTTGCAGCCCAGTACTTCTTATGCAAATCCTCCAAAGAAAGAGAAAGCATGTCACGATAATATTCTGGACGTTCAACAAGCTTTTGCATTTCAATCATGTCTCGCGCTTGAGAAAACGTCATGTTACGTAAGGTTAAACCGCGCTCCTCATAAATGATTTGGAGCATGGCATCAATATCACCATTATCAAGTACAAGAAAACTTTTAGGATATTGAATTTCATGCCCATCTTCACGTAAAACAGAAACACAAAACCCATGAAAGGTATTAATGTAGCCAGTGTCATTTCCACCCGTTAGCTGCTTAATGCGATTGCGCATTTCATTAGCTGCTTTATTGGTAAACGTAACGCACAAAATATTGCCAGGCAAAATGCCTAAATCATTAACTAAATAAGCGAACCGCTGCGTTAATGTGCGTGTTTTTCCTGTGCCAGCGCCAGCAATAACACGCACATACCCTTCGGTATGTGTTACCGCTTCAAGCTGTGCCGCGTTTAGCTGCGAGCCATTTACAGCATCCAACCCAGAAGATGGCACAATGCCGCCCCTGGCCATAAGATTTTCTTCGGGTGTGTTTTCGAATTCGCTCATAGAAAAAGCCTACCATAAATCGTACATATGTTCTATACAGAAAAGCACTCTATCAATGTAGAGTCACCCTCCAAAAGCGTACAATTCGACACAATTTGATAAGCGACACGCTAACCCTTGGCAGAACCTTTGCGAACCTAGTATATCCAGTAACTATCACGGAACTTGCAAATCTGGCAACCCTTACGGATCTTATTGACTTCTCAAATCTAACGAAGGTTAAAAATCCTATTAATCCTGCAGGTCCTACAAATCCTACAAACCCGACAGTTCTAACAAAGCTGTTCAACATTTGTTTCGAAAATAAGAAACTTTTACCACTAAACCCTCATATTTACAGGTTTCGCTTATCTACTTCTAGTCTTCACTGCTATCCTATCCAATAACGCTTATTTGCTAGTGCAGATACATTCTTTATTCGCGTAACTAAGCATCACGATAATTCGACTACATGCTTCATTTGTGCGCAAAAGAAATAATGCTATACAAATAGGCGTATTTAACTTAGTGAATCCCAGCAAAAAATACTTAGAGGCATCTTATGACAATTGGCTACGAACAAACTTACCAGCTTCGCACGGGCGATTTTGATCGCTATGCTCACCTTTTACCTTCTTCAATCTTAGATGTATTTCAAGATGTTGCAGGCGTGAATGCCGAACAAGTTCCCGGCATGACTTGGAAAGAATTAAGTGACGCAGGTCTGTTTTGGGTAGTAACCCGTATTAAATACGAAGTAGTTGAAACGCCAGCACTTCACGAACAAGTAATTGCACGTACATGGCCACTCGCCCCAACACGTTTAGGCTTTCAACGTGATTACACCATGCGCAAGCTTGATGGAAGTCTCTTAGTAAAATGCAGTTCTGATTGGATTTTGATGGACTACAAAACACGTAGTTTTGCTTCAGCGCGGGATTTTTATAATGGCCCAGATGATTTTTCAGAAGAAAAAGTATTCGACAAGAAGCTTCGCAAAATTAAAACCTTTGAACCCGAAGATGAAGGCACACAGTTCGATGTTTCCTTCGTCGATATTGATATCAATGGTCATGTTAATAATTCGAAGTATCCTAACTTCGTATTAAACGCCCTTAATTTAGCTGAAGGCGAAACAATCAAAACCTTCCAAATTGACTACCGCCACGAACTTCGTCCTGGAGACAAAGTTACCATTCACTCCAAAAAAGAAGGAAACATCATCACTTCTTTAGGTATGAATCCAGAAGGCGACTGCATGTTTGAAACACAAATTGAGCTTGCTTAAACGCAAGCTCAATCGCTTTATTCTTTATATTGTTTCGGCTTTTTGCGCCATTTCATCTTTTTATATGAGCCAATTCTTTGCCTCATCCTTTTCTCATAAGTGAGCTCTCCGAATCATTCAGTCTTACTAGTCACCTTATTCTTTATGGTATTTCGGCTTTCTTATGCCGCTTCGGTATCCATTGCTGCTTTTTTGTCCTCTAATTTATACGCAAGCATCTTCGCAACAAATACTAGAACGATACCAATAACAGAAATAGCACCAGCAACCGTAAAGGCAGGGACATATGTGCCTAAAGCTTCTACTGTTGAAGCGGCGACCATTGGCCCCACAAAAGAAGCTACGGTATAACCTGGATATACAAAAGAGTAATTTTGTCCAAAATTTGCAGACCCAAACGCATCGCCTACAATTGCTGGAACAATAGACATCGTTCCGCCAAAACAAGCACCTACCACGCTGATAGCAAGCAGGAAAGAAATGAAGGACGTAGCTTGGCCTAAAAGCAACACCATCACAATTGCGTTAATAACAAGCGAAAGAATCAATGCATTGTATCGACCAATATGATCGGAAAGAAAACCAAAACCGAAACGACCTAGAAAGCTACCAAATGCCATAACACTAACCATAATGGCACCTTCTGAAGCAGTTAGATGCGCAAGCTCTTGTCCAATATTGGATGCGTGACCTGTAACCATCAATCCGCTCGTCGATGAAAGCATGAGCACAATAAATAAAATATAAAACAGAGGCTGTTTTACCATCTGAGTGGAACTAAATGCAATATCACGATTGCTCGAAAGCTTTTCAATTTCTTTAGTGGTGTGCTTATGAGGTGCATTGATATCCACGCCAGCGCCATTCGCAGTAGCATTAGCTGTAGCACTAACCGAAACATCCTGATCGTCCTCGCTCCACCCTTTCGGTTTCCATCCAACGGGTGGAACGTAGAGCAGCCACGAAAACACCAAATAAACGACAAGCCATACAGCGCCTACGATATGAAACGCCATAGAAACATCAAACGTTTCAATGAGCCAATTTCCAGCAGGAGCGAAAATCATTGGACCTAATCCGATAGCACCAATGCAAACACCATTGGCTAATCCACGTTTATCAGGGAACCATTTAATTACAACCGCAACAATAGTGTTGTAGAGCAAACCATTACCAGCGCCAGCAAAGCCACTATAGAATAAATACAGCATAGGAAGATTGTCAGCAAAGCCCGAACAAAACCAACCGATTCCAAACAATACACCAGCACCAAGAACGATAAAACGAGGCTGTGTATGACGCTGAAGCCATCCCGCCAACATACTAGAAAAGCACGAGGCTAGCAAAAACAACGAGTAAATCATGGAAACTTCAGACGTGGTAAAGCCAAATTCTTCCATTAAAGGCTTATTGAAAATACTCCACATGTAAATAGCACCAGTGCCCAATGCAGTAAAAGCACCTGCTGCCAATATAGCCTCACGAGGAAGTTTGGTTATAGTAGACGTGGCCATATTCCCCTCCAATAATCACTAAACCTCATCTGGCATAAACCATATTGACAAGATCTTATATCCCCAAAGTTTGCATTCTTTAAGACTCTTGGCTCTTAGCCGCATCCCCATTTAGCAAAACAAGAGCACTCGCCTTCAAAATTTGTAAACTTAACCTTATTGTACGGTTGAGCAACCTATTAGTTCGGTAAAATTGAGCTTGTTTATAATCCGAATTAATTAATAAAAATTATAGTATCAAATTCACGAAGTTATAAAGCAAGGTCAACGCGTTGCAGCATTCCACTAATGAATGACATGTTGTGTTGCTATTATCACTTCACTACAACCATCATTAAGGCTATAACCGCCGTTATAAACAAAGGAGTACGCCATGATCATCACCACTACTCAATCAATTGAAGGGTATAAAGTAACTGGTTATTACGGTATTGTATTTGGTGAAGTGATTACTGGCATTAATTTCTTGCGCGACTTTGGCGCAGGCATTCGCAATATCGTTGGTGGACGCAGCCAAGGTTACGAAAACGAGTTACTAACTGCACGTACAGAGGCATTACAAGAACTTGAGCAACGTGCCACCGAGATGGGTGCTCACGCAGTTATTGGCGTTGACTTGGATTATGAAGTATTAGGTCAGGGAAACATGCTTATGGTGACAGCATCGGGAACTGCTGTTACCGTAGAACCTGTGTAACACAACATGTTTCGCTCCAGTAAGTCCCGCATAACACTCTTCAGTAAGTCCCGCATAGCATAATTCTCATACACAACAGGCTTCACGGAGCTCGCCAAATTTCATATACATCAAATTCCGCGCAGCGCAACTTGCGCAGTAATTAACCTAGCGCAACTTAGCAAGTTCTATATAACGTATCTATATAACGTAATTATTGACGATATTGCCAATCTAGACTGCAAAAACGCACGAAGTATATACTCAGATTATGCCTTCAAACATAAACTATCTAAACAAGGTAATGAAAAAGCTATTATTTGTAACAAACCAATTTTGAGATCATTACTACAATGAACGGGATTCAATCAAAAATATACATCGTACGTTTTTGCAGCGCACTTAGGCCAAAATTGGAAAAATAACTTAAATAATTACTATAAGCCAGACCACAAGTTATGTTCCGAAACCACAAACAAAAGAAGGGAACAAAAGTCATTAAACCCTTGTCCCCCGCATTACTGTACTCAATCCGAATCTGACTAATATCTAGACTTACATTACGCCAGTACACATACTCGATTTCTTGGATCTCACAACGAACTGCTCACATGCTTATCTCTTAGCTTTTATGGAAAAAGCACACGTACTCAGTGTCTTACTTTCTTCAACAACTAGCACACAACTCGGTTCTTAGTTCCCTTTACCTTTAGCAAGCAAAGCACATGACTAGCGTCTTTAGCAACTAATGCACATCTTGTATCTTAATCCATTAAATTGGATCGTTATATAAACCCTTTTCACCTTCATCTGCATTGTGAATTTCATACGACGCACGCCTATTCCAATGATCAACAGCTTCTTCATAGGTAGGCTGTTTGGTCTCTGCTTCATAGCCACATTTATCACATGCCACATAGTAGGATGGCTCACCGCTGTCGCTATCAAACCATTCAGATACGTGTACCTCGGGACTTCCACAATAAGGACAAACATTCAATCCAGCCATTTCCCATCCCTCCTTATTAAGGATTATTCACATAGATTAAATACGTCTATGCATTTCATAACCTAGTTCTACTATAGCCTTTCTTTATCTGTAATGGATAGGAAATTGCTCCTATTAGAAATTCAAAAAGCATATTTATGCAACGTTTGTGCCATAATTTCATATATGGATAGCAAATCAAATATTTCGCCATTTTTAATTGCAATACTTGCCACTGCATCTGGAATGGCGGTAGGAAATTTATACTGGGCTCAACCATTATTAGCCCAGATAGCCAATAGTTTTATGGTTGATACCGCACAAGGCGGTTTTCTTATTATGGCTACCCAAATTGGCTATGCCCTAGGTTTATTTTTCATTGTCCCTTTAGGAGATGTAATTCATCGAAGGAAGCTCATCTTTATTATGATGATTCTTTCCGTTATAGCGCTTATTGCCGTGTCGCTTGCACCTTCATTTGCCGCATTAGCTTTCTGTTTGGCGTGCCTTGGTCTTGTTACCATTTCGGGACAAATCATTATGCCTTTAACAGGCGATATTTCCAGTCCAACCGAACGCGGGAAAAACGTTGGCATCATTTCTGGAGGCATCACCATAGGCATTCTTACTGCTCGAACTATCAGTGGCTTAGTTGCGGATCTTTTCAACTGGAGAGCAATTTATCTTTTTGCAGCTGCAATTAATCTTCTTTTAGCGCTCATAATTGTTCGTATGATTCCAGAAGCGCCTCATAACACTAAGCTGTCATATCCTGAACTACTGGCAGACGTATTCCATACTCTTAAAACTACGCCAACCCTTATTCCGCTCATGATGATTGCAGCATGCTCTTTTGGTATTGTGTTTAATATTTTCTGGACCTCAATAACATTTCTTCTATCATCTCAGCCCTTTGAATTCAGCACATTCCAGATAGGTCTTGTGAGTCTGACCGCCATTACTGGTGCAGTAGCTGCCATGAAAGTAGGATCGTTGCAAGATAAAGGGCTTGGTTTAAAAGCGACAGGTATATTCCTTGCACTCTCTCTTGCCTGTATTCTGGCTGCCTTCTTCCTTGCGGAAACCTCCATAATTTTGCTAGTAATAATAGCTGCTATATATTCACTCGGGAATCAAAGCGTCAACATTCTTAATCAATCTCGCTTGTTCACATTAAACCCCGAAAAACGCAGCCGATTAAATACCTGTTTTGTTGTAAATAACTTTATTTTCTGCGCTATCGGAAGCACCTTAGCATCAGTTCTTTGGAATTTTGGAGGATGGCACACTGCTATGGGCGGCGGAGCATTAACACTTGTGATTGCCCTTTTAATATGGATGTACTCCTATAAATCAGCCCATGTCTTCGATGAAATGATCCGTCAAAATAACTTAATAGAATAAGTAGTTATGAAAACACCCTACGAAGCTCACTACCAATTAATTATCACTAGAATGCGTATCATCATAAAAAAGCGCTAGGGTCGATTGACGGAAGCACAACATCTGCTGAATCGCGCTAGAACAAAATAATATTAACTAAAATGCACTAAAGCTGAGCAGAAAGGCATCAATCGCATTAATCAAGAACTAATCGAGCGGAGCGTTTCTCATCCATGTATCGCCCTTGGCACGAATACCATTAGCTATTCCGCGACCACCCATAAGCACAAATCCCATTACATCCCAAACAGCAACAATGCGTGCTACATCACCAGGCAAAACAGGAGACACAACAAATACCAATAATGCCGTTACAACTATATGAGCGACACTTGACGCCAAACAAGTAAAAGCCAAATAGCGGAAGTCGCCAGCGCCAATTAATATGCCGTCAAGCGCCCACATCCATCCTTGTAATGGCATTAAAATTCCAACCATGATCATGCCAGCACTCGCGAGTGCCTGAATTGATTCGTTCGGAGAAAATACTGGACCAGCAACAAGCCCAACTAAAGCAAAAATCACTCCTACCGCTATACCTACAGCAAATCCCAAACGCGCTGTATAGCGGGTCAAAATCCGAGCCCCATCAAATTTGCGTGCCCCTAATTCGGCACCCACCAAAGTTTGACCTGCAATGGCAATTGAATCTAGTGCATTAACCGCAAAGTTCCACGTTGCATTAACAATCTGATATCCCGCCAAAACCGCAGGTCCCATTGAAGCCGCCGCCATAACAGAAGCCAATAGCGCTAAACGTAAGGCTAATGTTCGCAGAAACAAAGGGAACCCTTCACCACCAGCAGAAGCAATTCCGCGTAAGCGTGGACGCAAAGGCACACCAACTTGACGAATCCAAACTACAGCAGGAACAACAAGCATTAGCCCCATTATCCATTGAGCAATTGCAGTAGCAACGCCTGAACCAGAAATGCCCCATCCCCACATAACTACGAACACAACATCCAATACCGTATTAATAGCAGCACCAGTAACCGCCGCAACAAGTGTGATATTTACTTTCTGTAGGCCTCGAAAAATACCATTAGCTGCATACACTAACAGCATACCAGGCACACCTAGCACCACCATTTGAGTATAAATAGTAGCTTGCTGAAGGGCTTCATCTCTGCCTCCCAAAAAAGAGCAAATGGGATGAGCGCCTATAAACAATACAAAAGCAAGCACTATCCCTATACAAAGCGAAAGCCATAAACCGTTTAATCCAGCTTGAAAACCTTCCCTACGTTTTCCGGCACCGAATAGCCGAGCAACCGAAGATGTAATTGAATATGCTAGAAACACACACAACCCTACAGCCGTTAACACAACACTAGAGCCAAGCGATAAACCCGCAAGAGCCGAATCGCTTACATGGCCCACAATAGCTGTGTCAATTAAAACGAAGGTTGGTTCTGCAATTAGCTGACCAAATGTTGGAAGCGCTAAAAGAAAAAGTTTTTTATTAACCGAAGCGTTAGTAAGAGTTGTTGATTGTGATTCGTTTTCTTTCATAAAACTATTCTATCAAGGTATAAACTTTGGCTATCGGAAAAACGCTTTCAAATAATCGGATTTATCGTCTCTGCTACCAAGGTTTTGACTGTAGCTATTACGCTGCATTAAAACCTCTATTTAGCATCAAGCTTTTTTAATAACACCAAGTCAAAGCTACAAACGAATAACGCTTGCTTAAAAGTCCAAACCAAAACGTCAGTCTCACTTATAATAAGAACAATCTCTAGCATACCTACAACTGCTTCAGGCAACTAGGATATTCTCATCCGTAATACGTACTGTTACTTAGAACTTGCAAGGAACTATCATGGAAAGCACTAATAACTCCAAGCCCGAATCAAACGAACCTGAAATTATTGATGTGCAACCCATTGTCACTGATAGCGGTGTTGCTACTAACGAACCAGAATCTTCCCATAATGACTCATCGGATAATTCGAGCACTGAACCTTCCGCTGCTTCATCCAAGACCAGCCAAGACATTTTCGAGCAAGTTAGCACAACCTACTACAAAAGCGCTGAACAAACCACTCCCAACCAAGGCACTTCTCCAAAAGTAACAGCAACCGCCGAATCCACCGATAATCCGGTAAACGTTATTCCTGATATGCTGCCTCTTGATGGAGAAAATCCACCAGCTTCGCAATCTCAAAAAATCAAAGGAGCTGCACAAATGGCAGCAGGCGGTGCATTGGCGGTAGCAGGAGTTCCGTTGCTTATTTTGCCAGGACCAGGTGCCGTATTTATAGTTGGTGGCGTAGCGCTTGCAAGTAAAGGACAAAGAAACTTTTCGGGACGAAGTGCTTCCCCACTCGAATCAAAGCTCGATTCAGCTGCTGCTAAAATGGCACAAGTTGCAAAGGATCAGGCAAAGCAAGCTGCTCAAAATGCAGCTAAAGAAGCTCCTCGTGTGGCCAAAAATGCTGCACAGCAAATTCCCGTTGTTACCAAAAAAGCAGCCGAAGCAGCTCCTGTTGTAGCAAAGAAAATTGCAGACAACGCACCTGTGGTTGCAAAAAAGGTTGCAGACACCGCACCTGTGGTTGCAAAGAAAGTCATAGATTCAGCTCCTGTTGTAGCCGAAAAAGTTACCCAACATGCACCTGAGGCCGCAAACAAAGTAGTCCAGGGGGCGGGCATTGTTGCAAACACCGTAATAAAAGCTGCTCCCATTGTTGCTGAAAAGGTAGCTCAAAATGCACCCAAGGTTGCCGAAAAGGTAGCAAAGACAACTCCCGAAATTGCAGGTAAAGTGATCGCAGGTGCCCCTGTTGTTGCCAATACAGTTGCTAAAGGATTCGCAAAAGGTATATCTGTTGGAGCAAATCTCTTAAAGCAAGCTGGATCAAAAGCAACAGAAACTACATCTAAAGAAAAGAACTCTTAATTTCGCGCATGAATTAACTTGCAAGATATGAGCCCATCATAACCTCTTAGCCTCGAACACACCAACTTGCGCACACTTCATGCGAATCAAAACAAAAGCGAAACCAAAAGCAAGACAAGGTAAAGTTCCCAATACCGAAAAGGATATTCCCATGCCTGAAATAAACACACCACATACACTCGTACCAATGGTGGTACCTAAATTGGTAGTAGTTAAGAAAAGCCCATTTACAAAATCGGGTGCATCAGGAGCAGAACGAGAAACCATAAATTGATCAGCAGTATTCGCTAAGCCAACTATCACACCAAGAACAATCACCAAAATCCCAGCTAGTACTATATTTGAACGCGTAACAAACAACAGTGCATACAACGCAAGAAGCAATAATGGCCCAACTATCATGGTTGCATACGGAGCAGTTCCTAAAGTTTTTCCAGCGATAACATTGCCACCAATATTGGTAAGGCCATACACCAGCAACATACCACTTACTAAAACAGCACTCATACCAACTGCTGTTCCTAAATATTCTGCCAAGAAACTATAGAAACCAAACATAGCTGCATTAATAGAGCCCGCCGCCAACAATGAAACAATTACGATTGGTCGCTTAAGAACAGCAATTTGTTTTCCATAGGACAGAGGATTTTGAACAGGCATTGACGGAATACAAACAAGAGTAAGCACGAGCGCTGCTATGCATACCACCGCAAAAAATGCCATTGCCGCAGAAAATGCGACCGCATTTGCTAACATACCCGCAATTGGTGCACCAACAACCATACCAGCAGAAACGCCAATAAATACCTGCGCAGAGGCCTTGGCACATTCTTCAGGAGTATCGCCCGAATGCTGAGCTATTGCCATAGCCATGGAAACATACAAAGGATGGAATGCCGCTGGAATTACACGCGCCGCTAAGAGCACTTCAAAATTCGGCGCAAAGATTGAAACTACGTTGCAAACAGAAAAGACGCTCAACGAAAGAATCATTACTTTCTTTCGATTTATGCGGGAAAACAATAGCGGCATAGTGGGTCCTGCTATTGCCACAATAAGGGCAAAACCACTTACAAGGAGCCCCGCATCAGGAATTGATACCCCAAATTCTTTCGATACATAAGGGATAACGCCCACAATGCCCATTTCAGTGTTAAGAATACCGAATACACCAATGGTTAGAATTAAAACCAATGCTTTATTGCTAATTGCTTTCACGAATACCTTCTATCTATTCCCGCGGCAACCGCTTAATGATTTTCAAAACGGCCAGTCTATCCATATAGCAGGTGACCAATGATTTTCCAAAGCAGCCAGTTTCTTCTTGTAGCAGGTGATCAATGGTTTTCCAAAGCAGCTGACTTCTCCTTATAGCAAGTGATCAACCAACTGCCACAACGGCTAGTTGCCCAGCAGTACCAACGCATTGTTAGTTACTTTTCTACTCGCATATTTGCGCTGAACAAAATCAAGCTTCCTCGCAGTGATCGAGCTTCCAAATTACATAATCCAATTGATCTAACAAATGCTGATGATCGTGTATTTCTTGCAACAAGCACTTTCGCTGCTGAAACAATAAACGCTTTACTTCCCGCGTGTTTTGGTTTGTATTGCACGCACAAACCTGATCAATAAAAGCATCTGAGCAGCACTCGCTAATTAAGCAGCGCTTTATTTCTTCATTTTCAAGACCCATGCAATCACCTACTTTTCCTCTTATTAAGTGTAAAAAGAGTGATGTTATATGTATAATACTTATAACAAATTGCTAGTTATCGCATATTGTTATACTTTAAATTTAAAACGCTACAACACTGCATCTTTTAGCACTGTGACCATAAAAGGAAGGAATCACATGGAATTCCGTTCGCTTCGTTACTTTCTTATGATTGCCCGCGAAGGAACAATTCTGGGTGCGGCAAAAGTCTTACATGTTTCCCAGCCTGCTCTTTCTCGCCAGATGAAAGACCTCGAACGAGAACTTGGTTGCACGCTTTTTATTCGCGGAAGTCGCCACATTGAACTAACAGAAGCCGGAATGCGCCTGCGCAAACGTGCCGAAGAAATAGTGGATTTGATGGATCGTACCGAGGCAGACTTTCTTGTATCGGGCGACACCGTAACAGGAGAAATTCGCATCGGCGGCGGCGAAACGCCTGCCATCGCCTTAATTGCTAACGCTATACAACAGGTTCAATCAAATTACCCTTTGGTTACCTTCAATCTATATAGTGGCAACGGTCTTGATGTAAGCGAACGTCTTGATATGGGGCGGATAGACTTTGGCCTATTTATTGGCAACGTTGATCATGAAAAGTACGAAACACTAAAACTACCTGCTCACGATACCTGGGGCGTTATTATGCGCACCGATAGCCCCCTTGCACAAAAAGACACCATTACTCCCCAAGATTTATACGATCAACCGCTTATTCTTTCGCAACAAGCGTTTGGTGATATGTCTTCTTGGTTAGGACGTAACGCAGAAAACCTCAATGTAGTTGCAACCTATAACCTGCTTTACAATGCATCAATTCTGGTATCGCAGGGACTTGGCTATGCTCTTAGTTTAGATGGCTTAGTTACAGCAGAAACTTACGATAAAACAGAAACATACGATAATTCTCTTGTAAGCAATGTTGGTGGCACAAGAGCAAAAATACTCGGATTGACGTTTCGACCCCTTGAACCCGCCCTTGAAGCAAGTATTTTTATAGCTTGGAAACGCTACCAAAGTTTTTCACCAGCCGCGGGCATATTCTTGGAAAAAATTAAAGAGTTATGGGGTTAAACTTATTTTTTATTCTGCGTTATTCTAAACAGCTGAATTTCTCTTTTATATTATTGAAATAATAAACCACTTTTATACTAGCAATTTCCTGTATACACATACGACAAATACTGTCGTGCAACGTCCGCTAAATGATACACACGCCTAACTGGTGTTGGATTTTCATGCGCCATTTTATAGCAAGGAAAAAATCGGCTCACATGGTAAGGAATTTCGGAATCCAAAGAAGCTAGCCATTGAGCAAGAGCTACTATTTCTTCATCGGTGTCATTCTTTCCAGGAACAATCAAAGTAGTTACCTCAACGTGACATGTTGGGCAATTGACAAGTATTTCAATGGTGCGTTTAACGCTGTCCAAATCTCCCCCAACAAAGGAATAAAACTCCTGGTTAAAGCCCTTCAAATCAATATTTACCGCATCAAGCAATCCAGATAAATCTTCGATGATTTCAGCATTTGCCATACCGTTGCTAACCAACACATTCACAAGACCATGTTCATGAGCAAGCTGTGCGCAATCACGTACAAACTCATAATTAACCAATGGTTCGTTGTAGGTATAGGCAATACCAACGTTGCCTCTATCATGTAGACGAATTGCCTCATCGATGAGCTGTTCAGGCGTAATACCCTGCCACGCCACGTCCTGCCTACCCGCCTGCGCAATGGAGGCATTCTGGCAAAATGGACAGTTTAAATTACAACCAAACGACCCTACTGACAAAATCATACTTCCTGGCATGAACTGCATCAGAGGCTTTTTCTCAATAGGATCTAACGCCAAACTGGTGATACAACCATAGGAATCCGAAACCACTGAACCGTCCACACAACGGCAAGCTTTACAAAGACCCACTTGCCCTTCTTTTAACTTGCAAGCATGGGGGCAAATGGTACAAACAGCAAAGTCATTCATGACGAATTACCTCAAAACGTTCAAGTTCTACCTTGCCGTCGTCAACTCGAATGCCAGCTTTGCGCTTAGCAATTGCCACTTGATCTTCTACCGTATCCACCCCTTCAAGGTTCGGTAAGAGTAACCCTCGCCTAAAACCTTTCGAAACAATAACGCCATAATGTTTAGGGTCAAGTTCGCTTAATGAAGAAATAGGCTCGGGTTCAAAAAGAACATCCACACTTATTTGCAAGTAAGGCAGTTCGTTTTCTTGAATTGGAGGAAAACGCGGATCGCGTGTTGAAGCAGAAATGCCATTTTGGATTATTTCTTCAGCGATGTTTTGAGTGGTAGGAGCAATAGTGCCTATACAGCCTCTCAATTCGCCATGCTCATGGATGGAAACAAACACTCCCGCTTTATTTGAAAGCATTTCTCCCGGTAACTTTTGCGCTACATCCGACGTAAGTTTCAATGGCTCACCGCTTGTAATGAAGTGCTCTATATTTTCTCTCGCAAGCATCACGTAGGCATCTTCTGTTGAGTGGGCATATTCTACGCCATGGATCCTGTCCGTTAAATGAGTGACTTTTGAGCCGTTAGCGCTTTCTCCTTCATGAGCGTCTTCTGCAGTACATGAATCTCCCGCACCGTATATGTTTTTAGCCGCACTCGATTCAAATGAAGCAACCGCATATCCAACACCAAAAGGGCCTTCATAACTTAGTAGCTCAGACGAATATGAACTTAAGTTTCCTTCAAAACCAAGAGCTCCCGTCATTATTTGAAACGAACGAACACCGCATTCTGCAGCGCATTCGCAAAAATACTCATCTAAGTCAAACAAGTCCGTCAAAGCTCCCGAAGCAAATATGTCACATAAACGCTTATCAAGCTGAGGTCCTTCTGGAGCAAACCCATAAGGACCATCTTCCTTTAATTTATGAGACAAATCGCCACTTGCCACAAAAACACAGCGCTTTTTACTTTCAGATATAACCTGCGCAATCGCTTCGCCGAGCACCTGATGAGTCGAAGGTGACAACCCCGAAAGTCCAACGCGAATCACTTTATAATTTGGTTTGCGCCCAACAGCAGAGTATGCCTGCTCTATGAAGTACAAAGGAATGAATGTTGCATGATCCATATCGTGATCGCGCCAAGTACTTGAAGCAACCGCAATATCCTGTGCTTCAGCACTTGCGATAATCCCATCCGCAAGATCAGTATCTATTTCAACGCTCACCTTGGTTTGCGGTGCTCCAAAAGTAGCCATACTACCTTCAAGTATGGTGTCGGTAGTTACGTGGAACCCATCACGATACATAGGCGCATGAGGCGAACTAACCACAATTACTTCAGGATCAAGAGTGCAAATTCGTCGAGCAATTTCCTGATATGAATCTATTGTTGATTGAATACCATGTTCTTCACCACATCCCACACTCGGAATAATTAACGGTGGATGAGGAACCACATACGCTGCCAAGATCCCCATAATGGCCTCCTTTTATACTGGCACCTCAAAATTTTCGCAACCACAACTTTGCGTAATAAACTTCAGAACTGGTACAACACTACATCAGCGCAGCAATATGCCAGCACAACACTACACTCAGCGCTACGCTGAGTCTTATCGCAGTACTACGCTGGATTTATCGCAATACCACGCTGGGATTTCGCCGAGGTGCAGTTCGCTTATACTGCACATCCGAATACCCAATAAGCATACAAACAACTAAAGGCTTTTCTTCTAAGTCCATATCTAAATACGTCTGAGCATCAGGCATTCCTACAATAGTGCGTCGAAGATAGCCATTGTATAAAACACCTATACCTAATGTTGTGCCTACCATTTCAATCGCCGACGCCGCTAGTCCTGCATCCACTGGATCAGGTGCCTGGATGCAAAGCACTGCAGGAGCATTTCGGAAAAGAAAATCGGTTGGCGCATCAGCGTCCAAAAGCTTCAAAAATCGCCCTACTGTTTCACGCGGTATAGGCAACTCACTTTCAGCTTCATACGCACTGCGAATAGTGTCCCATACCATCTGTTTTACATAATCAAGGCTATCTTGAACAAAGACAAACCTGCATGCCTGTGTGTTCTTTGCAGTCGGTGTATGAGCAGCAGCATCCATCAGAATATGTAAGTCTTCCATTGTAATTGGCTTATCTTTGAATTGTCGAACGCTACGGCGGAATTTCACCGTATTGAGCATATTTTGCGTAGGGATATCAAACGTATGAGGATCATATTCAATACAAGGGTCACTATATACCGAAATTGAAACAGCAGCATGAGGGCAAACCGCTATACAATGGCCGCATCGAAAACAATCGCCCGCCACCTGCGCTTTGCCATCCTGTATTGAAAGTACCCCTGAAACACAATCTGCAACACAAGTACCACAACCTGTACATCGTTGCTTATCAATCTGAATCATCGCGAACTCTCCTCTTCGCCCATGAGTTCTTATGATGTGAAACTATGTATTCTTTAATTCGTCTTGATACTTCAGTATATATCGACTCTTTAAAACTACCGCCATAGATTAAAAGAACAACATCATATAAATCACCTGTTAACGTTATCCCTTCACGCTGCACGAATAAGGATTCTTAAGCCTCAATAGCTTGTTCCATAATATCAAGCGCTTTCATAATATTTCGTCTGCTGAGCGTGCCAACAAGCTTGCCATCTTTTACAACAGGTGCTTTCTTAATCTTCTTATCCGAAAGTGTACGGAAGGCTAAATCTGCCTGTTCATTAGCATCAACCGTGATGACAGATTTTGTAGCTAGGCGCATTACATTTAAGTCATACACAGCCCTGATGCGTTCTTGGAAGCTATCAGTTTCAAGCATGATGATGTAGCTCACGCCATCAGTTTGAGATGATTCATGGCGCGCTAAGTACTTCAAAATATCGCCGTCAGAAAGAAATCCTACTACCTGATTCGCTTCATCAAGTAGAGGCACGCCATTGGTTTCAGTTTCTTTCATAATGGCAATTGCATCACGAATCTTTGCCGTTGCAGGCAAGGTATAGGGGTTCGTATTCATGATGTCTGCCACAACCCAAGGCCTATCAATACCTGGAATTGAACCTGGCTCAATAGCCGTAGCGGCACCTTTCTTATCACGTACAAATACCAAAATAAGTATTGCGATAACCGCAATAAGAATGAGCATGCCAATAAAAGCAAAATGACAGCCAATGTATGATTGCTCCGAAGCAGGCATTTCAGGAGTTGTATAAAGCGAAGAAAGCGCTGTAAGGCTTACAACAAATGCAGTACCTAAAGAACTACCTACCTGTTCGATAGTGGCAATAATGGCATTACCGTGAGGTAATTCAACATTCGGCAGCGAATTAATACCCCAAGTGTTAAGTGGAGTAATAAGTGCCTGGATACCTAGAGTAACCACGGTATATGCTAAACAGGTAAGCAGAAGTGGCGTAGCATCGCCCAACAAAACATAGCTGATGCCACCAGCCAAAAGCACTACAGCTCCTGTAACTGAAATTCCGCGAACGCCATACTTGTCAAACAACTTGCCTGAAAGCAGACCAAAAAATGCACCAATAAGAGCGCCAGGCAACATGATTAAACCAGACACCGTTGCCGATGCCTGAAGAGCGTTTTGGATATACATAGGAAACAGTACGCTTCCGCCAATGAGCACGCCTTCCAAAAACAGAATAACAATGGTGATAATTAAAAATTCACGATGACGTAGTACTTGTACCTGAAGAATTGGATTGTCGAGCTTCAGCTGTCGACGGAAGAACAATACAATTACCCCAATGCCTACCACAATTAAAACAGCAGGCAAAACCGGTGTTGGACTTGAAGTAGATGTTGAAATACCGTACAGCAAGCACACCATACCAACCGCAATAAGCACTACAGACAAACCATCGAAAGTAGTACGATCAAACCCTTCGAATTTCTTCAAGGCAGCACACGCTGCAATTACTACACACAGAGCAAGACCAACTACCAAAACAAACTGGGCGCGCCATCCAATACTGTCAACCAAAATGCCTGAAACAGAAGGACCCATAGCAGGAGCAAAACTAATGATCAAGCCTACCAAACCCATGCCAACACCACGGTTTTCACGTGGAAAGATAAGCAAGATGAGCGCAAATACCATAGGCATAACAACACCTGTTGCGCATGCCTGCATAACGCGGCCTAATAGAAGAAACGGAAAGCTTGGTGCAGCAGCACACAATGCAGAACCCGCAGCAAATAAGACCATGCCACCAATGAATAATTTACGCGTAGAAAAACGACCAATCAAATATGCATTAAGCGGAATAATAACTGCTTCCACGAGTGCATAACCGCTCGTTAACCACTGTACGGTAGTAGCATTTACGTTCAGGTTAGACATGATAGTTGGAAGCGCAGGAGTTAGCAGTGTTTGATTTAGTACTACAAGAAATGCTCCAGCAAGAAGAACTGTAATCATAGTCGTTTGTTGGCGCGTAAGACCCATGAGTTACTTCCCTTTCACTAACTAAACTCAAAGTTTTACTAATCACTTAGGCATTGTCAGTTCGGCAGTCGATAAGGCATCCGATGAAACGTCCCAAAGCGAGCAAGACATCCTTAAATCGTTCATTCAATCAATTCTCAACGTAAAAAAGCCGGATAAGATGCAGGCATTTCAGCCTGTGCCTTATCCAGCTTGTTATCTCTATACGGATAACTCGCCCTCCGAGCAAGCATTTCATATTGTGAAGGGATATATTAGCAAGTCAATAGCTTTTACTTGGTTTTTAGACAAGCGTCAAATGAAAGTACTATTATCCACTTATCCAATCATTTTTACCCAATAATTATTTCCAAAAAACAAGACTAACGCGCAATTATCTACAAACAGGTATCATACATAGCAAATAGAATCTGGAGATAATCTAAAGGATTGATCAAGATGCTAAACGAAACTGTTCGCTCGATGACTAAAGAGCAACTTCTAGAATTAATGGAAATAGATGCTAAAAACAGCATTGCTTTGGACGGCGTTTGGTTCCAATCAATTGAACGGAAGTTTGGTATGGACGAAGCCATGTATCATGATCAAGAAGCATGGAAGCGTTTCTCACCCGTTGAGGCACGTCGCATTAAAAAGTTTTTAGGGCTTGAAGATCATCCAGGCCTAAAAGGTTTAGCAAAAGCACTACCACTACATATTGTTGATCGCGCTAACAAATGCGAGATAATTGAAGAAGAAGGACGCGTTATCAATCGCGTTATTGATTGCCGCGTCCAATCAGCTCGTTCACGTAAGGGTATGGAATATCACCCCTGCAAATTGGCTGCATTTTATGAATATAGCTGCTTTGCGTCCGCAATAGACGATCGTATTGAGTGCAAATGTTTGAGTTGCTCTCCCGATGTGACAGACGAGACGTGTTCCTGTTCATGGGAATTTACCATTAAGAATCCTGATAAAAAAGAATCTTAACTCGAATAAATGCCAACGTAGCAGTAACGCAATAGTAATATTCCCTTAGTAAGTAAAACAATACAGTATCAAATAAATACCTAGCACACTGCCAACTTTACACGATTACAAGCAAATAAAACTCCTGCTAGAGCAAGTGCTGTACCTAGACCAGTATAAAACACTGCAATAAAAACTGATGGAGCTACGCCAGATACGCGAAGCGCTATACCACCCGTCATCATTACAGCCATAATAATGAAGGATTTCACATCAAAAAAGTGCCAAAAATATTGATTCTGCTGTTCATAGTTAGTAATACGCTCTGTATGTTTAACGGTTAATCGATAAAACGTACCAAACCAAAAAATGAGCCCCACTAGCAACGATAAAGCCTCATTGAAAAGAGATGCATATCCCTCAGCATAGGCCTCTAATCCTATATGAAGGATGTTCACACCCGCTGCAATCCAAACCAAAGCAGCAATAACAAGCAAATTATTCTTATTAACTTGAAATAGCTTTTTAGTAGTGTCCCGTACCATTTCTCGCTCCTTGACTTAAAATGAACAACGTTCATATGAACACTGTTCATAATACACAGTTTTTAAGTGTATTATTCAGAAATAGAACATATTGTTATTTAGAGGCAGTTATTCCCTGAACTCTTCACGGCTATGTTCAGCAGAGTGAGTTTCAATAAAAAAGACATTAATAGAAAAGAAGGAAAAATTGCTATAAAAAGATTAAACGAAAGGGGCATCTTCACTTCAAAGATGCCCTTCAGTAAATCACATAAACCTATCAGATTTACAGGGAGCTAGCTATGCCACAAGGACCCGCAAAAAAGCGAAATGAAATTGTTTCGATTGCCTATAAGCATGCCCAAAAAGAAGGTCTTTCATCCTTGAGTATTCGATCAATTGCAAAAGAATGCAATATTGCTATTGGCACAATTTACAACTACTTTCCCGATAAAGCAGCTCTTGTAACAGAAGTCATTTCAGCCTTCTGGAGTAATATCGCGTTTTCGCCAGAAACAAGAACCTGTCTCAACTATCAAAAAGGAGAAAATCTTATAACGTTTTGCGAAAGACTTTATAACACTATGAACCAAGCTCTAGGACAATTTCGATCCAATTGGCTAGGTGAAGTTAACTCCCTTGACCCCCGAACCAAACAAAAAGGACGAGAAGCAGAAAATGCTTGTTTTGAACATATTTACACAAGTTTAGAGAAGGTAATCCAGGCGGATAGCGCCATAAACCAATCAGCACTAGATGTTATTCATGCACAGGACTTGGCATATTTTATATGGAACAGTATGTATAATTCTCTTCGCCGAGAAGAAACAAACTGCTCTAGCCTACTTTCGCTCTTAAAACTTGCCCTATATTCGTAAGGATTATTCACTTCGTAGTGCTTCAACGGGATCTTTACGGCTTGCCGAAGATGAAGGAATTAAACCAGCAATAAACGTTAACAACACGCTAATTAGCACTAATACAACCGCTGCACCAATTGGCAAGGACGCAATATTAGGCACATCAAACAAAAGCTCAATGATTGCACTAGCAGGAATACATAATAGCGCCGTGATACCAACACCTAGCAAACCAGAAATCAAGCCCTCGATAATGGTTTCAGCATTAAACACATGCGAAATATCTTTCTTGCTTGCACCAATAGCACGTAAAATACCAATTTCTTTACGACGTTCCAAAACGCTAATGTAAGTAATAACGCCAATCATAATAGAAGATACCACCAACGAAATAGAAACAAAGGCAACCAAAACGTAGCTAATCATGTCAACAATGGTAGTAACCGATGCCATTAAAGTTCCCACAATATCCGTATAGGTAATTACCTTATCGTCTTCATCTTGTTCTTCCATTTGAGTATTGTAATTGTCCAGTATTTCAATGACATGTTCTTTGCTTTCAAAATTAATAGGATAAATATCAATGCCGGAAGGTTCAGATTTATCTGCATAACCCAGCTCGCGCAAATTACTATCGTAGGTAGATTCCCCGCCTGTCATCATAGACATCATAAGTTCACCTAGGTCTTCTTCATCCATATTAGATTGGAAGGCGTTAGCAAACACATCAGGATCGACATTCATTGCAGAAGCCATATTAGTAGCAAGCTGAGCCATTTGTAGCTGCATTGCTCCACCAACTTGCTGTTCCAATGCAGTACCAAACTGACTCATGGTAGTAGAAATAGCTTGAGTCATATATTGAGACATAGCAGATTCAAGCTGTTTTTGCACAGCTGTCTGAAGTGCACTTGAAATTTGAGACTGAATTTGTAGAGCTACATTATTACCAACCTGCTGCTGAACCTGACTTGCAATATCCTCTTCAAGACCAGATACATTCACCGCGCTTGCAACGGATTTATTAATAGTTTCTTGAACATCGCTAGAAGACAAATATGTATTTAAAGCAGCATTAAAATCGCTATCGCCACCCGCCTGCTGGGCATACCATAGCCAAAAACCAGATACCACTTCTTTCATAGCTTCTGTTAATGGTTCAGGATCAACCGTTACCTTATCATTTAGACTAATTCCACTTAAATCAAATGTCATATTAGTAAACGTGTCAGGATCAATCTGAGTTGGGTCAATCTGAATCGATGATGCATCAAAAGCAGGCAATGAACTCATATCAATATTAACATTCGACAAATCCAAATCCATATTGCCAAGCCCTGCTGTTAAAGCATTTTCATCAATGGTAAAGGCAGCAGAAATGGCATTGCAATCTATCGTGAAAAGCGAATCCATACTGAAATTTGAATCGCCCTCATCTTCCTCTCCAAATGCTTTACCGGTAAATACATCAATCGAAGAATCAGCCAATTGATCTTGAACAATTTGACTTTGCGAAGCCTTCTCAATAATGTGATCAATCATAGAGGCAGGATAGTTAATACCCGCAGAAAGCATAGATGCATTTGTGCCCTCTTTAGGCTGAACAATGCCTACAATTGAGACATCTTCGCCGTTGTCGACTAGATTTCTCATGTAGCTTTCATTATCAGTTTTATCGCGCCACACATCATAAGCGCTGTCGTATTCATAATAGTCACAAGCATTTACCAACTTAAATTTAACATTAAGAATTTGGTCGTAGGTTGGATCAGTAATATCGGTAGGGATAGTCACTTCCTCTTCGTCCGCAAACTGACTAACCATAGTGTTTAGTTCTTCAGAATCACGAAGACCTAATGAATACAGCATGAAATCACTGATACCGCCATTGCCCGTTAGCACCAAAACACACTCGTTATAGTTTTCAGGCCAACGACCTGCTTTAACATCGTATTGGTTTTCATATAAATCAGGATCACTTGGCATTTCGTAAAACACGTTAGTGCTCATACTTGCACTCATAATACTGTTAGAACTTGTTGTTGAACCTAAGCCTAGCGAAGAAAAAGATTTGTCAGGATTGACCTGATGAATATCTTCCGTATCAGAACTATAAATTTGTGGCACCACATTATAGGTGTACTCAATCGTAGATGTATATTGTTCTATCCCACTTTGACCACTATCAAAATACGCCTTCAATGAAGCTAGGTCATTTGACGCAACGCTTGAAAGCATATTGGTAATCATATCGACTACATGAACCGTATCTTCACCGGAATCTTTATCTTCGTTATCACCTGCGGTATCACTACTTTCACCCACAGTACCAATCATCATCGAAGTCATGTCGAAACCCGTGCTTTGAATCTGTAAGGGATATTCAGAAAGAGTTTCTTCTTCAACGTTCGCTATGTAGCTATTAACACCATTAGCTAATGCGAGAATGGCCGCAATACCAATAATGCCAATAGATCCTGCAAACGCCGTCATGATGGTGCGGCCTTTTTTGGTCATTAAGTTATTAAACGAAAGACCAAGCGCCGTCAAAAAACTCATGCGCGTTTTACGGATAGGTTTTTCAGATAGACGCATATCTTCTTCCGTTGGAATAAATGGATCGCTATCGGAAGTGATTACGCCATCAGTTAAATTCACGATGCGCGTTGCATACTGCTGTGCCAATTCAGGATTATGCGTAACCATTACCACCAAACGATCCTTAGCGATTTCGGTTAACAAATCCATAATTTGAACGCTTGTCTTAGAATCAAGTGCACCAGTTGGTTCGTCTGCTAACAGGATTTCGGGGTCATTGATTAGTGCACGTGCGATAGCCACACGTTGCATCTGACCACCTGAAAGCTGACTTGGCTTCTTATTGATATGTTCTCCAAGCCCAACTTCTTCAAGCGCTTTTTTAGCACGCTCTTGACGCTCTTCACGCGATACGCCCGAAAGAGTAAGCGCAAGTTCAACATTAGCCAAAATAGTTTGATGAGGAATTAAATTGTAGCTCTGAAAAACAAACCCAACACGGTTATTACGGAAGGTATCCCAGTCTCTGTCCTTGTACTCCTTAGTAGAAATACCGTCGATAATTAAATCACCATAATCATAGTGATCAAGACCGCCCACAATATTCAAAAGGGTGGTTTTGCCAGAACCCGATGGCCCTAATATAGCTACAAATTCGTTATCGCGAAACGATACCGAAATATCATTTAAAGCAATCTGAGTAAAATCGCCCGTTGTATATGATTTATGGATGTGTTGCAGTTGAAGCATGAAGAGCCTTCCCTTTGCACGCATTGCGATTAAGGTGCATAAAAGGCAAGGCTTTGCGCAAACTCAATTACAAGCGTCAGTAAAGCTGATAGTACTTATTCCGACAATAATGGTACCTAAACCATCATCGTTTTACGCAACAACATCACTATCTTCACGTAAAAAATCAGCTATACACTACTCACCAAAGAAAACAGCACGTGCTTCTAATTCTGCTTCATCATTCTTTGGCTTAGAAAGTAGAGAACCTACAACCATGCCTATCAATGAAACCGAAATGCCTATTACGATTTGATGGAGTCCAAAGAATGTAATTCCTGCTGCCATAGTGCCGCAATACGCTAACGTACCTACAACCATAGACAAAATTGCTCCTGTTTTATTGGCGCGCTTCCAGAAAAGACCCATCACCAAAACCCAACAGAATGCCGTTTCCAGTCCACCAAAAGCAAACATATTAATTTTCCAGATAACATCTGGTGGAACGACGGAAAGCACAAATACAATTACACCCACCACGAATGTAAACACCTGACTATAACGAGCTACTTGCTTTCCAGATGGAACATCATTCTTTTCTTCACGATAATGTAGATACATATCTTTAATGATTGAAGAAGATGAAAAAATAAGAAGTGAAGCAACCGTAGAAATAGAAGCTGCAACAGGGCCAATGATTGCAACACCCGCAAGCCAAGGTGGAAGAGATTCTACAATAGCAAGAGGAATGATGTTATCAACACTATTGCCGTAAGCAGAAAGATCAGCTGGCAAAATACCTTTTGCTAAAACACCAAGAGCAGTAACACCGATCATCATGGCGCCAATAATAATGGTGCCAATAATCATTGCCTGACGAAGTGATTTTGAATCCTTGTACCCCATAGTACGAACAACAGATTGAGGCAAGCAGAATGTAAACACACCCACCAACAGCCACTGAGTAAAATAAAGGCCAATTGGCATATCGCCACCACCAAACGGCTCTAGGAGCTGAGGGTTATGAGTTTGTAAGTTGGCCATGATATTAGTGTAACCACCACCAGCATTCAAAATACCGCCAGCCAAAACAAAAATGCCAACAATCATTGCAATACCACACAAGGTATCAACAAAAGCAACACCACGGAAACCACCTAAAGCGGTAAACAAAATTGCGGCAATACCAAAGATAGCTAATCCAACTTCATAGGAATATCCTGTTACTGCTTCAAACAGTTTTGCGCCACCAACAAATTGAGCAACCATAGTAGCAGCAAAGAATAAAACAATAACAACAGCAGAAATATTAGCTAAAGCATTCGAATTATAACGAGCGCGAATTATATCAATTACTGTAATTGCACCAAGTTTACGGGAAACGAGCGCCATCTTCTTGCCCATAATGCCATATAAAAGAAAAAGCGCCGTAACCTGAATTGTAGCCATGTAAACCCAACCAAAGCCAACATTCCAAGCCTGACCAGGACCACCCACAAATGAACTAACTGACCCATAGGTAGCAATGGTGGTCATTGCTAAAACAAAGGCGCCCAAACTACGGCTACCAATAAAGTATTCGGAAACAAATCCAGCTTCACGGCGTTTACGTGATTGATAGCGAATAAAAAAAGTAATTCCTAAACCTAAAAGCAAAAATAAAGCTACAGGGATAAGAGTCGCCGGATTCCCGTTCATTACTTACCCCTTTCAGAAGACGAACTAGAAGATTGATCATTGTTGGTCTGAGAAGAAGCCAGAATATCTTCCTCGTCCAAATCAATGTCTTTGAATACAAACTTGCTCATATACACAGCAGCAGCAATAGCAAAAAACCATGTACCAAAGCAGCCCGTAATAATCCAAAGTGGAGTATTAAATACCACAATATCCAAGGGAGCAACGCCAAAGCCAGCAATTGCCCAAACAAGAACAGTAAGAAACAAAGCTACAACAGCAGCTTTAGCTTCTTTATTAGCTTGTTGAAGCTTATCTTTATAATTCATGAGCACCTTTTCGTAATATAAACAAAGTCAATGAATTATACCGCGCAACAATAGCTAATGAGTGATAAGGAGAAAAAGCTATCCGTAATGTCCCATAACAGCAAGGTAAACGGAATAAATAGCAGATTAAAATAGCTATACAAACAGATAGCGCCCTGCATGAGCAGAACGACCTATCCTCCCACGGACTACACCGCAGTACTTTCGGCGAAGGGAAGCTTAACTACCGAGTTCGGAATGGGATCGGGTGATCCTTCCCTCTATGGTTCCGCTCATGCAAGGCGCTGATCTTGCATAGAAGCGTTATCTATACGCTTTTCAAGAGGTTTATAAGCACTCTTGAGGGTTACATAGCGTAGGTTTATGTGATCGATCAAAGTTAGTGTATCAAATAAAGATGAAGAGCTCGGCCGATTAGTACCGCTCGCCTGAAGCGATTACTCGCCTTACAGCTGCGGCCTATCAAACTCGTAGTCTACAAGTGGCCTTACCAAAAAGAGAACTCATCTCGAGGTCGGCTTCCCACTTAGATGCTTTCAGCGGTTATCACATCCGGACGCGGCTAGGCAGCCATGCTGTTGGTCAACAACTGCGACACCGGAGGTCCGTCCATCCCGGTCCTCTCGTACTAGGGACAGATCCTCTCAATTCTCTTACGCCCACGGAGGATAGGGACCGAACTGTCTCACGACGTTCTGAACCCAGCTCGCGTACCGCTTTAATGGGCGAACAGCCCAACCCTTGGGACCTGCTACAGCCCCAGGATGCGATGAGCCGACATCGAGGTGCCAAACCTTGCCGTCGATGTGGACTCTTGGGCAAGATCAGCCTGTTATCCCCGGAGTACCTTTTATCCGTTGAGCGACGGCCATTCCACTCTGTGCCGCCGGATCACTAGAACCGACTTTCGTCCCTGCTCGAGGTGTCTCTCTCGCAGTCAAGCCCGCTTGCACTCTTGCGCTCTCGGGACGGTTGCCGACCGTCCTGAGCGGACCTTTCGCGCGCCTCCGTTACGTTTTGGGAGGCGACCGCCCCAGTCAAACTACCCGCCTGGCACGGTCCGCGCGCCGGATCACGGCCGCGCGTTAGGCAGCCGGCACGACGAGGGCGGTATTCCAAGGTCGCCTCCACGGGGGCTTGCGCCCCCGCTTCAAAGGCTCCCGCCTATCCTCTACGCGCCGTACCAGATGCCAATGCCAAGCTGCAGTAAAGGTTCACGGGGTCTTTCCGTCCTTCCGCGGGTAGTTCGCATCTTCACGAACAGTACAATTTCACCGGGTCCACGGTTGAGACAGCGCCCAAATCGTTACGCCATTCGTGCAGGTCGGAACTTACCCGACAAGGAATTTCGCTACCTTAGGACCGTTATAGTTACGGCCGCCGTTTACCGGGGCTTGGCTTCAGCGCTTCGCCTTTCGGCTGACGCATCCGCGTAACCTTCCGGCACCGGGCAGGCGTCAGACCCTATACGTCGCGTTACCGCTTTGCAGAGTCCTGTGTTTTTGATAAACAGTCGCTTGGGCCGTTTCGCTGCGGCCGCCAGCCGCTCCCGCCGCGAGGGCGTTCACAGCCGGCGGCGCCCCTTCTCCCGAAGTTACGGGGCCAGTATGCCGAGTTCCTTAACCGTGGTTCTCCCGATCGCCTCGGTATGTTCTACCCGCCCACCTGTGTCGGTTTTGGTACGGGCGCCGACGGCACTCCCTAGAGGTTTTTCTCGGAAGCATGGGCTCACCGGCTTCGCTCGGTCGCTTCGTCTCGCGTCTCAGGCCTCGTGCAGGGCTGATTTCCATGCCCTGCGCCCTACGCGCTTTCACGGGGACGTCCAGAACCCCGCCCGGCTACCCTTCTCCGTCGCCCCATCGGTAATGCCGCGCCGTCGGCGGTGCGGGAATGTCTGCCCGCTGCGCATCGGCTACGCCTCTCGGCCTCGCCTTAGCTCCCGACTGACCCTGGGGGGATTAGCCTCGCCCAGGAACCCTTAGGCTCACGGCGCCAGGGTTTCTCGCCCTGGTCTCGTTACTCATGCCAGCATTCTCACCTCCGCGCGGTCCACAGCAGGTCGCCCTGCTGCTTCGCCCCCCGCGGAGAGCTCCCCTACCACTGAATTCTCAGTCCGCCGCTTCGGTGCATCGCTTAGCCCCGTGAATTGTCGGCGCATGTCCACTCGACCAGTGAGCTGTTACGCACTCTTTAAATGCATGGCTGCTTCTAAGCCAACATC
>ENA-OZGV01000056-OZGV01000056.1-human-gut-metagenome-genome-assembly--contig:-NODE-56-length-66594-cov-10.944048_pt1 | contig 66594 bp, 51 predicted proteins | sample MGYA00245120_ERZ653665 | MGnify/ENA primary metagenome ERZ653665 (study PRJEB26926, sample SAMN06165250) | human gut metagenome | biome: ENVO:00009003; feature: ENVO:2100002; material: ENVO:00002003... | reverse complement strand
CACGCGTAAGATCGTCGGCAGCGTCAGATGTGTATAAGAGACAGATACAGAACCTTGGAAACTTGCCAAGACAGACATGCCGCGCGTAGCTACCATTCTGAATATCTCCCTGCAACTGGTCGCCAACCTTGCCATCGCTTTCGAACCGTTCCTGCCGTTCAGCAGCGAAAAGCTCCGTAAGATGCTGAACATGGACAGTTTCGACTGGGCAGAACTCGGTCATACAGACCTGCTGCCTGCCGGACACCGACTGGCAACCCCCGAACTGTTATTCGAGAAGATTGAGGACGATGTTATCCAGGCACAGGTAGACAAACTGCTCGCTACCAAGAAAGCGAACGAAGCAGCCGGCTACAAGGCAAATCCTATCAAGCCCGTCATCTCATTCGAGGACTTTGAGAAATTGGATATCCGCGTAGGAACCGTATTGGAATGCGAAGCCGTACCTAAGATGAAGAAACTGTTGAAGTTCAAGATTGCCGACGGACTGGAAAACCGTACTATCGTCAGCGGTATTGCCCAGCACTACCGACCGGAAGAGCTGGTAGGCAAACAGGTACTGTTCATCGCCAACCTGGTTCCCCGTCAATTCAAGAACGGACTGGTGAGTGAAGGTATGATACTTTCTGCCGAAAACTATGACGGCTCACTGGCTGTAACCTCATTGTTACGCGAAGTAAAGCCCGGTAGTGAAGTAAAATAATCCATATGAGTGAGCCTTCACTGAAACAACGAACAATAGGAGCATTGCTCTGGAACTTGCTGGACCGTATGGGCCAGCAAGTTTTGTTGTTTATTGTCGGTGTCCTCGTAGCCAACATACTCTCCGTTGAAGACTACGCATTGGTAGGAATGCTCGCCATTTTCAGCGCAATTGCCAATATCGTACTGGACAGCGGGTTCAGCGCCGCTTTAATCCGCAAGCAGGACGCTACCGAAACAGACTATAATTCTGTATTCTATTTCAACATCTTCATCAGCGCCTGCCTTTATCTGCTGTTATTCGTCTGCTCTCCGCTCATCGCCGGATTCTTCAACCAGCCTTTACTGACAGACCTTGCCAGGGTTATTTTCCTTGCGCTTCCCTTTAACTCGCTAAGTCTTATACAAACCACTTTACTCAACAAGCAAGTCAGCTTTAAAATTCTAACCAAGATTAATCTCATCGCCCTTACGGCATCCGGCATCGGTTCGCTTGCCATGGCATATGGCGGTATGGGAGTATGGACGCTGGCGTGGCAACCCGTTATACTGGCCTTCCTGCGTACCGTCCTTTTATGGTTCTTCAATAAATGGCGGCCTCAACTATTGTTCAGTATAAGTCACATCAAGGAATTATTCGGCTTTTCTTCCAATCTGCTGCTTGCCGGTCTGGTAAACTCCATTTTTACCAATATCTATTCGGTAGCTATCGGTAAATTATATCCGCCCGTTCAATTAGGATATTATTCACAAGGAAACAAGTTCAGCCTGATGGTAATCAGCTCGGTCTACTCCAGCCTGCAGACAGCTACTTACCCCATATTCTCGCATATCCAGAACGACAAAGAAAGAAGTCTGCGTTCTTATCGCAAGACGATACGCTTTACCGCTTTCCTCACGTTCCCCCTTATGACAGGCATGGTATCCGTAGCCTATCCGTTTATCGCACTGATACTGAAAGCGGAATGGATGGGTTGTGTGCCTTTTTTCCAACTGACCTGCCTGGCAGGAATCTTCACCATTCTGAGTACCGTCAACCAAAACTTTGCCAAAGTGCAGGGGCGCTCGGACCTTATCTTCAAACTGGAAATAGCACGTACCCTGCTGATTATAGCCTGCCTGGCAGCCAGCCTGAAACAAAGCGCGCTTATCATGGTAGCTTGTCTGGCACTTACCCAGATATTGATTTACCTGATCAGTATCGTTGTCATCGGAAAGGCCGTAGGGTATAGCTGGCTGAAACAGATAAGGGATATTGCCCCTTACGCCGTTCTCTCCGTAATCATGTGGGGAATACTGCTGATACCGGACTGCTTCCTGACGGAAAATTATCTGCTGCTTCCTGTGAAAATCGTTATCGGTATTCTGTTCTATTATGGAATCAACCGGATATTAGGCTCCGCAATCTTGGATGAAGCCATCCGGTTAGTATTAAAACGAAAAAGCGACTGATTATGGAAAAGACCGTGAAAGTCAGCGTCATTATGCTGGCATATAATATTGAGAATTATATAGAGATTGCCATCAAAGGCGTATTAAGCCAAAAGACCGACTACCCCGTTGAGCTAATCATAGGTGAGGACCGCAGTACCGACCGTACCTACGAAATATGCAAGCGATACCAGGAAAAGTATCCGGAGCTCATCACCGTGATACGGCACGAAAAGAACCTGGGCTACCAGCGCAATTATATGGAGACCTACAAACATTGCCGCGGTGAATACGTCGCCGTTTGCGACGGTGACGATTATTGGTTTGACAGGCGCAAGTTACAGCGTGCTACCGATTTTCTGGACACCCACAGTCAGTTCGCAATATGTTTCCACAGGGTAGTCAACTACTATGAGGAGGACGGAAGCAAGAGCCTGTCCAACGGACATCAAAGGAAAATCACCACCATCTCCGACCTTGCCGAAAGCAATTATATTACCAACTCTTCATCCGTATTCCGAAGATGTTACTATCCGGAAATGCCCGAATGGTTTGCCAAGTTCACTTCATGCGACTACGCCCTGCATCTGCTGAATGCACAACATGGGAATATCTATTATTTCGGCAAACCCATGGCCGTATACCGCAAACACAGCAAAGGGATATGGAGCGAAACCGGCATGGACAGGAGACTGGACATCGCACTTACCACCAGAGAGTTCCTTTTGGACTACTTCAAAGACAGACGTACGGATGTATACAACGGACTACGGCAGGCACATGCCAATATATGCCTGAATCTCATCCGTTATTATATCAGTTCCGGACAACCGCAACGAATAGAGGAAGCGGAACAGCGCCTGCTGAAATACCAGCCGCAATGGACGTTGAACGATGTGAAACGGCAGGAGACATTACGCCCCCGGCAAGCCGGAAAGAGAATAAAAGCGCAAATCGGGAAAATGCTGACATGGGGAAGAGAAACCGTTTCACGATACATACCGCTTCCCCGCGTCAACACAGAGATATGACATACATATTCCGGTTATAAGAAACGCTCTATGACAGTCTGCAAGCGTCCGTTGTCCGCCAGCAGTTTCTCCACAAACTCGCGAAAAGCTCCATAACCGCCGTGTGCGGTCGTTACATACTTTACTTCGCGTTTTATATATTCAGGCGTATTGCCGGGAGAAGCGCTGTAACCCACCAAGCGCAACAGCGGCAAATCATTCAAGTCATCACCGATAAAGGCAACTTCACCCAATGAAATACCTAACTCGCGACACAGTTCCTCAGCCTGTGCCACTTTATCCTTGACTCCCAGATAGCAATAGTTGATTTTCAACTTATCGGCACGTTTCCGGACAATTTGCGTATCCTCACCGGTCATAATAGCCACAGGTATATCCAATTCGCGCAGAAAAATCACTCCCCAACCATCTTTCACGGAAAAACGTTTCATAACGTCTCCTTCGGCAGTATAATACATTCCGCCGTCAGTCCAGACACCGTCAATATCAGTAATCACTAATTTCGGTAGCATACCTATCATATTTAAGATTAAGAAATAAGAATATCCATCAACCGCGCTCCCCCAGCCTACCGCGCTTCCCATCACGATAACCGTCCCAAAGCGCTTTCCATTTAGCAATCTTCCGCTTTTCATACAAAAGCACAAAGATAATCCGTTTATATAAATGATAACGCAAATGGGCTTTCAGGTTCAAACTTTCAGGATAGAGTTTGTGAAGCACCATACCATTACGCACATTATAATAAGTACGTGCCGGAGGATATTCGTTCGGGAAAACCTCCTTACCCAATAAGCGGTGTTTCTTCTTCTGATATCCCAAATCGTGCTGCAACAGGATACTTTTGAAACAAACCGTCCGCACGCCTCTGCGTGCCGCACGCCAGCAATACTCACAATCAATGCCCCACACAAATAGTTCTTCCATAAAAACACCCAGCTCTTCAAACAGGCCGACGGGATAAACAGTACCGGAAGTCATGGCCGAAAAAACCTCATCGACAGTATCCGTCACGGGATAAAGAGAGGACTGCCGGGATTTTATAAAATAATTCACGGAGAAAATAATCCGCTTATTCTCTCCATACTCTTGAATGGCCGTTATATAACGCCGGAAATCGCCTTGCAGAAAAAAACTATCCTGATCCAGCGTCAGCAGATGCGTATATCCATACTCACGGGCATAAGCCACGGCATCATTCAACGCAGCACCGATACCTACATTTCGGCCGCATCCCCTGTACTCCAAGCGTTCCGGATGACTGATATCCGGCAAAGGCAGTCGCTCTTGCCCGTCTCCGGGCGTATTATCCCATAACAGCAATTTATCCACCTGTGACAGATAGCTGTCGATATTCCCGGCTAAATCTTTACCGGGATGATAGAGAACAACAACAGCCAGCAGTCTCATTCCTCAATCAATGAAGAATAAATAATCTCGTTACGCGGTATCTCTTTCCGTACCCGGCGGCCTACCACCTTATCACGTTCCGCCCACTTAAAGCCATCGCCCGGACTAAGCAGGTGGATATCCTCTTCCGTAATAATATCTCCGGGATGCAGCGCCTTATTCGTGGCGATGGAACGTTCCAGTTTCACTTTGGCTGCAGAGACGGCGGAGTCGATATACAGTTCCTCCCTGCCCAACCAGTGCTCGGCGATACGAATATCACGAATCATGCGGTTTACGCCATCCGGCCCTAAAGAACCTTGCTGGTCTGTTCCTTTCATGCGGCGGTCGATGGTGACGTGCTTCTCTATAATCTCCGCACCCATTCCTACGGCAACCACCGGGGCTGCGATACCAATGGTATGGTCGGAAAAGCCGATATGATACTGTCCGTAATGCCGTTTCAGATAGGTTATCGTTTTCAGATTCAGATTGTCGGGCCGGGTGGGATACTGCGATACGCAGTGCAGTATGGATATATCGCTGTGATAACGGGTGATAACATCCAATGCGTCATCCAGCTCCTTCTTACCCGCCATACCGGTAGAAAGGATGATAGGTATTTTGGTTTCGGCCATGACTTCCAGCAACGGCAGGTTGGTAAGGTCACGGCTGGCCACTTTCAGGAGGTCGGGCGTAAAGAGTTTCAATAAAGACATACAACCTTTTGAGCACAGAGTTTCCACGAAATCCATTCCCAATGACTTGGCATGCCTGTAAACTTCAAAATGTTCTTCATCCGTCAGCTCCAAACAGGCGCGGTGCTCGCCATAAGTGCGTCCAAAAGAGTGGGGAGAGTCGTACGGACGGTTCATCTGCGAATCGGTCAACTCTTCATTCAAATCCCGTTTGGTCATCTTTACCGCATCCATAGGACGAAGTTCGAAATTAAAGACTTCTTCGCGTACGGGACGTGACACCAAATCGACAATCAATTTGGCTATATCGACGGAGCCGTTATGGTTCTGTCCGATTTCTCCGATAATATATGTACTCTTCATTTATATAATAAATTTATCATTTCTCGTTCCTTGCAATATTCTCCAGCATCTTGGCACGATATTCCGGATGCGCTTCCACCAACCGGAGCAATGCGTGGACGCTTCGGTCGGTCTGCTCATAGAAAGTAGCGTAAAGCTCTTGCAGCAAGGTAAAATCTCCCATCGTATCGAGCGTAAAGCGAAGGTCTAACCGGCCTTCCAATTCATCGGGCAACGGAAGCAGACGAATACTGAACGCTTCGGGATGCGTATAGAGGTAAATCGTAACGTGCTCTATATACAGCTTCTCCTGTGTAGCGGCAGCTGCACGGCGCAATGCGTCGGCGGTTGTCAGCTCGGCAAACAAGCCTAAATGCGATTTGATGGTAGGGCGGCCGTCTGCAAAGCCGTAGGCAATATAATCCGCCGGCCGGGCGTCATGTTCCGCGAAAAACGTCAGGAAACTGTCGGGACGCAGGAAAGGATTATCCGAACAAACACGGATAAAGCGGTCTAAGCCGAACGTTGCGGCCGCCCGGATAAAGCGGTCGAGCACATTATCCTCATCGCCCCGGTAGCAACAGATACCTGCTTCACGGGCAACCTCCGCCAATATGTCATCCTGAGGGCGGTTGGTAGTGGCAAGGACAATCGTCCTACCAATACAAGCCTGCTTGATATTGCCGATTAAGATGTCGATAATGCGCTGCTTGCCATAGAAAGGGAGCAGTATCTTATTATGCAACCGGGTAGAACCGGTACGTGCCTGAATGATGATTCCGTCTTTCATAACTTCATTCGTTTAAAAGCGTCTATATAACTGCCCGGCGTAACGTTAATCACTTCCTTGCCCAACCGTCGAGCATAGGCTTCGAGCACGAAATAGGACTTAAAGGCCACATACATGTGGTAAAGTATCGTATAAAGCCGTGCGCTATGCAGGTTCTCCTGCGTCACCGTCGCCGCCTGCGACTTGTCACGGTCATAGAAATGCTTTTGGTGCATCAGTACCACATTATCGTCCGTCACCGTGATTTCCGGCAACCAGGAATGGTCGGCACCTGCCAGATAAATCTTCTTGAACGGCAGGCGCAATCCGATGGCGACAGAGGGAATCAGCACATTGTGAGGGCGGGGTACCCCCCAACCTTTACCGAACACCCAGTTACAGAATCCCTGTACACCTTCTATCGGAGTGGTATTGTAAATGCAGAGGCGGATATTCCGGTTACCGGCCAGCATAGGCTGCCACTCTTTATTCTTCAAAGCACGGGCAGGAATAAACAGGTTCATCGGCCAGGCGGTCTTTTCGGCAAGCGTCTGAAACAACTGCACACGCTTTTCGGGAACAATCCAAAAAAGAGGGTCGGCTATCAGATATATCTCCGGGCGAAGCAGCTCGAACATAGGGGAGGTAACGCAGAAATTCACCGCCAGCAACGTCTTGCCTTTTATAAAATCCGGAGTTTCCTGAACCGTACGGTTCAATGAAGGGCCGTTAGCCAGTATCAACAACTCTTCCGGATTACTGAACGACGACGGCAAATGCGTACGCCACTTGGATTGCAACAGTATCTTCACCACGCTCAGGAAAGTCTGCCACAGTTGCTCCAGTCTTTTCATTCCTTTATCTCCCATACTTACATTTATTTTCTACCGATGAGCCATAGGTTTCTTACGACGAAAAGCCCGTTTCCTCCGATGATAAATCCGCTTTCCACCTCAATATTTTCATTGCTTACGACATCACGGGCTTTTAACTCCGGCAAAGATAGGGAGTTTAGCGGTTACAGACTAAAAAAATAAAAGATTTATGGAGCAGAAAGCGGCAAAAGCAGTACTTTTGTCCAAACATTCCGCAAAAATGAGAGTACTATTAATCAATACATCCGAACGCATCGGCGGAGCAGCCGTGGCGGCCAGCAGACTAATGGAGTCGCTCAAGAATAACGGCATCAAGGCCAAGCTTTTGGTACGTGACAAGCAAACCGACCAAATCACCGTAGTTTCATTGAGCCGCAACTGGCGCATGGTATGGAAATTTGTCTGGGAACGTATCGTTATATGGAAAGCCAACCATTTCAAACGGGATAATATCTTTGCCGTCGATATTGCCAATACGGGTACGGACATCACCTCGCTCCCGGAATTTCAGCAAGCGGATGTAATTCATCTTCATTGGATAAATCAGGGGATGTTGTCTCTGAGAAACATCGAGAATATCCTCGCATCGGGCAAACCCGTAGTGTGGACCATGCACGACATGTGGCCGTGCACCGGTATTTGCCATCATGCCCGCGAGTGTACCCGCTATCAGCAGGAGTGCCGTAACTGTCCTTTCATTCATGGCAATGGCGGCAAGAAAGACCTCTCCTACCGGACTTTCTACAAAAAACAGAATTTGTACAAAGGACGGCACATCAACTTCGTAACGTGCAGCCACTGGCTGGAAGGCTTGGCAAAGAAAAGCGCCTTGCTCGCCGGACACACGATTACCTGTATTCCCAATCCCATCAATACCAACTTGTTCAAGCCGCACAACAAGCAAGAAGCGCGCAGCAGATGTAAACTGCCTCAGGATGCCAAGCTCGCTCTGTTCGGCTCTGTAAAGATAACGGATAAGCGGAAAGGAATCGACTATCTGGTAGAATCGTGCAAACTGCTGGCGGAAAAGCATCCCGAACTGAAAGAAAAGCTCGGCGTCGTCGTTTTCGGCAAGGAGTCGCAGCAATTGGCGAACTTACTGCCTTTCAAAGTCTATCCGCTGGATTTTGTCAGCAACGAACATCAGTTAGTGGACATTTATAATGCGGTAGACCTTTTTGTCACTCCCTCACTGGAAGAAAACCTGCCCAATATGATTATGGAGGCCATGGCGTGCGGTATTCCCTGTGTCGGCTTCAACGTAGGCGGCATCCCCGAAATGATAGACCATCTGCACAACGGATATGTGGCGCAATATAAATCGTCCGAAGATTTTGCCAACGGCATCTACTGGACGCTTACCGACCCGGATTATTCCAGTCTCTCCGAACAAGCCTGTCGGAAAGCCGTCACCCACTATTCGGAAGGTACTATCGCTAAAAAATATATCGACCTGTACAACAAAGTCACCGGAAGAAATGCATAATCATCTCACCCCCAAGTTCAGCGTCATTACTGTAGCCTACAATGCCGAAGCGGTATTGGAAGACACTATCCAGAGCGTTATCTCGCAAACTTACCGCCATGTGGAGTATATCATTGTGGACGGGGCCTCGAAAGACAAAACGCTTTCTATCACAGACCGCTACAAGAATCACATCGCACAGGTAGTAAGCGAACCCGATAAAGGCTTGTACGACGCCATGAACAAAGGCATCCGGCTGGCTACGGGCGATTACCTTTGTTTCCTCAATGCCGGCGACAGTTTCCATGAGGATGATACGCTGCAACAAATGGTACATACATTGACAGGAAGCGAATTGCCTGATGTGCTGTATGGCGAAACGGCTCTGGTAGATAAAGAAGGGCACTTTGTCCGTATGCGCCGTCTGTCCGCCCCGGAAACGCTGACGTGGAAAAGCTTCAAACAAGGAATGCTTGTCTGCCATCAGGCATTTTTTGCCAAGCGCGCTTTAGCAGAACCATATAATTTGAAGTACCGTTTCTCCGCCGACTTCGACTGGTGTATCCGTATCATGAAGAAAGCGCAGACGCTACACAATACTCATCTCACGATAATAGACTATCTGGACGAGGGTATGACTACCCGGAACCGGGAAGCCTCGCTCAAGGAGCGCTTCCGCATCATGGCGCAACATTACGGCTGGATAAGCACCGCAGCCTATCATGCCTGGTTCGTACTGAGGGCGGTACTGAAAAAATAATTTGTACGGTTTAATAAAATCGGATGTGCCGTCTTATTGGCACACTTATGCCATCGAGCAGGCACAGGCCTGCCATCATAGTGACACAACATTGCCAATGAAGTGACACGTACATATAGGCTACGGGCAAGCGTACTTAGGGTTTAAGCAGCGAACGCAACTCTTGCACACCTTCCGATGCTCCCTTTTGGATTATATGTATCCGCCGCGTGGAATGTACATCTACCGGTTTAGGATCTATCAGATACACTTCCGCCTCACGAGGCACGTAGTTCAGCAATCCGGCAGCCGGATATACATTCATCGAAGTACCGATAATAACGAATATATCCGCTTTTTCCACATAGTTGACGGCCGTTTCAATCTCAGGAACCGCCTCCCCGAACCAGACGATAAAGGGACGAAGCTGAGTACCGTCACCGGCCTTATCTCCCAACTTCACTTCGTATTCATCCGGTTTCAGTTCTTTTATGTAATGCGGATTATAAGGGGCGCGACTGGAACAAACTTTTGTCAGTTCGCCATGAAGATGAATAACCCGTTTACTTCCGGCACGCTCGTGCAGATTGTCAACGTTCTGTGTAACAACCGTCACATTGAAATCCTTCTCCAGTCCGGCAAGCCCGATGTGCCCGGCATTCGGCTCTACGTCCAGTAATTGCTTGCGGCGCTCGTTATAAAAGTTGATGACCAGTTCCGGATTACGGGCATAACCTTCGGGAGTAGCCACCTGTTCTACCGGATACTTATCCCACAACCCGCCTGCATCACGAAAAGTACTGATGCCACTCTCGGCGCTCATACCCGCACCAGACAAAACAACCAAGTTCTTCATCTTTATATCTCCTTAAAGTTCATATAGTCATACAAATGTATGAATAATACCCGAAAAGAGGGAAGTTATTTTCACTTGCTAAGATTTTTTAATCTGAAAAAAACAAAATCATTCAAATAAAAGACGTACTTTTGCCATTCGTTAATTTGCAATAGGCTGGAAAAGAAATCATTTCAGCCGTCAACAAAATCACTTTATGGATAAATTCAGTTATGCTATCGGCCTCGGAATAGGTCAGAATCTTTTAAGTATGGGTGCTAAGGGCATCGCAGTAGATGACTTTGCACAAGCAATCAAAGACGTCTTGGATGGCAACCAAACGGCTATCAGCCACACGGAAGCCCGCGAAATAGTAAATAAGTACTTCGAAGAACTGGAACAGAAAATGAACGCCGCCAACATTGAAGCCGGCAAGAAGTTCCTTGAAGAAAACAAAAAACGTCCGGGCGTAGTTACCCTGCCCAGCGGACTCCAGTACGAAGTAATCAACGAAGGCAACGTAGGCACATACGCAAAAGCTACCGACCAGGTACAATGCCACTACGAAGGTACATTGATTGACGGAACATTGTTCGACAGCTCCATCAAACGCGGCCAACCCGCCACATTCGGCGTGAGCCAGGTAATTCCGGGATGGGTGGAAGCCTTGCAACTGATGCCCGAAGGCGCCAAATGGAAGCTTTACATCCCCAGCGAATTGGCTTACGGAGCACAAGGCGCAGGTGAAATGATTCCGCCGCACAGTGCCCTCGTTTTTGAAGTGGAACTACTTAAAGTATTAAATAAATAATTTTAAAAGCAAAATGAAAAAAGTAACATTTATCATGGCTCTTGCAGCAGCTGCCGGTTTGGCTTCTTGTACTGCACAAAGTCCGAAAGCAAATCTGAAAACGGACATCGACTCATTATCTTACGCTATCGGTATGGCACGTACTGAAGGCCTGGACCAATATCTTGCACAACAAGGTATCGATTCCACTCAGATGACAGACTTCCTGAAAGGTTTCAACGAAGGTGCAACAAAAACAGATAAGAAAGATGCCGCTTACATGGCAGGTCTGCAAATCGGACAAATGGTAAGCAAGCAATGGGTAGAAGGTTTCAACCAACAGATTTTCGGTGGAGACTCTACACAAACTATCAGTCGTGAGAACCTGTTGGCTGGTTTCGTTGCCGGAGTTATCGGCAAGGGCATCATGACCAAAGAAGAAGCTCAGACTTTTATGCAGACCCAAATGGATGCCGTAAAATCTAAAGCTTTAGAGAAGAAATACGCTGACAACAAAGCTGCCGGTGAGAAATTCCTCGCAGAAAACAAGACTAAGGAAGGTGTTGTAACTACTCCGAGCGGTCTGCAATATAAAGTTATCACCAAAGGAACCGGTGCAATTCCTGCCGATACCAGCAAAGTGAAAGTAAACTACAAAGGTACATTGATTGACGGAACAGAATTCGACAGCTCATACAAGCGTAAAGAACCTGCTACATTCCGTGCCAACCAAGTTATCAAAGGTTGGACAGAAGCTCTCACCATGATGTCTGTAGGCTCTAAGTGGGAACTCTACATCCCGCAAGACCTGGCTTACGGCGCAAGAGAAACCGGTGGTCAAATCAAACCGTTCTCTACCTTGATTTTTGAAGTAGAACTGGTAGGTATCGAAAAATAATACGATAACGCAATAAAGCGGTAGGGCGGTAAAGTGATGATACTTTACCGCCCTATTCAATTATCACCCTACCACTTTATCACCTCTCCATCCCTTATCACTTTATCACCTTATTAACCTATCACTTTATCGTATTATCACTTTTATTCTTTTTTTCTTCCCATTTTATAGATAAATTAAAATAAAGTCCTATATTTGCTTACTATTTGATAAGAACAAGAACTTTACTTATTTACTATTATGGAAAAAATAGACAATCTTGATCGGCAGATTCTGGAGATTATTTCCCAAAATGCCCGTATTCCTTTTAAGGATGTAGCTGCCGAGTGTGGCGTATCACGTGCTGCCATTCACCAACGTGTACAGCGCTTGATTGATTTGGGTGTCATTGTCGGATCCGGCTACCATGTAAATCCCAAGTCTTTGGGTTACAGAACTTGTACTTATGTAGGAATCAAATTGGAAAAAGGTTCCATGTATAAGGCTGTTGTCGCCGAGATGCAAAAGATTCCCGAAATCGTGGAATGTCATTTTACCACCGGTCCGTACACTATGCTGACCAAAGTGTATGCACGCGATAACGAACATTTAATGGATTTGCTGAATAACAAGATGCAGGAGATTCCCGGTGTCACCGCAACAGAAACTTTAATTTCACTGGAACAGAGTATCAAGAAAGAAATTCCTATTTGCCCGGAAAAGTAAGATAAATAAAACAATAGAGTGATAAAATTGTTATTTTATCACTCTATAATTTTACCACCTTATCACTTATAAATATGGATTTCTTAAACGAATATCACCTGTCAGGACTTGTAATCGGTATCTGTACTTTCCTTATCATAGGTATCTTTCACCCCATAGTAGTAAAAGCCGAATATTATTGGGGAACTAAATGCTGGTGGATTTTCCTACTGTTAGGGATCGGTGGCGTCATAGCCTCATTATGTACCGAGAACATTCTGGTAGCCTCACTTCTTGGCGTATTCGCATTCTCATCATTCTGGACTATCAAAGAAGTCTTTGAACAGGAAGACCGGGTAAAAAAGGGATGGTTTCCCAAGAATCCTAAACGAACATACAAATTCTAAACAAAATACATTCGCATTTTTATCTGAAACGCTTGCATATTTCAAGAGAAAATACTACTTTTGTCCCCGCTATCCGAGATAAGGATACACCGGACTTGTAGCTCAGTTGGTTAGAGCAACAGACTCATAATCTGGAGGTCCCTGGTTCAAGCCCAGGCTGGTCCACTTTAATAATCAAGCACCTACAAAGATTTGTAGGTGCTTTTTCTTTTATCTGGTGACCTTCAGGTGACCTTTTTGAAGCAAAACTTTATAAAAATAGCCTTCTGAAATTCCATTGGATTGCAGAGAATTTTTATAGATTTTTTAATGGAAAGGACGCAGGAAAAACAGAAATCTTCCACAAGTTGTGGAAAAGTTCTACCCCACATTTTAGTGCTTATTGTTTCTATATTATTGTTTTTGGGCGCAAATGAGAATAAAGCCATGCGAATATGCCTTTTTGCGTATATTGAGGACATAAATTGTGATTTTAGAGTAAAAAACTTCTAATTTTACTAGAAAAACATTAACTTTGTGCCAAAAATAAATAAGATGGCATCAAAAGATAATTTGAATCGAATAAAAGTAGTTCTTTGCGAACATAACAAAACGGGGAAATGGCTGGCAGAAACATTAGGTGTAAATCCAGCAACCGTATCAAAGTGGTGTTCCAATAAGGTGCAGCCAGACTTACGAACTATAGCCACTATCGCGGAATTGTTGAATATCGATCAAAGGGAACTTTTACAGCCTACAAAATATTGAAATGGGACTTGTATTAGATTACATTGTAAGCAACTCTGATGGTCAGGTAAAAGCTTATGACAGTCAAAAGAGGTTTGTCGATGAAACCGAATATGATACATTTGGCGAGTTCGATGACCATAAGAGCGATTGTCCAATTAAGGACAAAAGTCAATTGTATGCGGAAGACACCCCTTTCAAAAACTCTCAAAAACAGATAGACGAGGAGCTTATTCGTAAGAAACATAACAAGAGTCTATTCAAATACTTTCTAGATGGCACACGTCATGTTTACAAAGTTGGTGATGTAGCTATAGGAGGTGTCGTATATCCTTTAGCTGTAGGTCAAATTATTGTAGGTTATTGTGGTAGAGTTGAACGAGATATTAAGATAGGTAAAGTGCGACGAAAACTCGTTCTTGCCATGCCTATACAATACGACACATTAAAACAAGGTTCACTGTTTTTCCGCAAACAGTGCGAGAAGATAAACGAGGTAATTCATGGATCGCTATTCTATAAGAAGTTCGGCTTAGATATTGCAGAAATTATCCCTTATGGGACTTCGGGTAATAATCAGGTAGAACTTGGCCGTAACAAGTATTTGAGATTGGCCATAGCGAAAATTCAAAATGAAATGCTTGACCAAGAGCGAATGCTTGTCGAGGATTTGGTTCTGAACAATACGGTGACCGATGATTATGAAATGCTAATAAAGGATGGGTCCATTGAGTATAAAAAAGATTTCACGAACAGGCCTGATAAGAATTTTGCGAGTGCGGTTTTTAATCAAAACTTTCGAAATGTAGTCGGAGTTTCAAAGATGTTCGACCCTGAATTGTTAAGTAGAACAGAATCTCATATTGGGACAATTTTAGCAGAATTAAAACCTTACTGCCGCACGAAAGCCTATCGATATGTTCACGAAGGTCATAGCTATTGCATCTGGTACCTACGTCTGCGTAATACAATCAACCGCCCCAATAGTTACGCTGATATTATCAAAGTCGAGATGTACATGGAAGGTGGTCATGTAAAAACCTCTAAACTCATCGATACAATTTCCGCACATCTCATCAATGAAGCATATCCTGTGTGCTATGGCAAAGATGCAAGATGGGCAAACCATTTATACCCCGTATATATAACAGAAGCGTTCTGCAAGTCTAATTTTGTGGACGAGAAACTAATAATAAAAACAATTTAAATATGATTCAGAAAGGCAAAACCATTGGAAAAGTCTCAGCCACTGAAAAGAACCCGTCCACTATAGATTATTTCTATTTTTGGATGGACTCTAATAGTGACGAGCTGAGTCCGTTTGATGTTGTCATGGTGGAAAACCCCAATAAATCCATTACTTATGCAATCGTGGAGGAGATTAACCATGTAACAGACTCTTCCAGCCATTTCACAAGTTATATTTCATCAGAATTTGGTGCTCTTGCAGATAGTTCTAATCCTAATTCAGACGAAACAGGAAACACAAATCGCCTGTCATTTAGCTATGTCAAGGCAAAGGTTGTTCATAACACCGATAACAAATATACGCCAGTTTTACATGACCGACCTGTGTGTTTATGTACACCTGACGGCATCCGAGAAGCATTAGGCTTAACAGAAGTGAAGAATCCGCTTACATGTGGTTACATGAAAATGTATGGCAACAAGGTAAAGGTTGAGATTAATGACCATTTCCTCATAGGTCCAGATGGTGCCCACCTGAATGTTTCTGGTATTTCGGGATTAGCCTGTAAGACATCCTATACGATGTTTCTCTTAAACGCTCTACAACAAAAATACATTAAGTTGTGGAAGGAAAGTCAAGAACATGATGATGAAGATAATAAGCCCCAAAAGATAGCATATCTTATATTCAACGTAAAAGGCCGTGATTTACTAACATTGGATGTCCCCAATGAAAAGTTGTCTAATGACCAAAAGAATATCTATTTAAACGATTTAGGACTCAAACCTGAACCCTTCAAACAGGTGTATTATTATTATCCATATGGTGATAACGCAAATCGTAAATTCACTCAGTCCAATGGAACTCCAGAAGACATAGAACGCCAGTTTATCGACAAGAGTGCTTGCCGATACTTCTATGATTTTGAGAGTTGTCGAGATAAACTGCAATATTTATTCTCTAATGAACCCGACCCGTCTGGTACATTAGAGAGCATTATCAGCCATATTCTTGACTATGGTCAACCTTTTGACAAGAGTGTGAAAACTTGGTCAGACTTTTATTTTGCTTTACAAAAACTTACAACAGGGAGTAGTGGCGAAATTCAGACTCCCATTACTCTTGCTTCATGGAAGAAGTTCGCTCGTATTGTACAAAAATTTAAGACAGAACTGCTTTTCGGCGATAAGGGATATGACAAGGATGATACTAACGATTTGACCTCACATATATTTGATAATTTAAAGCCGAATGATGTAAAGGTCATAGACATCGCACAGTTGGACCCGTCAATTCAAGGTTTCGTTTTTGGCGATGTTATTCAGCAAGTCGTAGAACGCATGAGCGCAAAAGATGAAAACACCCCTGACCAAATTGTAATATTTGTCGATGAATTGAACAAGTACGCATCAAACGATGTTCCCAAGACATCGCCTATACTACGACATCTGTTAGATATCACAGAACGTGGTAGAGCTTTAGGTATCATACTGTTCTCTGTCGAACAATTCAGAAGTGCTATTCACGACCGAGTAAAGGGTAATTGTGCTAATTCTGCGTATGGTCGTACAAACTTTGTGGAGGTAACAAAGCCTGATTATCATTTCTTTGGTAACATTTATAAGAACATGATGACACGTTTGGCACCAGGTGAATATATAATAAGCAATCCTGCTCTGCGCTCCTTGGTTAGCATAGAGTTTCCATATCCAACTTTTAAGTCAAATAACTAATGGAAGGTTACAATAGTAGAATAGGAAAAACCCAAATGCAGCAGTACATGGGGGATTTGTACGAGAACCCCATGGTAGTTTATCGTGAGTATATTCAAAACGCTTGCGATGCAATAGAGGATGCCTTGAGTATGAATCTTATTCAAGACAGAAAGAAATCGACAATCATAGTAAGAATAGACACCTACAATAAAACTATCACCATTGAGGACGAGGGTGTTGGTATTAGCAAGGACAATATTGGCCCTTATCTTGTTGATGTTGCATCATCAAAGAAGGTAAATCGTGCAGGACAGTATGGGATAGGAAGACTTAATGGTGCCAATTATTGTGACCAGATTATTTACGAGACGTCTTACTTTGGTGAAGAAGTCCTGTCCACTCTTGTTTGGGACGTGAAGCGAGCTCGCGAAATATGTGAGGATCCTTCCCAAAACCCAACAACAGAAGAAATCATAGATGAGGTCACGCATCTGTTCCCAGAAAAAGGAGAGAAGGCAGAGACCCATTATTGTCGTGTTACATTGAAGAATGTAAACAACAGCCTCCTGCTTGACCAGGAAAAGGTAATTTCGTATATCTCACAAATAGTACCCGTAGACTATGATTTAGATTTCAAAGATAATCTACTTTCGCCGTCTTTAGAAGTAGAAGCTAATGCGCCTTTCAAAGAGAGATTTAAATCTTTGTGGATATACAAGATTAGCGTGAATGACATTCCTGTCACAAAACAATACAAATCTGAAGATGGAGCCTTCAAGTTTGGTAGCTTGCGATGCTTTTCTCTTATAGACAATAAGACACAAGAAGAATACGCCTGGGGATGGTATGCTATGAATAAAGAAGCAAAACAGATGAATGATTTACCTATTTCTTTCATCCGTGCCAGACATTGCAACTACCAAATAGGTCCTGCAACTTTATTGTCTGGATTGTATCCTTCTCCTGTATCTCAGGCATATTTCATAGGTGAATTAAATCTCGTCCACGAACATATAAGACCTACAGCTTCTCGTGACGGCATCAAACAAAATGACCACAAGATTATATTTGAAGCAATTGTAAAGAGATTCTTCAAAGAACAACTTAGCCCATTGTACAATAAAACCAGTAAGTTTAGAAGCGAAGTTGTAGAGCGTATCGCAGAGGCAAACGTGCAGATTGCGTCATTAGTCCAATTGGTTAAGAAAGAAGATGATGCCAATGAAAAGACTAAGCTAAAGGAAAAAATTAAAAAGGAAAAAGAGAAAATCGCTACTGCCGAGGGCAAAATACCTGCTTATACAAGATTCTTTGAAGAAACTCAATCTTGGGGTTCTGCTACAGATGTTGTAAGTAGTGTCAATGAAACCATAGTCAAGGCATATAATCAAAAAGCCGAAGTGGTTAAAAATGACTCTCAAATACCTGCAATAAAGGTTGAACGTTTCAAACCTGAGACATCAGAAGCCAATACACATGATGGAGGCAAAACCAATAATCAACAACAAGGGCAAGGTAGTAAAAATTCTAGTAATGGAGAGAACAACAATTCTCAAAATGGCGAGAGAGACGCAAATAACCAGATACCAACCGAACTTGATGCTTACAAAGCATTAAGCTCGGTTGAACGTAAACTGATTAAAAAATTCTACTCCGTCATAGATGGAGCGGATGTTCCTCCCGCTATGAAAGAGAAGATGAAGAAAACTCTAAAGAAAAAGATTTTAAAGTAAGGATGGGAAGAAACATACTTTTGATTGAACCCAATTACAAGAATAAATTTCCGCCTATTGCCTTGATGAAGTTGGCTACTTATTTCAAGACAGTAGGCGACAATGTTGTATTCTATAAGGGCGAAATTAAAGATTTTATACTCGAAAGAGCCGTAGAAAAATGTATTAATAAACTTAATACCGTTGCTCCTCATATAAAATGGAGGAGCAAACATGAAGCGATTGCTGCGTATATCAAAACTCGCAAGATTTGTCATTTGGAAGCTATTGGGATAGACAATGATGAAGAATATGCAGGAATTGCTTTAGGATGGCTTATCTTTTACAAAGATTACATTTGGAAGAAGTATTATCTTCGTGAAGAAGAAAAGGAGTGGGATTGGATTGGAGTAACGACCTTGTTCACCTTCTATTTTGACATCACTGTAAAAACTATAAACGAAGTCAAACTTTTGTTACGTTCAACAGGCCACATAATGGTTGGTGGGGTGCTTGCCACTTTGCAGCCCAATGAACTTAAGGCAGCAACAGGAATTAGCCCAGTTGTTGGCTTGCTGAACAAGCCCGGAATGATAGACGAGGGGAATGAACTGATTATTGACACTCTCCCTCTTGACTATTCTATATTGGAAGAGATTGATTATCGGTATGATATGTCGAATGCGTATTATGGTTCTATGACTAAAGGATGCGTACGTCATTGTGCTTTTTGTGCTGTTCCTAAAATAGAGCCTGAATACCAGCAATTTATTCCAATGTCTGAAAGAATTAAACTGGTCAAGGAAGAATATGGTGAACAAAGAAATTTGCTATTGATGGATAATAACGTACTGGCTTCAGAAAAGTTTGAAGACATTATCAATGATATCATAAAGGCAGGTTTTGGAAAAGGTTCAACATATGAGGAACCGAATCGTCTTAAATTTGCAGTTGATCAGTTGAAAGAAGGGAGCAATAACAGGGCATATCTAAAAATGGCTCAAAGAGAATATGTTGCATATCTCAACTCCTTAAAAAGAAATAAGAACAATGAGGCATTGTCCTATAAAGTATATTCTGTTCTTTATGATTTCGGTCTTTTGGCATTAGGAACTTGCACCATTGAAAACGCGATAGAAGCATACCCATTAATAGCCGAAGAGTATGAACATCGACTAAAATTGCGCCGCCCTAAACAGCGTGTCGTTGACTTCAACCAAGGTGTAGATGCTCGTTTGTTTACAGAAAAGAAGGCAGAGTTACTTTCAAAGATATGCGTCTCTCCATTGCGCGTAGCTTTTGACTCTTTATCTGTAAAGGACGAATATATTCAGGCATTGACATGGAGTCGTCAGTATGGAATACGAAATTTCTCCAATTATTTGCTTTATAATTTCAATGACAGACCAGATGACCTCTATGAGCGTTTAGAGATAAATGTCAAGCTTTGTACTAAACTTGATGCAAATATCTACTCATTCCCTATGAAATATCATCCGCTGTATGGTAATAATAGCCATGATAGAGATTTTATTGGGAAGCATTGGAATCGCAAATACATACGTTCAGTTCAGGCTGTATTAAACTCTACAAAAGGTAGTATAGGACGTGGTGAATCGTATTTCTACAAAGCCTTTGGCTGTGACAAGAATGCTTTTCATCTTCTACTTGATATGCCAGATACTTACATCATATATAGATACTTCTTTGAATGGCTCAAAGAGAAGGGACATCCTATGTCAACATACAATTGGGAACAAACGTATAATAACCTATCTCCTGCTACAAAAGAAGAGTTTCTACATATTATACATGATTCGACTTTTACTGCTGTGCATTCTAAGGAATATTACAGTGGTGAGCTTGCAGAAATCATGAAGTTCTATGTAAATCTTCGCGATGCCGTACAAAACCCAGATGGTGAGTTATTCAAACTAAAACAAGAATATGACATGTTGTCATCGGTTCACGCACGTCGAGCTATAGCAATGCAAAACAAACGGGAAAATATATACTGACACCAGTATTCACATATGACAATCAGCGCAACTTTCGCAATGAAGGTTGCGCTGATTTTTCTGTCTTAGAAATCGTGTCCCAACAGATGACTGTAACCGATTATGCCTACATTGCATAATCACCTTTACTTGCTTACGAATGATACAATATAATAACCAATAGAGACAACTGTGTATAAGAGGCACGACAAGAATATCCATAGCAATGACTTTACCCAACCATTTGACAGCCAAGCACCTTCCTTCTTAGACATCATGTTTGCCATATCATAGAATTGGCTGGAGAGGATTTCTTTGGCTTCCCGTTGGTGGGCTTCAAGAAGTTGCCTCTCATCTGCAACTATACGATTTCTGTGCTCAGAAAGTTTATTCCAATCATCTGTTGAGATTTTGGCTCTGATGGTAACAGCTTGAATTTTTGATGCAGATTCTGTGATGCTTTTAGCTGCAAGATTTGCATTACTTACTGCTTTCTGAAGTGTAGAAGAGGCTTCATTAAGAGAGGCTTTTGCAGCATCCATACTTTCCCTTACTGCATCAAGTTTCTCACCAGCCTCTATGTAAGCACGAAGTTGGCTGTCAAACTTGTCGGAGGTCTGGTTTGTTTCAATGTTCTTATCTATCGTATTCTGAAAAGAATCAAAGTTTAAATCTGAGATTTTGCTTTTTCCTATAGCCATTTTGATAATTCTGTTAAATGAATGTTCCTGTTATCTTCCATATCTTTGTTTTCTGCGAGGACAGCAAAGATGATTTGCCATCATAGCGCAACGATATGCCCATTTTAAGTCATCGTCATCTTTGTCTCGTCCCCAACCCGAAGTTGCGCCACCGCTTCCACCACCAGACTGGGCTGCAATGGTGGTGGCTGCATCAATGTACTCTGCAAACAGAAGAATCGCAGTCTTCTGCACATCGCAAATCTTGGCAAATACATTATCAGCATCAAGGGTAATATTCTTGTCTATCACATCCAGACAACTCTGAGATATATCAACAGGGTAATGGTGGAACTCATCTGTAAAAAAGTCGAAGTGTCGCATTACCGGGCTACTATCCACAACGCCCAAGGGCATCGTTGCTGGTCGCAATTGGGGATGATGTTCTGTCGAGCCTTGCTTTGGTAAGGTTGACTTTGTCTTCTCTTGATTCTTCTGATGTAGTTTCGCCCATGTCATTTCTATCTTTGATGGCATAAGACAACGCCCCTTACCAAGTTCGGAAGACTTGTATATGGAGTTGCCACGTTTGATAGAATAGCCACGAACTTTGCCATTACCGTCTGAGTGAAGCCTCACGTCATACCCCTTTTGATTGAGGTATTTTACATATAGCTTCCAATCAAAATATGGCATTTTAGCCAACACTGACAGACAATCTTGTGTAATCTCTTTCTTATTGCGTTGGCTTACCTCTTGCGCATCCGTCCAACCTCGCTGTTGAGAAATCCTTGATGCTGCCATCATTGCTCTTTCATAGATATAATGGGCATCGTTCACGTTACCCATCATGTCTATGCGGTTTGCATCAATATGAAGGTGTATGATACCACTCTTGCTGTCATGGTGTAGCGCAACCACATATTGGCTATTTTTGAGATTGGTTGTTGTAGCGCTCTTGCGTTTTGACTTAGCAGAGAGGTCAATCGTATCAAACTCCCTGATAAAATCATCTGCCAACTTTTGCCAATCTTCCATTTCCCAGCCTCGTGTTTCTTCTGATGTCGGGGAGACCTCCATTCGTATCATATTTCGTTTGAGCGGATGGTGACGATTCAACTTGTCCTCAAATTTCTTTTGCAAAGCGAGCATCCTTGCCCACATTGCTGTTGGAGCAATATCATCAGGAAGAAGATTGGTCTTTACAATCTCTGCCTTGTCCTTGTCTACAGAATAACGTATGGCATTTGCCCCATGGCTTATAACTTTTGCTTTGGCTATCATATCAGTATGGTCAATTATTGGGTTATATATTTCTCAATCTCTATCATGCGGTTGAGTATCACTTCTGCGCTCAACCGCCACTGCTTCATGAAAATCTCACTACGGAGGATATTCTCACGCTCAGATAAAGGTCGCCCTTTGAGAAAACCAAACAATTTCTGTATGTCACCTCTGGCATCAGAAAGGCTGTTCAAGGCATCCATTTCTTTGTCGGTTAATCTTTGCTTGGGATATTTCCCCTCCAGCCGTTTACGTGCGTATGCACTTATGGTCAGCCCACAAAGCGAGGCGCATTTTTCTATCTCCTTATGAAGCTGTGGTGTCAGTCTCACAATAAGACGACTTGTATATTTTGGCGTGTCCTTTTCTGTATTCTTATTTTTCATATCAAGTAATTTTTGTAAAGTGTGTGTAACCCAATGCGAGCTTGCGAGCGTTCAAGAACTCCATCGGCATACGGACAAGCGAAGCGAGTTTTGTATGACATTGGTATTTCTTGCAACACTGCTATCAAATTCACCGCACAAAACTTTTGCGGCGTTGAGGTGTCGCATTGTTTATCAGATATTCGTTAAGGTCTTTGTTTCCCTCATATTCACGCGCCGTGTCAGTACACTTTTTCCCCAAGGCAGTGACGATTTGCTGTGTACTCATTCGTCCAGCGACATCATTGTCCAGATGGCAGAGCACTTGTGAATACCGTTCAAGAACTGGCAAGACTTGCGGAATGTTTACAATAGAGTTGAGCACTACAGCATCACATTTACCATACAGAACGAGATAGGAGAGGTAATCCATGAACCCTTCAAACACGTGACACTCTGTTCCGTGGTTTGCAATCGTGGTAATTGCTTTCGGGGCTATACATCCTTTGAAGTACGGATTGCGAAGCTCGTAGCCACCAGCATTATTTTTGAACCCGATAGCAAAGTAGTTCTTTCCACCTCTTTTGTAGTGTATTTCCACGCATTGGTTTTTGGAAATAGTGGAACTGATACCCCTCGAAGAAAGATATTTCAACAGAGCAGGATGCGTCAGTTCTCTTATCTCAATATCTTCAAACGGGCAGGATTCTTGGCAAGGAGCCTGTTGTGTCAGTAGTGCTGGTATAACTGTTGAATGGCTCATCATACGGATAACTTCTGAAACATTCTGCGTATGGTATAGTTTCATTGCCAAATCAAGGATATTGCCACCTTTGCCCAATCCGAAGTCATACCATATATTTTTGTCCACATCAACCTTGAATGAGGCTGTATGTTCTGCATGGAGTGGCGACAAGTACCACCATTTGCTTCCTCTCTTGCTTGTTGGCTCAAATCCTTTACTTGTGAGGAAGTCGGAGATTCGAATGTTTTTTATTTCTTGTATGGTCATATAGATAGTGATTAGTTGTTGAAATGATGAATTGTTGAGAGTTATTGCTGGTGAAAAGAAAAGTAGCTTTCTCTTTTGCCCAGTCTCACTTCTTGCTGAGTGTTTGTTGAATTGCATCTATTTGATAATCAAAGATTAGCTCGTTATTCTCAACAATTCAACGACTCAACAAAGGACTATAACCCTAAAGAATCTATAAACTCTTTGGTCACCGTGTAGAATCGTCCCACTCTGCTAACAGATGAAACACGCCCGGGCTTGGTGTAGTCACATTGGTAGGCAAGATAGGTCAGTGCGTTGTGTGCAGGGGTAAGTCTCCAGACATCTTTAACAACCTTGCGTATCTGCCATTGCTCCACCTTCACACCATTCATGGTTAGTAACGGTATCAAGTCCTGAGGGATGAACGATAGTTTGTCAACGTGCTGCGTTTCCATAATGTCACGTATCAGCTCCACCATATCCAGTTCCGTATGGTTGCGGTTACATTGGATAATGCGGTCAAGTGCCTCGGTTCTGATGAGAGCAGGATGGAACCACATACGTCCTTCCTTGTTGGTGGAGAGTGTGCGGTGTTGAAGATAATAGAGAAATGCAGGTATCTGTTCCTTTAGCTTTTGCAGGAAATTGGTATCATCGCTTTCAAGCGGACGTATTTTGCGTACCCAATAACGGTTTTCTCCCGGATCAATGATAACAGGATAAAGTTCGTTATTGGAGCAGAGTACGAACTTGGCAAAGAAGTTGACCTCCTGTCTGTCCTTTCCTTTAGCTTCCACCTTGTAGGTTTGAGCCGTACTTAGATTCTTCAATCGCTCAGAGTCCTCCCTGCGACTTAGCAACACTTCATCCACAACTATGAGCAACTTGCCAGCCCAGTCTGCATTAAACTGACTCCTGAAATCCTCGTTTGTATTAAAGGTGGCATTGTCCTGAAAGATACTTTTCAGAAAGTTCAAGAAAGTGGTCTTTCCTGTATTTCGTTCCTCTGACACCAATAATAGGATGGGGAGTTTCTGAGTCGGCTGTATATAAAGCAACTGCATATAGTCCAATCCCAGTTCGTATTGTTCCTCAAAGATGTGGTGCATCAGTTTCTCTATGTCTGGAAAAATCCCCTCTGCAGGAATATGGTCAATCGGTTCATACAGATTATAGAAACCGGCAATATCCTTTTGATAATTTGTGTGACTTGGCACAGTGCAAAAGCCATTATATTTATCAATAGTAGGGATATTGTGCTTACCATAATCTTGACGGATTGTCCCAAAGCTCCATTGTAATCTGCGAGTGGTCATCGTTCCGTCTACCAAAGGCTGCTGCACTACCTTATATATAGTGGTGCCTACTCGAATGTATTGTTCTTTCATAATGTTTGCCTTTATATTATACATTTGGACCAGCACTATTTGCTGTCTGGACTTTAGATTTCAGAAGTGAGGAGATTTCCTTCTTTGAGTAAAGATTGCGTCCGCCCAATTTGTGAACGATAATTATTCCCTCCTTCTGCATACGCCACAAAGTGGTATAGGTTATGTGGAGTCGTTCACATACTTGGTCGCGAGTATAATACTCGTCACTCTCTTCTTGTGTCAAATCGATCTGTGGCTTTTTCCCAACCAATTCTTCCACCATCTCGGCAACAACCTGTTTTAGGTCGTCTCTTTGTAACATTATAAAATTCCCTTGCATATTATGTTGTTTTAATGATTATGCTGCGAAATTACGATGGAATAAAATGAAAGCACCTCGGTAAAAATCATGTCGATTTCTGCCGAGGTGCTTTTAACGGAACAGCGTTTCTTTTTAACAAATCAAGCCTTCATGATGCAATCAATATACATTAGGGGAAAGTAAGGTGCGCAGTCTTATGCTTATCAACTTTGCCTGTTCTTTTCCTGTTTGAACAGCCTTTTCTGATAAACTCAAATTATAGTCGTTGCCACGTTCACTGACAATGGCATTATAAAGGGCTTCTGCCCAATCAAAGCCAGTCTTAAATCCTATGGATGGGAACTTTTCTAAGATGGCTGTATGGAAAGTTCGATAGTTGTAAGAGTCATTAAGCAAACTGCTACTGGTCAGTGCAGCAAAAATATAGGCAAGAACGGAGTCTGTACCATTTGTTTCCATCCATTCGGTAAGTATTACCTGTATCTCGTTGGTAAGAAGTTCTGCATGAGGCTGTATAAGCATTTCTTCAAGCAGGACACTGACTTGCTTACGTCCACGTTTGCCTTTACTTTCTTGTAATGCTGAATTGGCTACATCTTTGACTACACGGTTGTTTGCTGCTTTCCATGTGCCTTTGGTATAAGCCGCTTTGTCCATACTGGTAAGCGTCAAAGAACGCATAATTTGCTCGCCAAAGTTTTTCTGCCAGAAAGAAGGCTTCTCTCCCATCATTGTTTTGGATAATAAATCAGCGGCCTTCACGAAGCCATTATCAAATATCATCCAATAGAACACACTGAACAAGAAAGGATTATTGTGCTGCAATTTATCTTTTGTTTCCTCCTTGTTCAATGTAGAGGCAAACAATTCAGTCAATTTTTCGTGTGCCTGCTGGTTAACATTAGAGAATTGGGCTTTGTTGTAGCTCTCAGTTCCCGGGCATAGGCTTAACAATAATTCGGAGATACCTTTTATACCATCAAGTGACAGCAGCTCTATCAAGTAGGAAAAACCTTTGAGGGCGAAGCTCATGTCACCCTCATATGCTTTAGCGAAAAGATTTGTGAACTCTTGATATTCTTTCGGGTGTTCGTAATGCCAACGGCGCAAACGCAATAGATTCAGTTCTCGGTCTGATGCCTCTTGAGTTTCCTGCTCTTTATCCTGCAAGTGGAATTTAACCCCATCTTTGATATATTGCGCATCCGTAGATTGCTCAAATTTAGTCATGGCACTCTCTATTTCCTCAAGTCCATTATCCAATTCCAAATAGCAATACATACAACAAGTAGCCACTTCACCTTCTTCTGCGGCTTTAGAGAAGGGGTTTATTATGTTCTCAACAGGCATATTCTTTGCTGCCAATGCCTCTAAAAGCATATTTTGAAGCGAGTCAGTATCATCGCATTCTGCCACATTGGTTCCATCCTGTGATAGAATGTCCAATGTGGAATGAATCTTGCTCTTGAACTCTGCATAGATTTCTTGGTTCGCCTCAAACCATTCCTTCATCTTATTGCCCATAAGTGTCGTTTTAGCTAATAGGGTTAATCTTTAAGACAAGCCAGCGGAATGACTTTCACGCCATCCTGACGAGTGTATGCCATGCTTCCACCAGTCATCACTATCAGCAAATCCGGTTCTCGAATAGGCACTTGCTTCTCTGTTCTGTTATGTTCCTGTATCAGTCTTTTGATTTCAAGCAAATGTTTGGCACCATCATCAATCTCGCTACTGCCAAGTTTGCACTCAATCAGGGCGTAACGTCCATCTTCCAAATGCAGTACAAGGTCAGCTTCTAACCCATAGCGGTCACGATAATATGAAATACGACTATTGAAATCAGCTGTGTAAATTTTCAAATCTCTTATGCACATCTGCTCAAAGATGAAACCAAATGTTTTTAATTGAGTTTCCATTTCTTCGACACTTATATTCATGGCAGCTACCGCAATAGAAGGGTCAACGAAACAGCGTTTAGGAGCACTACGTAACGATGTCTTACTGCGGATGGCAGGACACCATGCGTCTATATCTTGGATTACAAACAATCTTTCCAACGCACTAATATAATCATCATAGGTATTCATGGTTAATGTAATATCTTCTGATGCTGTAACGTCTGCAAGTATGCTGGTTTTCTTGGCCAACGTGCTTATGTTCCTTGCATATGACCTTAGTATCTGTCTGGCTACTTTGGGATTGCGCTGCCTACCATCCACCGCTGATATGTCATTTTCACAAACACTATTGACATAATCCTTCGCTATAAGCATTGCTGCTTTAGGTTTCATCTGCAAGGTAGCAGGCCAACCGCCACGACAAGCGACATAAAGCAGTTCTGGTATGTCTAACTTGCTTGTTGCCCCATCAATATCATAGTTCGGATTATAGAATAACTCATGTATTGAGATTTCCCCTGATGATTCCAAGGACTCCCATAAACTCATGGGGTACATTTTCATTCTTGTAATGCGCCCTGTTCCTGTATGTCTGATTTGAGACTTGTCTACAGTATTGCTTCCTGTTAGAATATATTGTCCCGGAACACCACCTGCATCATCAACAGCCGTTCTTACCGCATCCCACAACATGGGAGCATCTTGCCATTCGTCTATCAATCGAGGTTGTTCTCCTTTCAACAGCAATGATGGTTTGGTTCTGGCGGTTGCAAGATATTCATTAACCTTATCAGGATTCTGTAATTTGATAACGCTTTTGGCTTGTTGCTCTGCAGTTGTCGTTTTTCCAGTCCATTTTGGGCCCTCTATTAACACTGCTCCAAAAGCCTCCAGCCTTTCCTGTAGCATTTTGTCTGCCACTCTTGATAGATATTTCATAATGATACGTTGTTAATCAATGGTGCAAAGGTACACATTTTATTTTGAGCGGAAGCCTTATTTGGTATTTTTGAGCCTTTTTATTTGGTATTTTTGAGGCAAGTCAATCGGTGTTTTTGCGGTACTCATTTGGCACTTTTGGGGCTTCCCATTTGGTATTCTTGCGGTAAGCGGCTATAATTAGTCTGATAAGTTAGCCATCAACTCCATCCGTTCCTCCTCGCTCAAGCCTTTCAGCATCTCAAGCAGGGCTTTCTTATCTACCACAGGAGTACTTTCTTTCGACTTCTCATTGAGTAGATAATGGTTATACTCCAGCATCTTTGCAAGAGGATAGGCACCGATATAATTGGAAGTAATGTCACCGCCGCCACTATGCCCCATGCTGTCGCTTATATATTTATAAGGTACGACACCAGAGTTATTGAGGTTGGTAGCGAAGCTGTGCCTTGCCCAAGTGGGTGATGGCGCCTGTTCCATATCCAATAGTTTGGTAACTTTTGCCATGTGCTCACGTATATATCTGTTGTAGCGTTGGATAACCCATATCTCTTGTTCTGGTGTGATTAGCTCACTCATGATGGGGAATACTCTCCGCCCAAGTTTTGGGACATTGCCATATCGGTTGAGTATCTCTTGAATCTCGGGAGTGACAGGAAATATCACTTCGCTGGCACTCTCGTTCCGCTCACGAGTTTTGTGGCGAAGGAAACGAAGCTGTTTGCCATGAGTGGCATAGTATAGTTCATCATAAGTCAGTCGGAGTGTATCAGCAAGGTTCTGTCCATTGCCCAGATACATAAAAAGGAATAGTCCAAGGTCGCGAAATATGGCATACTTCTCTCTGCCGAGGAACAGTTCGTTTCCATCTTTGTCTTTTGCCTCGTCAGCTTTCCAAAAGTCATAGAGCTTCCGCATGGTAGCCACGTCAAGAAACTCATGTTTACGGCTCTGCGCTTTGTTGTAGCCCGTGTCCTTAAACATTTCTTTGGTATCACCTTTCATCAGTCCGTTAGCGATACACATATTGATAATGGTTCTTAGACTACGGAGTGCGATAGCAATAGTGGTGGTGCTCAATTCATTCTTCTTCATGATTTTTACCCATTTCAAGATAAAGTCACGGTTAATATCGGCAAACGATACATCCGTTCCCAAATCTTTCACAAAGCGGTTGCGTACATCCTTACTACAACGAGCGGAACCAGCCTTACCTTCATTGGTCTTAGATTGAATGTACGAATCCCAAACTGTGATGATGGTGCTGCCATCGTCTTTCTTGCCTTGGAACCTGTCTTGCAACTTGCGAAGAGAGAAATTGTTTTCTGAAATCAGTTGATTAGCCATCAGCTCCACTCTGTCCATCAGATTCTTCATATCGTTACGCTCCGCTAATTGGATGCGCCGACCGCTTTTCTCATAATCGCAAAGAACCAACCATTCTTCCATAGTGTATGATTTTCCTAAGCGCAGGAAAGTCTTTTGTCCGCCGTGACACACACGCACAGCCACTGGAAGCGGTTGCGAATAGTCGCCCGCTTTTCGTATGTCAAGAGTCAGCGAACCATACACATTGCCATTCGCAGCCGTAAATTTCGCAAGACATTTTTCTCCTCTTGCATTGGATTTTCCGTTCTTCTTTGCCATTTCGGTGGCCTTATTCGTTTTTTCAATCTCCATAATGCACTTATTTATAGGTGATATTTCGCTCGTTTTGGTGACCTTTAGGTGACCTTTTTGCACGAAAACTACTGCAAATGTACGCATTTTCCTGCAAACAATAAAATATGTTAGATACTGATAATCAGTATAATTACACTTTATGCAATCCTATGAAATAATCCGCAAAAAGACTCATAATCTGGAGGTCCCTGGTTCAAGCCCAGGCTGGTCCACAAGAAAGAGGCTCATTCCGAAAGGAATAGAGCCTTTTTTAGTTATAAACTATTCAAGTTACCGGAAAACACGCTCATTCAGTACTCCCAATTCATCGATTTCTATCCGGTTTTCATCGGTTTTCCAACCGTAACTACCCGAAAAGTATTCAGCAGCATAAAGAATTAATCTACTTTTGAGCCGACAATCATAAAAACCAAAAACAATGGAAGACAAACAGAAATTCCCGTTTCACAAAGGTTATGGCAAAATGCTGACAGCCTCACTCCTTATCCTTACCGGATTATTACTCTTTGCCCGCAATTCGGGAATGATAACCGAAGAATATTTCAACCTTCTGGTAGCGTGGCACTCCCTTTTTATTATAGTAGGTACATACACCATCATACGCCAACGCTATCTTTTGGGCGGTACTTTACTATTGGCAGGCATTTATCTTTTAGGCAACAAACTCATGTTATTCCCCGATAACTCCCAAGCAATGTTTTGGCCTTTAATTCTTATCCTTACCGGAATCTTTGTCATCAGCCCCCATCGAAGCAAACATTGGAAAAACCGTAGAATGCAACATGCCAGAATGATGCAACAAATGGCAAATGCAAGAATGGGAACACAAGGAGAACAAAAATACCAATCGGAAGACGGTTTTCTATACTCAAACAACTCGCTCAGCGCCGTACGCCATGTAGTATTGGATGAGCTGTTTAGAGGAGCCAATATACGCACCTACTTCGGCGGTACAACAATCGACTTACGCCATACACACATAGCCTCCGGCGAAACCTACATAGACCTGAACTGCAACTGGGGCGGAATCGAGTTGTTCATCCCTTCAGACTGGAAAGTACAAATAGAGTGTAACTGCTTCTGCGGCGGTTGCGAGGACAAACGTTGGAAAGGAGCGGAAACCAAACAAGAATGGTCTGTACTCGTCATCCGGGGCAATATATCATTCGGCGGCATAGAAATAAAAGATTGACGTATGGAAGCACATCCGATAACAGATTACCCTTATCGCTGGACTCCGGCACTGGGACTTTCACTCTTTCTGGTGATTGCTCAAACCGCATTGCTCCGATGTTATACCGACACAGACTGGATACCCGCCCTAATAGATGGAATTACCACAATTGGATGGTTCATAATACTATCCTATCTGTCATGGTTTATAGTAGGCACCGTTTCCATGTGCAGAACGAACATCATAACCGGTGTAACAGTCATTTTATTATGGCTGGCAGGAAGTTTCATGATTTGCGACATCATGGTAAGAATTGCAGGTATGCCATACATACCATTTGCCTATACCATACCTTTTCGCCTTTTGTTCGGTATCCCCGCCTGGATAGCCATACTTTTATGGTATCATCTCCAACAGGCAGGAAACGTACCTTCGGAAGAGGCAAACTTTCCCATCCCCGAACACGAGGAGATATCCACAGAAGAACAAGTACGAGATGAACCCATCGACCGCATTACTGTAAAAGACGGTTCCCGGATACATATCATCAAAGTAGAAGAACTGCTATATATACAGGCCTGCGGAGATTATACCACATTGGTAACCTCCACGGGAGAATATATTAAGGAGCAAACCATGAAATATCTTGAAACACATTTACCCGCAGACAACTTTGTTCGTATTCATCGTTCAAGTATTGTGAATATAACGCAAATATCCCGTCTTGAACTTTTTGGCAAAGAAACATATCAGCTGATACTAAAGAACGGAGTAAAGCTACGGGTAAGCCTTACCGGTTACCGATTACTGAAAGATCGTCTGGGTATATAAATCAAATACGAACCGGAGTTTCGGTAACCATCCCCTCTGCTACCGCCACAGCTATTTACATCACCATAAATCCTTAGCTGTAATAAGACCTGCTTTATCATATTTCGATTATCTTTGTCCATCACAAGGAGAATTGAAATATGATAAAATCTGCAAGATACCTGTTCTTCATCTGCATATCGGCTATTATTGGGGGCGGATGCCGGCAACATCCTTCCATACAAACCGCTACGACTGAAGATATTTATACAGACACCATATGCTCCGTACTCCCTGCCAAGAGCAAAATGGCGGCTTATCTGGATTCACTCGGCTTCATCAATATTGCCGAGGCGGATAACAGTATTGCCATAGACCTGATGTACACCCGTGCAGACAATTTCACAGGGCAGGTATTATACGAAGACTTGCATGAAGCCTATCTTCACCCGGAAGCAATGGAAAGCCTGTTGCAAGCCCAAAAACTCTTGAAAGAGATATGTCCTGAACAGCCTCATCGTCTACGACGCAGCACGTCCTATGTCTGTCCAGCAGAAGATGTGGAACGTGGTAAAGGGAACGCCCAAATATATATACGTATCCAACCCCGCACGGGGCGGTGGCCTGCACAACTATGGCCTGGCGGTCGACATCAGCATCATCGATGCCCAAGGACAGCCGTTACCAATGGGTACCCCCGTAGATTATCTCGGTAAAGAAGCCCATATTACCGGAGAAGAGCAATTAGTACAAGCAAACAAGATTACCAAACAAGAAATGAAGAACCGCCGTCTCTTGCGTAAAGTAATGAGAGAGGCCGGTTTCCGCCCGTTACCCAGCGAATGGTGGCACTTTAACCGTGTCAGCCGACAGACAGCCAAAGAAAAGTACCCAATAATCCCTTAACCCAAGCAACCTCTATCTGCAAAAAACGGACAGCCTGCGTCTTACTTTGTTTCCTCACTATAACTTTGCAAATGATACAAACCAAGAATTGAAGTCTCCTCATATAGTGCAGAACTGTTTGTTTTGGTTATCTTTGTAATAAAATACCAAATTATTCCCCAATGATAACAAGAACAATGGACATTTTCACGTTTAGAAAGGAGATATAAAAAGATATATTTGACAATACAGTTCCTTATCTTGAAAAATTTACCGAGAATGGAAAAGACACGAATGACCGAAATACACAGCCAAGACACTCTCCACTTCATCCGTACACACCGCCGGGAAGACGTAAGACTCCTTGCTTTGCAGGCACACCGTTACCCCTCGGTAGATATGCCTGCCGCCATCACACAAATTTCCGGCTGGCAGATTGCCAGAGAGAAGATACCTGCATGGGCCGAAAACGAGAAGATACTCTATCCGGTTCACCTTTCTCTGGAGCAATGCTCCTCCGAGGTGACTGCACGATATAAAGCGGAGATTATAAACCGTCTGCTGAAACCTGAACAACAGAGCTCCGAAGAAAATGCCACTCCCGTATCGGGAAATTCCGTCACCGACCTCACAGGCGGATTCGGCATTGACTGCGCCTTTTTATCTTCCTGCTTCCGGAAAGCTACTTACGTGGAACGCCAGCAAACACTTTGCGAGATTGCCCGGCACAATTTTCCCGCCTTAGGGTTGAACCACATTTCCGTCTGCCATGAAGACAGCATTCACCATCTGCAAGAGATGAAACCCGTAGATTGGATATTCATAGACCCCGCCCGACGTGACGGGCATGGAGGTAAAACGATAGCTATCAGCGAGTGCGAACCTGATGTGTCCGCTTTGGAAGACTTACTGCTTGAGAAAGCGTCACACGTTTTGGTTAAGTTGTCTCCTATGTTGGATCTAACTCTCGCATTGCACGATTTGAAACATGTACAGGCAGCCCATGTCGTTTCCGTCAACAACGAATGCAAAGAGCTTCTCCTCGTATTAGGGCACGAAATAAATTTATCCTCCGAGGAAATTCCTATTCACTGCGCCAATCTCACAGCATCGCAAAAGGCTCAAAACCTTCTGTTCACCCGCCAACAGGAGAAAGAGCATCCATGCCCGTATACCTCCACATTGAAAGCATACTTGTACGAGCCCAATGCATCCATCCTAAAAGCCGGAGCGTTCCGCAGCGTTTCATCCATATATAATGTAGAGAAACTGCATCCCAACAGCCACCTTTACACTTCCGACGCATATATACCGGACTTTCCCGGACGCAAGTTCCGCATTACCGGCAGTAGCAGCCTCAACAAGAAAGGGCTTAAAGAACTGATAGGTACGGAAAAAAAAGCCAACCTCACAGTACGTAACTTCCCCACCAGCGTGACCGAACTGCGAAAGCGCCTGAAACTGGCGGACGGTGGAGATATCTATCTGTTTGCAACTACCCTTGCCGATGAAAAAAAACTATTGATTGCCTGTAAACAACCCTGATATATAGTCAAAAAGCAGTAAAACATAAAGACGTGAAACCGGCATATCCGATTTGCAACTTAATTGTAATATTATTGTTACCGGTTCTTCAAAATCCCGTAAAACAGACGTAACTCCATACCTGTACTTTTGCCACAAATTATTAACAGATAATAACAGGTATGAAACAAATTGTAAGAGCATTCTTATTCCTGCTCCTATTCGCAACGGCCAGTAACACGACAATGGCCGATGAAAAAGCAAATATCGTTAAACAAGGTACGATACGCGGCCGTATCATCGATGTAACAAAGCAAACTCTCCCGGGCGCTTCAATCTATATCGAGAAACTACACACCGGCGTGACGAGCGACGTCAACGGTTTCTACACATTCCCCAACCTCGACCCGGGAACTTATACGGTGAAAGTAAGCTACGTAGGTTACTCGCCCGTAGAGCTGAAAATCACGATTCCCGCCGGACGTACTTTAGAGAAAGACGTGGTACTGAACGAAGGGGTCGAACTTCAGGAAGTGGTTGTGGGCGGCGCATTTCAGGGACAACGCCGTGCCATCAACGCCCAAAAGAGCAATCTGGGAATTACCAATGTAGTATCCGCCGACCAGGTAGGTAAATTCCCCGACTCCAACATCGGCGATGCCTTGAAACGTATCTCCGGTATCAACGTACAGTACGACCAGGGGGAAGCCCGTTTCGGACAAGTTCGCGGAACAAGCGCCGACTTAAGTTCCGTAACTATCAACGGCAACCGCGTACCCTCTGCCGAAGGTGAAACCCGCAACGTACAGCTCGACCTGATTCCGGCAGACATGATTCAGACTATCGAGGTAAACAAGGTAGTCACCCCGGATATGGATGCCGACGCCATTGGCGGCTCTATCAATCTGGTTACCAAGAACTCGCCTTACAAGCGCACCATTGCAGCCACCGCAGGAACAGGCTACAACTGGATTAGCGAAAAGGCGCAACTGAATCTGGGATTTACCTACGGCGACCGTTTCTTCAACGACAAATTAGGATTGATGGTATCAGCCTCTTATCAGAATTCCCCTTCCGGTTCCTACGACACCGAATTTACATGGGAGCAGGATGAAGACGGAAAGGTGTATGTCAACGACTATCAGATACGCCAGTATTATGTAACCCGCGAACGCCAAAGCTACTCCGCTGCTTTGGACTGGGACATCGACACCAACCACAAACTTACTTTCAAGGGTATCTTCAACAACCGCAACGACTGGGAAAACCGTTACCGCACCAACCTGAAAGACCTTGAGCCGGATGGCAGTGCCACCGTACGCATACAAACCAAAGCCGGAACACCCGATAACCGCAATGCCCGTCTGGAACGCCAGCGCACGATGGACTTCGCCCTCGGCGGCGAACATCTCTTCGGACCTCTCGCCATGGACTGGCACGCAAGTTACGCCAAAGCCAGCGAAGAACGCCCCAACGAACGCTACATCGACTTCCAACTCAAGAAACAGAAATTTAATATGGACTTGAGTAACGAACGTCAACCTTTTGCTTCTCCCAAAAACGGTTCTACAATGACCTTGAATGACGAATTCAGTCTGAAAGAACTGACCGAACAACAAGAAGACATCAAAGAACAAGACCTGAAATTCTCCGCCAACTTCAAACTTCCGTTCAAAAACGGCAATAAACTGAAATTCGGCGCAAAGGTGGTTCGTAAAACCAAAGACAAGGAGGTGGATTTCTATGAATACTCTCCGCTGGACGAAGACGCCTTTATGGAAAACAGCCTTAAAAATACTGTCGACCAATCCAACAAGCACTTCATGCCCAATAGCAAATACCAGACAGGAATCTATGCCGGCAAGAAATACACCGGATCATTAGACCTGAACAACGCCTCATTGTTTGAAAAGGAACAAGTACAGGAAGAGCTGGCAGGTAACTTCGAAGCCCGCGAAACCGTCAGTTCCGGTTATATCCGCTTCGACCAGAAAATAACAGACCGCGTAGAGTTGATGTCCGGTCTGCGCATCGAAAACACCGACTTAGCCTATACCGGACGTACATACGACGCGGACGAGGATATTACCGGTAAAACCGAACGCCAACACAACAGTTACATCAACTTCTTACCCTCACTGCTCGTAAAATGGAACGTAAACGAAGACTTCAAAGTACGCGGTTCATTCACCCAGACATTGTCACGTCCCAAATATTCGGCTCTTGTACCGAGCGTAAACATCAAGCGCTCCGACAATGAAATCACTATCGGAAATCCCGAACTGAAACCGACCATGTCTTACAACTTCGACCTGAGCGCCGACTATTATTTCCGTAGCATCGGTCTGGTCAGTGCCGGTATTTTCTACAAGAAAATCGATGACTTCATCGTAGACCAAATCAGTACCAACTACGAATACCAAGGTAATGTATATACTCGCTTCACGCAACCCAAGAATGCGGGTAACGCCAACCTGCTCGGTGTAGAGCTCTCTTACCAACGCGATTTCGGCTTTATCGCCCCTGCCTTGAAGTGTATCGGTTTCTACGGAACCTATACTTATACACACTCCCGTGTAGAGGATTTCAACTTCGAAGGCCGCGAGAATGAAGAAGGCCTCAGCATGCCGGGGTCACCGACACATACCGCCAATGCCTCGCTCTATTTCGAGAAAGCCGGACTAAATATCCGTTTAAGCTATAATTTCGCTTCCGACTTTATTGATGAAATGGGTGAAAGCGCCTTCTACGACCGTTACTACGACAAAGTGAATTATATGGATGCCAACGCGAGCTATACCTTCGGAAAGAAAATCAAGACAACATTCTACGCCGAAGCCAATAACCTGCTGAACCAGCCCCTCCGCTACTACCAAGGTACGAAAGACCGCACCATGCAAGCCGAATACTACGGTGTAAAGGTGAATGCCGGAGTAAAGATTAACTTCTGACCTTATACTATCATTCAATAATATCTAACACAAGAAACAACAATGAAGAAAATATTCCTTTTATTATTCGTTACCTTGCTGGGCAACCCGGCAATCGCTCAAATCACCGATTATTCCATATTCGACAAGAAGTTCAACTTCTACGTAGCCAACGACTTGGGACGTAACGGCTACTATGACCAAAAAACCATTGCCGAACTCATGGGAGTAATGGCGGAAAACGGTACAGACCCGGAATTTGTACTCGCTACGGGCGATGTACACCACTTTGAAGGCGTACGGTCCGTCAGCGACCCGTTATGGATGACTAATTACGAATTGATTTACAGCCATCCCGAACTGATGATAGACTGGTTCCCCCTGCTGGGCAACCATGAATATCGCGGCAATACACAGGCTGTACTGGATTATTCGAATATCAGTCGCCGCTGGGCGATGCCCGCACGTTACTATACCAAAGTCTTTGAAGATAAAGGCATGACTATCCGGGTGGTATGGGTAGATACCGCTCCGATGATAGACAAATACCGCAATGAAAAAGAAACCTATCCCGACGCCTGCAAACAGGATTACAAACAACAGCTCGCATGGATCGATTCTGTTCTGACCACCGCTAAAGAAGACTGGGTAATCGTTGCCGGACATCACCCCATTTATGCCGAAACGCCGAAAGACGGAAGCGAACGCCGGGATATGCAATCACGGCTCGACCCGATACTCCGCAAACACAAAGTAGATATGTATATCTGCGGACACATCCATAACTTCCAGCACGTCCGCGTACCGGGCAGCGATATAGATTACATCACCAACTCCGCCGGTTCGCTCAGCCGTAAAGTCAGTCCCATTGAAGGTACTGTGTTTTGCAGTCCCGAACCCGGTTTTTCCATTGTGTCCGCCAATAAAAAGACATTGGAGTTGCGCATGATTGACAAGAAAGGCAATGTGCTGCACACCGTGACACGCAGCAAATAATTCTTTTTAGAAATAAGTTCCATTTATAAGAGGCAAAACATTTAATGCTTTCTTTTCAGGTACGGATTACGCAGATTTTCACGGTTCTCTTTAATTTTATCCGTGTTTTTCCGTGTAATCCCGTGCCTGAAAGAAGTAAATAGTAAATGAGCCTTTGTTTTATAGCATATTAATTATTTCTTCTCCCGTAAGTCGTCCTTCGGAATCGTACTCTGGCTTCCATCACGTGTAGCCACATAATGCGGAGACATAATCTCGATACCCGCTTCATTAAATTTGTCCTGGATATTCTGATGCAAATCAGAATAAATATCCGCCAAACGGTCGGCCTCTTTGATATATGCATTCACCTGATACACCGGATACCAATCGCTAAGCGAGGTTTCCAGCACAAAAGGACGCGGATCGTCTATCACACCGGGCGTATTCAGTGCAGCCTCTATCAACAGTTGATGCGTCTGCCGCCAAGGGATATCATAACCGATACTTACCTCGGAATGAATAATTAAACCGTATTCACGGGCAGAAGTGCTGTAATTGACGGTATGCGAGGACATGATGAAAGAATTCGGAATAGTTACCACCTCGTTCTTCGGCGTTCGGATACGGGTGACAAGCGGAGTCTTTTCGATAACGTTACCCGTCGTTTCATTCAGCTGAATACGGTCGCCCAACTTGAAAGGACGCATATAAGTAATCACCAAACCGGCAATAATATTCCCGATAACAGTACTTGACCCAAGCGAAACTATCAATCCTACAAAAACCGAAATGCCCTGAAATACTCCGGACTTGGAACCGGGCAGGTAGGGATAAATCATCGCAATCATAAAAGCATAGAGCAGAAAACGGATGATGTGGAAAGTAGGTTCAGCCCAATCGGAATAAAAGCCGCGTATCTTCAACCGCTCGGATTTCACCTCATTGGCAAGGTAATGGACAAAACGCACCAAATACTTCACCGCATACCATATCACAAAGATAGTGAACAGATTGGGTATGTACTCCACAACCGAAGTAAAGATACTCTTTACCGGAATCCAAATATAAGAAAACAGCTGGTATGCCAGGCTCTTGGTCTGCGGAAAGATGGAAAACAACAACGGAACCGTCAATAGTAATTGAAGGAACATGATGATATAACGCAGCAGATTCGAGAGGAAAATAAGCAGGTTAACCTGTTTCTGCGTGTCCAGTAATTCGTAATCCTGAATGGAGAAAGGTTTTAATTTAGTATCTTTCAACCTCTGTATCCGCACTTTCAGTTTCTTAAACAGCCAGATGGTAAGTCTGAAAAGGAAATATTGCCCTACAAGCACCAAGACAAAATACAGGATACGCTTGCCCAACTGCCACAGACCGTGCTCATCTTTCATTTCTTTCAACTTATCGACAATAACTTTACGGTTGTGGGCAGCCAACCGGTCACGGGTACAGTTCTCCCACAATCCGTCCTGGTCGATAAAGGAAGCGATGACTTTATTGTCATACATAAGGTCGGTAACGATATCGCTGCTTTCCATATACAGTGAATCGGGACGCAGATTAAAGCGTTTGCCCAATTCTAATATGGCAGCGGCATCCATCTCGGCACGTTGCTGGGGAGTATGGCCGCCACGCTTGGCATAGAGATAGAACAGCGTATCTCCCTCTACCACCACCGGAACGCCGGGAGTCACCTTACGCAGGGAGTCGATGCGCTGTTTCTGCTGCAAGTGTTTTACGGAGTCGGCCGCATAGCTGGCAAGCCTCAGTTGCTCCATTTCCATACGCAGGTTGGCTTCATTCAGCCGGGCTGCTTCCAACTCCTGCTTGATTGCCGACAGTGATACCGCAGAATCCGAGTCTGCCTTTATCGTTGTAACCGGAGCCAAGCTGTCTCCTTCTATGGCGCGAAGCACTTTCTCTACCAATTGGGCAGAAACTCCGTCGGCTGTCAGTAACATCAGCATCAGCCACAAGGCGCGAATCCCTCTCATCTCAAAATATTTTATTGGTTGTTATAATATGGTTACTTTAAATAAAACGTCAAACATACAGAATGTTTTTCATATTTCATAAAAAATGAGCCTGTTCATTCCATTCCGCTATCGGTTTAAACAAATTCCTCATTCCCGCAGAAGTAAAACGGATTCCCTCTTAAACTCTCTTAATCGGAATTTTACATTATCTTTGCCCGCAAAAATAGATTCCATGAACATTCTGTTACTCGTAGGAGGACTTCTCCTCATTCTATTAGGTGCCAACGGACTGACGGACGGAGCTGCGTCCGTAGCCCAACGTTTCCGTATACCCAACATCGTTATCGGACTGACAATCGTCGCTTTCGGAACGTCTGCCCCGGAACTGACGGTCAGCGTATCTTCCGCCTTGAAAGGAAGCGCGGATATAGCTATCGGCAATGTCGTAGGAAGCAACATTTTCAATACACTGATGATTGTAGGCTGTACCGCACTGTTCGCCCCGATTGCCGTGACCCGGAATACGCTGCAAAAAGAAATTCCTTTGTGCATCCTCTCTTCCATAGCTTTGCTGGTTTGCGCCAACGACGTATTTCTGAATGGAGACGAAGCCAACATCCTCAGCATTACCGACGGACTGCTGTTACTCTGTTTCTTCGCCATCTTCCTGAGTTACACTTTTGCCATTGCCTCGCGTACCCCCGAAGAAACGGCAGGTAATGACGGGAATATCAAGCAATTGCCGCTCTGGAAATCCACTCTCTACATTTTGGGTGGCCTCGGTGCGCTTATTGCCGGCGGCAACTTCTTCGTAGACGGCGCAAGCGGTATTGCACGCAGTCTGGGAGTAAGCGAGTCCGTTATCGGACTGACGCTTGTGGCCGGCGGAACGTCACTGCCCGAGCTCGCCACATCCATTGTAGCAGCCTTGAAGAAGAACCCGGAAATAGCCATTGGCAACGTAGTGGGCAGCAACCTGTTCAACGTATTCTTCGTATTAGGTTGCAGCGCATCCATCACACCTTTACACCTGACGGGCATTACCAACTCGGACTTATGGGTACTGGTAGGGTCGGGCATTCTGCTTTGGCTCTTCGGACTGTTCTTTGCCAAACGCACCATTACCCGTATCGAGGGAAGCATTATGGTACTTTGCTACATTGCATATACGGCATTCCTCATTTATAGCCTGTAAGGCAGCGTAGTTTAAAGATTTTCATGTATCTTTGTCCACTCATAACAACATACAACTATGGCAATTACAATTAAAAAGGTCTCTACGAAAAAGGAGCTGAAACAGTTTATCCGCTTCAATTACAAACTATACAAAAACAATCCGTATTCAGTACCCGACCTCTACGATGATATGCTCAACACCTTCAACAAGAAGAAAAACGCCGCTTTCGAGTTTTGCGAAGCCGACTATTTTCTTGCTTATAAGGATGATAGAATCGTAGGACGCGTAGCAGCCATTGTCAACAATAAAGCCAATCAGACCTGGAATAAGAAAGAAGTACGTTTCGGCTGGATTGACTTTATCGACGACCCCGAAGTATCGGAAGCCCTTATACGTACCGTCGAAGAATGGGGTAAAGAACGGGGTATGACCCACATACAGGGTCCGTTAGGCTTTACCGATTTTGATGCGGAAGGTATGCTTATCGAAGGTTACGACCAGCTCAGCACAATGGCAACCACTTATAACCACCCCTACTACCCGCAGCACATGGAACGCATGGGCTTCGAGAAAGACGCCGACTGGGTAGAATACAAGATTTATATTCCGGATGCCATACCCGACAAGCATAAGCGCATTTCAGAACTCATCCAGCGCAAATATAACCTCAAAATCAAAAAGTATTCTTCCGCCAAGAAGATTGCCCGCGACTACGGACAGGCTATTTTTGAACTGATGAATGAAGCATACAGTCCACTGTATGGCTATTCCGCCTTGTCACAACGCCAGATTGATCAATACGTAAAAATGTATCTGCCTATTCTGGACCTTCGTATGGTGACGCTGGTTACAGATGCCGAAGACAAACTGGTGGCGGTAGGCATCTCCATGCCTTCCCTGTCAGAAGCTTTGCAGAAGTCTCATGGACGTCTGCTGCCCTTCGGTTGGTATCACCTGCTGAAAGCCCTGTTTATGAAACGTCGCGCCAAAATGCTGGATTTGCTGCTGGTAGCCGTGAAGCCCGAGTATCAGAACAAGGGTGTAAACGCATTGCTATTCTCCGATTTAATCCCTGTCTATCAGAAATTGGGCTTCGTGTTTGCGGAAAGCAATCCGGAACTGGAACTGAACGGCAAGGTACAGGCACAATGGGAATACTTCAAGACCGAACAGCATAAGCGTAGAAGAGCGTTTGTCAAAGCTATAAAGTAAGGCGCAACATAGTAAGATAGAGGACAAAATAAGGGAAAGGGTGGATTTTTTATGTAAAATCCACCCTTCTGTTTTTCTTCTGAACGCATTTCATTATTTTTGCTTAAACTTTAAAATAATGACTATGAAGCGGCTTAGCTTTTTCTTCTTCTTTCTGTCAGTCGTGTTATCCGCTGTTTCCCAACCGGTATGCCAGATTAAATACTTCTCAGTCAGTAACGGCCTTGCACAAGGCAACGTGATGAGTATTCTGCAAGACCAAAAAGGGCTTATGTGGTTCAGTACCTGGAATGGGATAAACAAGTTTGACGGTTACACGTTCAAAAACTACAAAATATTCCAAGAAACGACCTACTCTTTCGAAAGTAACCGTATAGGCAACATTGTAGAAAGTAAATACGGCGATATCTGGTGTACTACGTATGACGGACAAGCATGCCTGTTCGATGTCAAAACCGAGAAATTCATAGACGTCCTCCAACCGCTTACCCGGTCTCTCAATCATTCGAACCATGTCATACGTATTCTCTCGCTGAAAAAGGGAATTGCCTGGATACTTTGTAAAGACGGATATACTTACCGTGCCGACGAGCAACAGTGCAAGGACGGAAAAGGCATCTCGCCTTATTCCATCTTCAATGGCAACCTGAAAGGCAATCAAGTCTATACGGTCTTTCAGGACTCCGAAGAAGACGAATGGGTACTGACCGACAAAGGCATCACTATCGTCGGGAAAAAGACATTGGACACAGACTTCCCGTTCCGTCACATCATCCAATGGAAAGAAAACATCTATCTTGCCGCCGAACACGGCAAACTGGCCGGCTATGATTTCAAAACCCGCCAACTGAAATTCATAGATGTCCCCTATCCGTACCGGAACATCGCCAATCTGACAATCATCGGAAAAGATACACTGGCATTGGCAACAGATAACGGACTCATACTCTATACCCCCGGCAACAACAAGTTCCGTCAGATAAACATCCAAACTCCCACTCAACACTCCAACTACGTAGAATCCGTCTACCAAGACCGGCATGGAGATATCTGGGTATTCTCGAATACGCCGGGCATTATCCGCCTCAACATGGCCGCCAATGAAAAAGAGCATCTGGTTACTCCCCGGGACGAGTTGGTTAAACATGAACGCAAAAGCCGTAAAATAATCTTTGAAGACAACACAAACACCTTATGGATGTTACCCACCGAAGGAAATTTCTCCTATTATGACAGAAAAGAAAAGAAACTCAAGCCATTGGTAATAGATATAAATCATCCCAAATCCATCTTCAGCCCGTTAGTCCGAGTTCACACCATCGACAATCAGGGCAATGCCTGGATGGCCAGTGCGCGCGGCGTCTACAAATTAAGTTTCTCACCGCAAAGTTTCCATTTCAATCAAACCGATCATGAAGCCGAAACACGCGCTTTCCTGCGCGACAGCGGCGGGCGACTCTGGAGCGCATCAAAATCAAACCATGTCCGCATATATGCTCCCGACGGGAACTTGGAAGGCTATCTTTCCAAACAAGGCGATATCATCAAGGAACAGGCGCATTTTTTTGAAGATATCTATGATTTCATGGAAGACCAGGAGCACAACATATGGATGGGAAGCAAAGGTTCCGGTCTCTATTTGCTAAAAAAACAAGATACCGGCAAATACTCCGTTCATCACTATCAGTACAACCCCGAAGAGCCTTACAGCATTAGTGGCAACGACGTTTACACCATTTTCCAGGACACCCGTAAACGTATCTGGGTAGGATGTTTCGGCGGCGGCCTGAACCTGATAAAACAAACCGGAAATGGAGAGATACAATTTATCAACTGCAATAACGAACTGAAAAATTACCCCACAACCTACGGAACAAAAATACGTAACATCGCAGGCGGCCCCGAAGGAGTTATTTTTGTAGGAACCACCAGCGGATTAATTACGTTTGCGAGCGACTTCAAGCGTCCCGAAGAAATCAAATTTTACAGGAACAATCACCGGACGGGTGATACTCACAGTCTGAACGCAAACGATATTATGCAGATTTACACAGACAGGCATAATACGACGTACGTAATGAGCTTTACTGGAGGAGTCAATAAAATCATATCCGGACCACTGCTTGGAGAGGATATCCAATTCAAAGGATATGACAAGAAGGACGGATTGGCTTCGGATTTAATGCTTTCCATGATAGAAGATAACTCCGGTCAGCTATGGTTCGTGTCCGAGATAGCATTGTCCAAGTTCAACCCTGATAAAGAAACGTTCGAGAACTATCAGCTAAATTCAACTTATCAAGACTTCAATTTCTCGGAAGCCTTACCCGTAATAAACGCCCGTCACCAAATTGTTTTAGGAACCGATAAAGGTTTCTTGGAAGTAATGCCCGACAAGATGAAAAAAAGCAGTTATGTACCGCCAATCATCTTTACCAACCTCAGGATACAGGGGCATCCGGTTGAGCAGTCGATTGACAATCTGGCCGAGCTGGAGTTAAAAGCATCGCAAAGAAACGTCACTTTTCAGTTTGCCGCCCTTGATTATGTCGCTCCCGAGCACATTCAATATGCTTATCGTCTGGAAGGATTGGAGAAAGAGTGGAATGAAGCCGGCAACAACCGTTCGGCAAGCTACATCAACCTACCGGCCGGAGAATACCGTCTCCAGGTCAAATCCACCAATAGCGACGGTGTATGGACGGACAACATATATTCCCTTCCCGTACGAGTACTCCCCACTTTCTGGGAAACTTACTGGGCATGGGTGTTCTATTCCATGCTATTCATCCTTTTCACGGCAACGATTGTTTATGTGCTATTCTACATATACCGCCTGCGTCACCGGGTAGATATGGAAAAACAGCTCACCGACATCAAACTGCGTTTCTTCACCGACATCTCTCATGAGCTGCGCACACCTTTAACCCTAATCAGCAGTCCCGTCGCAGAAGTACTGGAGAATGAACCGCTCTCGCCCACCGCGCGCGAATATCTTACCGTAGTGCATCAAAACACCGAGCACATGCTTCACCTGATGAACCAAATACTGGATTTCCGTAAGATACAAAACCAGAAAATGAAGCTGTTGGTAGAAAAGAAAGACTTGATTTCATTGTTACGGAAATCAATGGACAACTTCAAACTAATCGCCAAAGAGAAAAATATGGATTACCGGCTGGTGACACCTGTACAGTCCGTATACGGATGGGTAGATAAGGACAAATTTGAAAAAATATTCTTTAATCTGCTATCCAATGCATTCAAATATACGTCTCCCGGCAAAGCGATTACCATAAAGGTTATCCCGAAAGAAGAATCGGTCGATATAGAAGTGAAAGACGAGGGAATAGGCATCGTGCCCGACAAGCAGCGTGTGTTATTCCAACGTTTCGAGTCTTTGGTGAAACAGAACATTCTACAGCCCTCTTCCGGTATCGGCCTGTCATTGGCGAAGGAAATGGTGGAAATGCACCACGGAAGCATTCAGGTAAGCAGCCAGCCGGGCGTCGGCAGTACTTTTACCGTAACCTTACCCCTGCAACAGAAAGTGTTCGAAGAAGACATGCAAGCCGAGTTCATATTGGATGACGACAAACAGGAAACCGTTTCCGCAGCCAACGGCTTAGACGGAGAAAACGTATACATGGAAGAAACGGAGATGACTGATTCCGACTGTAATTCCATATTAGTGGTGGAGGATAACAATGAATTAAGGCATTTCCTCAAGAGCAGTCTGTCCGGCAGCTATAATGTGATAACCGCTTCCAATGGAAAGGAAGGATTGCAACGTGCCATCGACAATGTGCCGGACCTCATTATCAGCGACGTTATGATGCCGATAATGGATGGTCTGGAGATGATAGGGCAGATTAAGGCAAACAATAATATCTGCCACATTCCTATCATCGTGTTGTCCGCCAAGGCTTCTTTGGACGACCGTATCGCCGGATTGGAACACGGAATCGACGATTACATCACCAAACCTTTCAGTTCCACTTACCTGAAAATCCGTATCACCTCTCTTTTACGCCAGCGCAAAGAACTGCAAGAGATGTACATGGCCAAGCTAACCGCAGGCAAGGACGTAGCTTTGGCGGATGACATTCCGGAACCGTCACAGCCGCAAATAACCCCGCACGACAAACTGTTTATGGAAAAGGTTATGGAGTTCATGGAAGAACAGATGGACAATCCGGATCTGACCATCGAACAATTCGCAGAAAAACTCCTGTTGAGCCGAACTATCTTCTATCAGAAGCTAAAATCAATAGTAGGACTGTCGCCTGTGAATTTCATATGCCAGATACGCATCAAACGAGCGGTACAGTTATTCGACAGCGGTGAATATAATATTTCGCAGATTGCTTATATGACGGGATTCAATGACCCGAAATACTTCAGCCGTTGTTTCAAGAAGATTGTAGGGGTAACCCCTTCGGAATACAAAGAAAAGAAGCAGCCATAACCGTGATATCGGACAGGCATTACGAGTGAGATATGATTAAAAGCCTTTTAATGTGATATTATAAGCCTTTTAATATGCAATTAAAAGGCTTATAATAGTAAATCACTGCAGGGAAGAGAGTAGGAACAAGTGTCGGCAAACTATTCAGTGAACCATGTTGTGTCTACGTAACCACCTAAAACGGTAGAGCGGTCTTTAAAGTATTGATTGTACTCTTCAAGGGTAAGCGTATGTATTCTATCTGCTCCATTAACACCACTTTCCTGTACAGACTTCTTATTTTCGCCATCATAGTACGTACAGTTATACATTTTACAACCGTCTTTGATGCCGGTGTCTTCACCGAGTGATACAACGTTATTTCCATCATTATATCGAATATCATCATAACCTGCAATAGGAACCATCGACTTATCCTCAGAATTAATACCGCCGCTGAAAAACTCCTTATCAATCGTAGTATTGACAAATGTTATATTATCAACCATTCCGGTGCCATCAGACCCTTCCAACAAACGGCACTTTGTCACTCCCTCCGCAACGGTCAAAATACAATCTGAAAATACATAACCGATATTATTTGCCTTAACACGTGCATTGAAGCCGCGCCCACCGGAGGTTATCATTTCGACTTCGCAGCTTTCAAACAGGCATGCGGAGTTTCCTCCCCAGATAAAATCGGTATCACCCTCTACATAGCAATCATAAAACCAGTTATAACCGCCACCCGGCAATAATGTATCCTGCTGACTATAAAATCTGCAGCGTACAAATGCCGTGGCATTATCGTTCTTGTTACGAATGCACAACACTTCCGCCTGCGTCTTCGTTGGATACAGGCAACGCATACTGACATCCTCAAAACGAATTTTATCCGCTTTTCCGGCTATCAATACACCGGCTCTTCCGCCGCCCTGATTACGTCCGTCGACATAGGGAATATCCATTCCCGGTTTCAGAGCATCGGCAAGGCCGCTGTCGCAACCGTCTTTGATACCCGGATTCCAGTTGTTGTTATTGTCCGACTGTATCTCAGTCTTATCCGCTCCGGCTCCCTTAACGGTAAGGTTACTCAAATTACGGATATTGACAATTTCTTCAAACTTTCCTTCATCCAGCATAATGGTCTTTTCACCTTCTACCGCATTTCTTGTAAAGAAATCCACGGCACCTTGCAAAGTATAAAAGTCCGCATTCGCATCCGTATGACTTACACTGACCGTAGTTTTCACTTCCGGTTCCGGACGGGTAGTGAAAAACCATTTGGAAGTAGTGATACCTTTGAAACCGCCATGCTGTATCGCTTCCTTGTCTACAAGTACAAAATAGTCAGTATCGAAATCCAACTTACGACTGTGAGGTTTAATAATGACCTCATTGCCATCCACTTTTACAGCATGGTAGTTCACAATCAGTTTACGATCGCTCGAACCGATAACATCCATCCAAGTATTAAACTTAGTACCGCCATTTTCCGAAATAGACTCCTGACGTTCATCCATGCGGATTTCATCTATCGGTTCCGCAGGGTTATCCGCCCGATAAATACGGATAGAACCGCTTGTTCCTAACCGAGGCGTTTCTCCTGTAAACGTAATTTTCAGCTCAGTATCGGCAAAAGCTCCCTTATCGCAGGGATAAAGTTTGTATTGGGAAGCTGTGGCTATTCCGGTAGTCGTCTCATTCTGCCACGGAGTGGAAGAACTGCCGCTCTGTTCCACATCCGCCGCACCGTCTATTGTACCCGATTCGGTAAGAATTTTCAAAGAAAAGACATACTTATACCCTGCTTCCAGAGAAGTCAATCCGGCAGTATTATCTTTGAACATCCAGCTATAAGCTTTGCCGTCAATCGAGAATTCTGCCACACAGTTATCAGTCAGCTCGCCGGGAAAGACAATCGCTTCGATACTGTTTTCATCTGTATTCAGAAAAGCCTGAATAGGTGCGGTAGCTGTTTGCGCAGAAAGATTTCCACTCTTCAGGTTTAATGTCACATGTGTTTTCATACCCTGAAATATCGGTTCTCCATCCGCTTGCAACGGTTTTTCCTCTTTATCGGTCAACTTCAAAATAACCTTCGCCAAACAATGGGAAAAGTTAAGCGGCACCATCGAAGAAGACTCTTCGCGGGTACGAGCGTGTGTACCGTCCGATACGGCATACATTAAATCATAAGGAGCGGTACCCTGTTGCTGATTATCCAACACCAACGGATAAAGATATTCATTGATGTTTTCTACATAAGGATAATATGCTTTGAAAGAAACTTCCTGCCCATCCGCAGGAAACATCAAAGGTTTATCGGCTTTAAAGGTGGCAAGTTGCTCCTCATTCTGGCAGGTGTACGGAACATTATTGGAGAATGTCATCAAATTCTCCGTCCCTGCAGCGTACATATAAGTGCCTATACGGTCTCCCTTAGCCCAACTTCCGCCATCGGTCGCGATACGGGTTTGGTATTCTCCGATATTAGCGGAGAACACCACGCCGTTGCTGTCCGATGAAGCTACTCCGTTGTTGTCTTCATCAGAACATGCATAAAGGCAAAGAACACCTAAAAGAGTGTATATATAAGATGTAAATTTCATATCAATAACTGCTTGTTGATTTTAGTTATTTCTTCCAACGCGGGTCACCTGCATCTACAGAAGTTGAAAAATCTTTTCCACCTAGAACAGTACTGTTACTTTCATTCGGGAAAAGCATTATTCTTGTATTAGTTACATCCATTATATACTCACCATCATCATATGATTTTAACGAACTGGTACAAGCTCCATCCGAAACTGCATAATTATTTTCAAAGATTGTTTCTGAATTTTGTTTCACATTCCAATTAATATTCTTACATGTAGCCAATACGATTGTATTCTTGAAAGTCAAGAAAAGAGCTCCCGCCTTTCCACCTGTATTCTGGAAAATTGTTGCATCTCCCATATCCACTAATGTACAATTTTCAATTTCGAAGGTTGTTATTTCAGCTAAATCACTGTCACCTTTATAAGCATGGAACGCTTGTCCGTTAAAGTTATATAATGTTGAATTGGTAAGTATGACAGATTCACAAGTACCTTTATCTAATATTGTAGCAGAATTATATATCATGCAATCATTAATAGTCATAGATGATACAATATTTTGTCCACCAATCTCTGCGCCTTCCCCATAAAGAGCTTTTACATCATGAATATAACAACTAGAAACGGTTATAACTGCGCCAGTAGCTAACTGTTTATTACAAAATCTAGCATTCGCATCACCGGCTATTTCCAGGTTCTGCATTGTCAGTTTTTCCAATGTTGCGGACTCAAAGTCCAACCCTTTCATCGTAACCTTTGCCTGTCCCTCTTTTCCAATCAATAACAAATCCGTAATTCCTGCAGGTACAGTAATCATATCTGCCTTATAAGTATTTCCAGCAACAAACTTCAAGGCAATAGCACCTCGTTTTCCATCAAGGCAACTGGCCAATGCATCCGCATCATCAGCAGGTGCCTCTACAACCATATATCCGGGTATTTCCGGTGTCACTGCTTCAGCATTACCGTCCACATCACCACCCGGTTCATACGGAGAGTTACCGCCTTCTATCTGGTCTACACTGCCCAATACGGATTCGCCTAAACCGATTTTGATAGTGTATATGTAACCTGACTTCAATTCAGAAATAGTACCGGAATTGAAAGTATACTCATACGTATTATCCTCTGCTGCATCAGTAGTAATAATCATACTGAGTGCTGTAGCCGGGTTAGTAGGTAAAACCAATGCACTATATTTATTGTCGGCAGTCTTGCAGGGAGTAATATAACCTTTTGCTTCATTAGAAAACTCACCGGTAGCGATATTAAAATCGGCACTTATAGATATTCCCTGAATAGATACGCTCTGTACAGTCTCACCACTATTAGAAGTAATCTCAATGGCAAGTTTTGCCAACCAATGCTTGAACGTCATAGACAAACTCTTGGCATCCTCACTACTTACATTATCATTTACAGCCCACATTAAATCGTGAGCAGCATAGCCTTCTGCCTGATTTCCCAATGCAACTTTATAAATACCGCCGGTAATATCTCCATTTTGCGGATAATAAGCTGTAAACTTGGCATTCTCGCCCGCAATCTGGATACCGGTCTCTGAAGTAAAATTCACAGGACTTTCTCCGCCCTGTGTAGTAAACAAGACGTTCTCGGCACCATTCAGAATATCAGTATTCCCGGCACCCGCACCATACATATACACACCTATTTTATCAGTACCTTCCCATGTATTAGTCACATCATTGAAACGTGTATACGCTTTCTCGGCTGTCTGCAAAGACATCACTCGGTTATCCGCATTTCGGGAAAGATTCTCAATCTCGTTATTGCAAGCCGTAATCATTGTTCCGGCCGCCATTAAAGTAAATAGTTTAAAAAGTTTCATAGTACTATCCGTTATTTTGATATTAATAAATATTCCATGTTATTCATCCGGTACAACCATTACTCGACTACCGTGCCACCCTCGCGACACTTATCCATAATGTCTTGTACCAAACTGTTCAGATACATTTCCAGATTGGTATATTCACCATTTTCATCAACAGTCTTTAAATTGCCATCGGCAGCATAATCCTTGTTCAATCCGTACTGCGTTTCCCAATAATCGGGAATACCGTCACCGTCGGTATCGGTCAGGTCGTTATCCGCCACCTGCACCAATACGGGATAGCCATTTTCATCCACTCCTTCTACAATACCTACCAGCTCACTCGGATGGTTAATATAACCCAACTTATGGTTATTTCCTTGAATATTGCACGTTGCCTTACGCTCAGCTACTTCATCCATGATGAATTTGTCATAATTGTCCCGATAGTTGCAAGCACCTACATACTTCAATACCTGATCGTAGGCTGCCTCAGCCGTATGGGTGGTAACTCCTTTAACATCTACTACCTGACTGCCGTTATTGATGACCGATTTACCCTCGGATTCCCAAGTATAATCATTACCGGCATTGTCTTCCTGTTGTGCATAAACACCGTCTGTCCAGTTATCAGCAGTCACATCCGCATTGCCGAACATATAATTGCCGTCAATATAGAATCGTCCCCATATTCCTTTAAAAGGCTCGAATCCCTCACCGTTATCATAATTCTGACCGTAAATGCCAATGCGTGCGATACGATAACATCTTCTATCTCTTAACAAGTCGGTGGTAGGTCCCGGCTTATAATAATTGTTCACCAGATTAGCATGCTGTGTTTCACCACCGTAACATCCTTCGCCACCCCAGTTGTAGAAAACATTGTTACGTATATCAACCTGTTCGCCCAATTCCAAAGTAGAGGGACGAGGGCCAAGACGCGGTGTACGGCTGTCACAGTGTGCTATCAGATTATGGTGATAAGTGGCATTGTGCCCACCCCAGTTACCGGCAAAGCCATGCGCTTTACCATCCTTTGCCTGTGTGAAGTAAAGAGCCTGCGAAGCAATGCACCACTGTACGGTAGAGTTCTCCATGCCGTAAACCGAAAGAGTCTCATCCGAACTCCAGCTTACAGAACAGTGGTCTACGATGATGTTCTTTCTATCCATACCGCCAAGACCGTCCACATCATCCGCCGGATTACCCGGACGGAAACGCATGAAGCGTATAATAACATTATTAGCGGCAATGGTAAAGGCTTGATCCGCTATACAGATTCCACCCGGTGAGGTCTGTCCGGCAATGGTTATGTTATCAGCTTCTATCTTCAACGCTTTTTTCAAGTGGATAGTACCCGCTACATCGAACACGATAGTACGTGCACCGCTTTGGCGGACCGCCCAGCGGAATGTACCTTGGTCACCGTCACCGCCGTCTTCCAATGACGTTACATGGTAGACTTTACCACCACGTCCGCCTGTAACGTCACGTCCATGTCCTTCAGCTCCGGGAAAAGCACGTAACTCACCGTAATTCAATTGGGTAATGGTACCTTCCGGAATTTCTTCCGGAAGGAGAGGCTTATAATCATTATCCAATTTGGGCTCAATGGAAGTACATGACGCAAACAATGCACTTCCCGCCAAAAGGCTGCAACTCAACAAATATTTTATTTTCATAATTCTATCTTTATTATTTGATTCTGATTTTAATTATTCCAACGCGGATCACCGAATTTCTTATAATCTTTCGGAGCTACGGTAAAGTCTCCAGCCGCTGCATTCGGGAATAGCTCCGCACTGGTTTTATCAATGTTCATAACTGTGGAAGAAGCAGGCCACCCGTTTTTACCGTAAGTAAAATCACTGGCGGAATAAACATTCTCGGCTGTTACTGCATTGCCATCCCTAAATCCCGAATCTGCGGCAATCTTACCACCAAACAATGTATTGGTAACCTTCAACGCAGAACCTAATTTCTCATCATTTGTAAACGCCTTACCATCACTATTCGGAGCTTCATAAAAAGTACATCCTTCAATATTAAATGTACGGGGAACTATTTTTGAGCGAATAACGTTACCTGCCATATTAAAAATAGTAGAATTCTTAATATTGATACTCGTCAATGTACCACTCTTATCCTCCGTCAGATTAAGCAAGCTTCCATCCTTTGTAAAATTGCCGACTATACAATTACTAATTGTCAGTATACCTAAGCTAGGCTTACCTTCTCCATGTTTCACTCTAAACAAGACTTGTCCGTCTAAAATATCACAGGCTTCTATCTTCATTTCCGTGAATGTGTTGGAATCATCCTGAATATTAAATATACGACCATTGGCGTTCTCGACAGTAGTAGTAATCTCCAAATTAAAGAACTCTATCGTATGGAAACTTCCCTTGATTCCCAATGCACTGGCCAACCTCAACACAGCTTTACTATCATCACTTTCCTCACCCCAAACAATTACATTTATACCGGAAGTACTCGGTATCTTTATGTCATCCACCCCGCTGCCATTATCCTTCATTTTCTTCAATGTAAAATCAGCATTGGAAGCCAGCTTAAATACCGTATTCCGAGTGATGCTCTTTGTTACTTCAGTGATAAAGTCATCCTCTGAACCTATCTCAATCACCGCGTACCCGGCAGGAATAGCGCGTTTTGTTGTAAATGTCTTATATCCCATCACAGCCGTACCATTCAGCAAAGCAAATGTATAAGTAGTATAATCATTGAGACTATTCAGCATAAGGCCGCTGTTACCATCAAAGGAAACCGGATTGGCAGTAGAATATTCCGTACCTTCCACCAGAGTATATGCATTGGCTCTGACATTGCCAACATAATTCCAGTCAAGAGTAGCGCTGTTTGTTTGGACATTACCGATTGTAATCGGCAACATCTCGCCTTCACCGGTCATTACTTCAATGCTTCCGCGCATTGTCTCTCCATTATAGATTTCAACCGTATAGCGTGTTCCTTGGGTAAGGCCGGAAATAATACACGAACCAAACGCTATATCAGCTTCCGAAAGTTCAATAGTTTCATCATAAGAAGCGTCTTCCGTATAAATGCGGATACGGTCAACTTTGCAAGGTTGCCAAGAGATACGGATGGATTTTTCTTCAATGTCACCGTTATCGGTGGAAGGAGTCACCAATACTTGTTCTTCTTTACAAGTCTTAAAAGTCCCATCTTCCAGATAAACCCAATCGGACTCTTTATCTCCGTTCACCGACTTGATACGTGCATAATATTCCGTATTCGGGCTCAATTCCTTTAGCGTATAAGCAGTCTTCGTTATCTGCTCATCCCCATTACCGAAAACAATACTCCCCTCAGAGGTTCCCGGCTCCACTTCGTCCGTCAAAAGAGCAGTACTGATTTCTATAATATAATTTTTCGTTTCCGGAGTACCTTGCCAAGAAACTTCAGCCTGCGCAATATCTTCCGCGGGAGTAACCGTGAAACTGGACGTCTTCGTACCGAAAAGACGAGCATAAGCCGAATCCGCCTCCCAATCATTACCGTCGGTACAAGAACTCGTACTAAGAACGGCCGAGAGCAGCAATGCTCCCAAACCGATAATATATCTAAAATCTCTCATAATGTTTCTCATTGTTATAGGTTCTGCAAATTAGTTGGCGTAGCCATAAGAGTTATACAAATTTCCATTCGATGTAGAAATGGTAGTAGAAGCGATGGGCAATAAATAGCGGTTCTTCACCTCCTTGTTCAAACCGGATGAAATGCTCGGCAGGTTAATCGTCAACTGTTCCTGTCCCTTACTGTCATTCAATTCCTTACCCCAGAAATCCTTACTCTCGAAGCCACTTGTACTCGACGGTTTTTCATACCAATTGATACTATTCATGTCTATCTCCTGGTCGGCATATACAGCAGTGGTTTTGTACTTGTAATATACCTTTGAAGGATAGCCCCCCGCCTGGTCGGCAAGATTTACACATTCCTTATAAGCCTCTTTGAACTCATCGATTTTGTTACTGAGTTCGTTCCAACGAATCAAGTCGAATTTACGTACACCTTCACCGGCAAGCTCCCATGCATTCTCGTCCATAATGGCACCCATGAAACCTTTATCGGCAATAACCTTCTCAATGAAAGCTTCTCCAACAGCCTTGTCCGCATCGGCATAAGCCCGTTTATGAACAGCTAGCAGGGCATCTTTAGCAGTCATCACACATACATTTCCATCCGCATCCACTCCTTGAGCCGATTCCGTCTTGTAATTTTCATAAACCGCTTCTGCATACATAAGCAAAACATGCGGATAACGCATCTTCACCACATTGATACCCGAACAAATCTTGGCGGACGCATCTCCCGCACGTACGGCTTCCAGCCATGACGTATTACCCGCCATCATGCGGTAATCCCACTTGCCGCAGTAGATAGAGAACGGCTTGTTACCGGAAAGGGTTTCACGAAACGCCTTCGTATCTTTATCCGTAGAAAACTCCGACAGTGCGCAGGTAATATTACGCCGCGTATCTTTTCCACTGTGGTCAAACGACCAGAAATAAGGAGCCGTCAATTTCAGCTTACCGGAAGAATTACCTTTCAGCCCGAAGTAGCTGCTTGCTCCGCTTACACGGAAACCTACCGTATATCCCAACTCACCGCTTTTATTCAGCATCATCGGGATTTCAAACAAGTTTTCCGGTTGTACGGTCTGCAACTCACACACATTCATTTGTCGCCAATACTCCTCTACCGAAGTGGTCAGGGAGTGCTTCATGGAGTTGATGACAGCAGCCAGATGTTGCTCCGCCAACTTATACATTTTGGCACGCGTCTCGTCGTCACAACGTTGGGTCGGATAGACAGGATCGCTGTTCTCTCCTTCAATATACCCCTCTTTCGCTTTCTCCCGGATAGCAAAGCCGGCACGCGTCAGCGCGATATTGGCCAATAATCCGTGAGCGTATCCGCGTGTAACGTGTTCCGTAGTATATCCGTCCTCACCTGCCCACGGAAGGTCCGGGATAATCTCTTCCAAATCTGTAATCAACGAGTCCATAATCTCATCACGGTCTGTCTTGCCAAGATAAGCATTGCTCAAATCCGACTGAGAACGCTCCATCTTAAAAGGAATATCACCGAACAAACGTATCAAATCGAGATAAACCATTGCACGCAATGTTTTCGCCTCAGCACGATAGCACAACATTGTTTTCTTAAGAGCCCGCGCTTCACTCGTATCTTCCGAGGGATTCAGCAAAGGACTTGCCTCTACGCCTTCAATCACCAAATTGGTATTCTCTATCAACTTATACATGGCATCCCACACATTTGCCAGTCGCGACCAGCCGGGACTGCAATTATAGTTCATACATCCACGCTCATTCGACGTATTGCTTGCATCCACCCCCAAACCGTCCACCAATTCGCAGTCCGTATTCAGTCCGCAAACAATAGGGAGAAAGCTCGAATAGGTCTGGTCCTGTGTCAAATCGCCATACACCTTATTCAAAGCGAGATTAGTATAATATGTATTATTAAACACCGTTTCGTCATTCATCTCTGACGGTGAACTTTGGTCAAGGAAATCGGAGCAAGAAGTAAAATAAATGACTCCCGCCGACAATATCAAGGTTTTATAGATTGCTTTCATATACATTTATATATTTAGAGTTAGAACGTAATATTGATACCACCGACAAACGAACGGCTTTTCGGATAAGCCGCATAATCGACACCCGGTGTCAGCGCATTGCGCTTACTGCTGGTATCGACCTCAGGGTCTGCACCGGTATAGTTGGTCCAGCAGAACAAGTTATATCCGGTCAGATATATACGTACATTCTGCAGGAACGCTTTCTTCACCCAAGTTTTGGGGAGTGTATAACCCACGGTAATATTGTTGATACGTAAGAAAGAAGCATCTTCCACAGCATAATCTATCAACTGCATAGTCGTAACCGCAGCCGGGTGGAAGATTGAAGCGTTACGATTGAGTTGGTTCAAACGCAGTCCGGCCTCAGTCATAGAACCGTACGTTTCGAGTACAGCGCTACTGCTGCTGGCAAGATTCAAACCTGTTTCCGGGTCAATCCATGTGTAACGGTTACCCAACGCAAAGTCGTTATTCAAATTATAACCTGTCCTCGAGCCGGAACGGAACGAAGAAGCCAACTTTGTACCATTGATAATTACATTTCCCAACGAGTAGTTGAAGAACAGATTGAAATCGAAATTACCGACATTACCGTTAAAGCCAAAACCACCTGTCAGAGGAGCCACAGTATTACCTAACCGTTGTTTGATGGGGTTACCGTTTTCATCGCACTGGAGTTTCAATCCTCCCGGAGAGTAAGCACCACCAGTAATGGTCTGACTATTATCTTTCAGTCCGTCACGCAATGTCCATTCACCGTCACCCCAAATCAAATCACCATTGGGATTGGAAACAGGGTCGTACACCGTATAATATCCGTTAGTTTTGAATCCCCATACTTCACCTAAACGGCCACCTTCTTCTACACGGAAATCCTCATACTTGGAAATCGTACTTCCCGCCCAGTTGCTGCTCTGCCATGGAGTATCCGTAGTCAGTTTATCAATCTTATTGCGGTTATATGCCAGATTGAACGTAAAGTTCAAACCGTATTTCTTCGTATCCAGCAGAACGGCGCTCATCGAAAATTCCACACCCTTATTGGAAGTCTGCCCGAAGTTGCGGTACTGATAGTTGTATCCGGTAGTAGACGGAATTTCCGTTTTCATCAACAAATCTTTGGTAGTATTCCAATAAAGGTCGATAGAACCGGAAATACGATTATTCCAAAAGCCATAGTCGATACCAAGGTTACGGGTTACGGTAGTTTCCCACTTCAAATCAGGATTATATAAATTCGTACCATGTTCCAGCATGGAAGACATGGCATCGCCGAAAGCCGGATAGCGGGCGTCGTTACCCGAAAGGGAATAAGTAGTATTAAGCAATCCGGAATTAATGCGGTTGTTACCTGCCGTACCAAAACTCAAACGGAGTTTTAACGAAGAGAGCCAGTCTTTAGCGCTTTCCATGAACGTCTCATCCGAGATACGCCATGCCAATGCAGCCGATGGAAACAATCCCCATTGATTACCTTTACCAAACTTACTGGAACCATCGCCACGCAGTGTAAAGGTCAGTAAATAACGGTCCATCAAAGTATAGTTGGCACGACCGAAGAAAGAGAGCATGTTTTCCTTTGCGCCGAGGGTGGACTGCGTAGGAAGTGCAGTGCCCGTACCCATATTTGCTTTAATTTCCGAGATATTCATCGTATTCGGAAAAGCAACCGATACATTCTCAACGGACTTCTTGAAACTGCTGCTCACTTCATGACCGATGAGGACATTCAGGCGATCACGTCCATCGAACAAATCCTTGTTTTCATAAGTCAGCGTATTGGCATTACGCCAGCTATTGGTCTTCTCACGCAACAGATAAGCCTGCGGTTTACCGTTATTTCCGTATTTTGAGTTAGAAACGGCATCCACTCCCCAGTATTGCTCCGTATCATCATATTTCCAGCCATAGCCGAACTCCGAACGGAACGTCCAACCCTTAAACGGTTTCCAATTGATACCAACATTATAATTCTGATTAAAAGTACCGCGCTCTTTCTCTGTGGCCAGTAAACGCTCCAACGGAGTCTTCTGAGTTGCCGTAGAGTTCTCCTCGTCATCCGTACTGGCTTGCAAAGGGTCTATCGGACGGAAAATAACCGAATTGGCTACCGTAGAATTAGCCGCATTCGATTCGTTCGTATCTGCACCGCCGCCCAAGCCTTCTACTGCGGTATGGCTCAAACGGGCATTAAAATCCAAAGAAAGCCATTTATTCAGCTCCGATTTAATTTTAGCATTAATGTTGTCCTTCTTAAAACCGGAATTCAACATGATACTCTTCTCCTCGTTATGCGCATAGCTGACACTGTATTGCAACTCCTTACTACCACCGCTTACATTAATATTATATTGCTGTTGGTTACCGGTACGTCCAAACATCTCATCCTGATAATCGAACCCGTCCACCGAACGCCAAATGTCCATATCGCTGTAATTGCCATGTTTGCCCATATCTATCTCATTCTGATAAGCCACATAATTATAAGGGTCAAGTACTTTGGTAAGGCGGGTTACCTGCTTCACGCCGAACGAAGCTCCAAAATCCACCTGCACTTTTCCCTCTTTACCACTTTTGGTCGTAATGATGATAACTCCGTTGGCGCCACGTGCACCATAAATAGCGGTAGAAGAGGCATCTTTCAACACATCGATGCTCTGAATCTCGGAAGGGGCGATATCGCTGATGCTCGACACAGGAAATCCATCCACAATGTACAAAGGTGAATTATCCTGCGACAACGAACCGCCGCCACGAACACGTATTTTCATTTCCGCATCGGGCGAGCCCTCCGTAGTAGTGATATTCACACCTGCCAACTTTCCGGTCAAGGCCTCTACAGCGCTCGATACCGGAACTGCCGCAATATCCTCCGCTTTGACGGAAGCTACGGAACCGGTAAGGTCACGCTTGTTGACAGTACCGTAACCGATAACCACAACCTCGTCCAGCAATTCGGTATCATCTTTCAGGGTCACATTAACGGAAGGCTGTCCGGTATATTTAACCTCTTCCGTTTTATAACCGATAAAAGTAAAGACAATAACATCTGACTTCTTCACATTAGACAATGTAAAATCACCGTCAATACCCGTGATAGTGCCGTTTGTAGTACCTTTCACAATGACATTGGCTCCAATCACCGGCTCACCTGAAGTATCCTTAACGATACCGGACACCTGTTTCCCTTGAGCTAAAGCAAACAAGCAGACAAAACTTAATAGAACAACCAAGCAAGTCCTCTGGAATTTTTGATTCATAAATGTTTTTATTTTTAGTATTAGTATATTATTTAAATATCAATTCGGTGTGACATCATTTCCAAACACCATAGGAGTACCCCTTGAAATGCTCCATAGTATTAGATTCATATATATAAAATTAATAATGTATTAGATTTAAATACATCGCTTTATTGATATAATAGCGCAACAAAAGTAGCAACACATTATAATACGGATGTGGACTAATTAATGAAAAAGGTTCAAAAACTAACAGCAGCCCATAAAAAGTACCCTTTTCAACCGAACTTTTCCCTATTAAATATCCGGTAAACCGAGAAAAGTTTCAGGACATATATTTGTTTACATAGGTGTTTTATATTGATTTTCTTATTAACTTTGCGAAATATCAGTGCTTACAATACAAGATGTTTTCTATGGAAGATAATAATATGACTTTGCCATTGGAAGGTTCCGCCGATTACGAGGAAAAGACAACCGGTGCAAATACCGGTAACAGTGAGGTTGAATACAATGAAGATAATATTCGCCATTTGGACGACATGGAGCACATTCGTGTCCGTTCTGGTATGTACATAGGCCGTCTTGGCGACGGTTCGCAAAACGATGACGGTATTTACGTATTGCTGAAAGAAGTGATGGACAACAGCATCGATGAATTCAAAATGGGAGCCGGCAAACGTATTGAAGTCAATATAGAAGAAAATCTCCGCGTAAGTGTACGTGACTACGGACGGGGTATTCCGCAAGGAAAGCTGGTGGAAGCTGTCAGCAAGCTGAATACCGGCGGTAAATACGATAGCAAGGCCTTCAAAAAGAGTGTCGGTCTGAACGGTGTCGGCATCAAAGCCGTCAACGCGCTCAGCAGCCGTTTCGAGGTACGCAGCTATCGTGACGGGAAAGTACGTGCGGTAATTTTCGAGAAAGGTGTGCTGCAAAGCGATATCACACAGGACAGTACGGAAGAAAACGGTACTTACATCTTCTTTGAACCGGACAATACCCTCTTCCTCAATTACTCTTTTCAGAACCAGTTTGTAGAAACGCTGCTACGCAATTATACTTATCTTAATACAGGACTGACTTTCATCTACAACGGACAACGAATTATCTCCCGTCATGGTCTGGAGGACCTCCTGAAAGATAATATGACCAGTGAGGGACTTTATGACATCGTCCACCTGAAAGGAGAAGACATCGAAATAGCCTTTACACATACCAATCAGTATGGAGAAGAATATTATTCTTTCGTAAATGGACAGCACACCACACAGGGCGGTACGCATCAAACGGCTTTAAAGGAGCATATTGCCCGTACCATCAAAGAGTTCTTTAATAAGAATCAGGATTATGCTGACATCCGTAACGGATTGGTAGCCGCCATTGCCATTGACGTGGAGGAGCCGATGTTCGAGAGCCAGACCAAAACGAAGTTAGGTTCTAACAATATGTGGCCTGAGGGCCCTACAGTAAACAAATATGTGGGCGACTTCATCAAAACGGAAGTGGACAATTATCTCCACAAAAACCCGTTGGTATCCGAGGTCATGTTGCAAAAGATACAGGATTCCGAAAAAGAGCGTAAGGCTATTGCCGGAGTTACCAAGTTAGCCCGCGAACGAGCTAAGAAGGCCAATCTGCATAACCGCAAGTTACGCGACTGCCGCTTCCACCTGAGTGATGGAAAAGGTAAAGACCAAGAGGCCGAATCATGTATCTTCATCACCGAGGGTGATTCCGCCAGCGGTTCTATCACCAAAAGTCGCGATGTAAACACGCAAGCGGTATTCAGCCTACGCGGTAAACCTCTCAACTCCTACGGACTGACCAAAAAAGTGGTGTATGAAAACGAAGAGTTCAACCTGTTGCAAGCCGCGCTGAACATCGAAGACGGCATCGAAGGATTGCGCTACAACAAAGTGATTGTTGCCACCGATGCCGATGTAGACGGTATGCACATCCGCTTGCTTATCATCACGTTCTTCCTGCAGTTCTTCCCCGACCTGATAAAGAAAGGACACGTATATATTTTGCAGACCCCGCTATTCCGTGTACGCAACAAGAAGAAAACAAACTATTGCTACACAGAGGACGAACGGGTGAAAGCGATTGAAGAGTTAGGCCCGAATCCTGAAATAACCCGATTCAAAGGTTTGGGAGAGATTTCACCGGATGAGTTCAAACATTTCATCGGTAAAGATATGCGTTTGGAACAGGTATCATTACGTAAAACAGACTTAGTAAAAGAGTTATTGGAGTTTTACATGGGAAAAAACACCATGGAACGGCAAAACTTTATCATCGACAACTTGGTTATAGAAGAAGATTTAGCATCATGAGAAGAGCAATCTTTCCGGGTACATTCGACCCGTTTACCATCGGGCACTCCTCGGTAGTGCGCCGCGCGCTGACTTTCATAGACGAAATCGTCATAGGAATAGGTATCAACGAGAATAAGAATACGCATTTCCCTATCGAGAAGCGCGAAAAGATGATACGGGATTACTATCGGGACGAACCGCGCATCAAAGTACAATCATACGACTGCCTGACCATCGACTTCGCCAAGGAAGTGGATGCCAATCTGATTATACGCGGAATACGTACGGTAAAGGACTTCGAGTACGAAGAAACCATTGCCGATATAAATCGCAAACTGACAGGTATTGAAACCATCCTGCTCTTTACGGAGCCGGAGTTGACCTGCGTAAGTTCGACCACCGTACGCGAATTGTTGCAATTCGGAAAAGATATAAGCATGTTCCTGCCGGAAGGAATGGAAATGAGTGATGAAATGATTAGTGATTAGTGGTGAGTGATAAGGATAATGAAGAAAATTTTTACTATTATATTATGTATATGTGCCGTAACGGTACAGGCTCAGAAAATGGGTAACGAGGCTCTTCGTAAGTTGCAAATGGCAGAGTTTGCCATAGCCAACCTCTACGTGGACTCCGTTGATGAGAATAAATTGGTGGAAGAGGCTATCATTAAGATGCTGGCGCAACTCGATCCGCACTCTACCTACAATGATGCCGAAGAAGTAAAGAAAATGAATGAACCTCTGCAAGGTAACTTCGAAGGTATCGGCGTACAGTTCCAAATGATAGAAGATACGCTGCTTGTGGTGCAACCCGTTAGCAACGGCCCCTCGGAGAAAGTGGGTATTCTTGCCGGTGACCGTATTATAGCCGTTAACGATTCCGCTATTGCCGGAGTGAAAATGAACACGGAAGATATTATGAGCCGACTGCGTGGAGCAAAAGGTTCGGAAGTTAAGTTGACAATCGTACGCCGCGGAGTAAATGAGCCTCTGCTCTTCACTGTGAAGCGGGATAAGATACCTATTCTTAGTTTGGATGCCGCATATATGATACAACCCCGGACAGGTTATATCCGTATCAACCGCTTTGGAGCAACTACTGCCGAGGAATTTCTTAAAGCCTTAAAGGAGCTGCAGAAAAAGGGAATGCAAGACCTGATACTTGATTTACAAGGAAATGGCGGTGGTTATCTGAATGCCGCTATTGACCTCGCCAATGAATTCCTGCAACAAAAAGACCTTATTGTCTATACCGAAGGCAGGGCTGCGCGCCGCAGTAACTTCTATGCAAAAGGGAATGGGAAGTTTAAAGACGGCCGCCTCATCGTTTTAGTGGATGAATATTCCGCATCCGCCAGTGAAATCGTAACCGGAGCCATTCAGGATTGGGACAGAGGAGTGATTGTAGGCCGCCGCACTTTCGGCAAAGGATTGGTGCAACGTCCTATCGACCTGCCGGACGGCTCTATGATACGCCTGACCATTGCCCGTTACTATACTCCTTCCGGCCGCTGCATACAAAAGCCTTATGACAAGACTGCCAACTTGGACGGTACACTCAACGGAGAGAACAATCAGGAAAAGTATAATCAGGAATTGATAGACCGCTTTAATCATGGCGAATTAATGCATGCCGACAGCATACATTTCCCCGACTCCCTGAAATATCAGACAAAGAAATTAGCGCGTACCGTTTATGGCGGCGGCGGTATCATGCCCGACTTTTTCGTACCGATAGATACGACTCAATACACTGATTACCACCGGAACCTTGTAGCTAAAGGCGTAGTTATCAAGACAACGATGAAGTTTATAGAAAAGAATCGAAAAGAATTGCAGAACAAATACAAAAAGTTCGAGACATTCAATGATAAGTTCGAAATCAGCGATGAAGTATTGGCAAATATGCGTTCCCTTGCAGACCAGGAAAAGATTAAGTTCGATGAAAAGCAACATCAAAAGTCCCTGCCGCTCATCAAAACCCAATTAAAAGCCCTAATCGCCCGTGACCTATGGGATATGAACGAATACTTCCAAATAATGAATACCACGAACAACAGCGTACTGCAAGCTTTGAAAGTTCTAAATGAAGGAGCGTATGAGAAAGTGGTAAGGTAATCACCTTATCATTTTCCAAACAACCATTGATTCAGCCAGCGGTTTACGTAGATATTCACAATCGCACAACCCGCGCCGATAGCCGCACCGGCCAATACATCCGATGGATAATGTACGCCCTCATTCATACGGGACACTCCGACGGAGCAGGCCCACAAGGCGGAAGGAGCTATCACATACCATTTGGGATATTTTATACATAAAGAAGTGGCTAGAGCGAAAGCCGACGCAGTATGTCCCGATGGGAATGAAGGACTACTTTCATAACTATACGGATGTACCCTATCCGGGTAACGGTCATACGGACGTTCGCGGTCAACAAGATATTTCATGCCATATGTCACTACAAATGCACCCGCCACACTTGTTCCGACATATACAGCATCCTTCAATAAATCCTTATCCTTTTTAGCCCATGCCGTCAGCGCCATCGCTACCGGAACACCAATGGCTACATAGGGCTCCGAACGTGAAATAAATTTATTATAATTACGGACAAATTTATTATCCCAACTATTAACTCGATGTAATGTATTTATATCCCAATTCTGCGCAGAGAGATTTGATACAACAAAGGAAACAAAAAATACAAAAAAAATGGTTCTTTTCATAAAACCTGCCTATTAGTTTGACGCAAAGATAGCCGAAATCCTTAGAGTATTCGCAAAATTATCTTATCTTTGTTGCCACAATTTACATATTAATACAATTCACATATCTATTCATGACGTTAAATAGTTGTTGCTCTCGGCAAATTGATTGTGCGCTATGTCCTAAAACATCTCAAGGAGCATTGATATATAGCCAATATCCCAAGGGACAGCATTTCTCTGCCGAAAAGTGTACGCAAAACTGTATAATATTCATGTTGAAGGGTGAATTGCTTGTGAATAGTGAAGAATATCCCGGCACTACTTTACAAGCCCGCCAATGTATTTTACAGGCTATCGGCTCTAAGGTAGAACTACTGGCGCTGACTGATGTTGAATATCTTATCTATTGGTTCACGGAACTTCCTCTCCTTTGCGAAGAACGCTACAAAGAAATACTTGAAACAGCGCATGCCCCACTGACCTATACTCCTTTGACAGTCATTCCCAAATTGGAAAGATTACTTGACGATTTAACAGAATATTTCAAGGAACAACCGGCGACATGCAGCAAGTATCTCGACATTAAATGTCAGGAAATAATTTATATCCTGAGTTGCTACTATCCGATTCAGCAAATCTCCACTTTCTTTTATCCAATCAGTACGTATACGGAAAGTTTCCACTATTTCGTCATGCAAAACTACGATAAAGTAAAAAATGTAGAAGAGTTTGCCCACCTTGGCGGATATACCACAACCACTTTCCGGCGGTTATTCAAGAATATGTATGGCGTACCTGTATACGAATGGATTCTGGATAAGAAACGTGAAGGCATCTTAAACGACCTGCAATATACCAAACAGCGTATTTCTGCAATCAGTACCCGCTATGGATTCGATTCATTATCACACTTCGCCCACTTCTGTAAAGACTCTTTTGGCGACACTCCCCGTGCCTTGCGCAAACGTGCCGCCAACGGTGAAACCATCACTATTATCTGTAAAGAACACAACAAAGAGCAAGAGGACGAGTAAAACGGCCTGCTTGCCCGTCAGCTTCATTGTCCACCGATTACGGAATTATTTCTTTAATTCCTTGTTTAATCAAGGTATTTCCTCTATTTTTGCGAGAAATTAGTAAAACTGTATTTAAAAGAATATATTTTCTAACTATTAAATAATTTAAA
>ENA-OZGV01000045-OZGV01000045.1-human-gut-metagenome-genome-assembly--contig:-NODE-45-length-71860-cov-10.209637_pt1 | contig 71860 bp, 52 predicted proteins | sample MGYA00245120_ERZ653665 | MGnify/ENA primary metagenome ERZ653665 (study PRJEB26926, sample SAMN06165250) | human gut metagenome | biome: ENVO:00009003; feature: ENVO:2100002; material: ENVO:00002003... | reverse complement strand
TCTACACGCGTAAGATCGTCGGCAGCGTCAGATGTGTATAAGAGACAGATGTATGACATGTGCTACCTCAATATGCGCCGCAACCGTTCCCAACAAATTGGATACGTTGAAAGTTTTTATCCAAAAGAAGATACTTTACGACGAATACGTATCGGTGGATAGCGTCATCTGCTGGAGTGAAAACATTCTGCCGGACCTCAAAGCAGACAACCGCAATAAAGAAACCTACTTCTTATTACAGCTACAACTTGCCAACGCCTATACACTGCGGGGAGATATCAGCCTTGCCATAGACCGGGCACGGCTGATGTACGAAGAAGCCAAAGAAACCGGATACGATTTCGGCATGGTAGTTGCCAACCAAGCTATCGGCGACGCTTACACCATAGCCAGTCAATACGATAAAGCATCGGAGGCGTATCAAAACGCTTTAAAGGAATTAAGCCTTATCTCTCCGCAACATCCCTACCGTACGCAACTTTTACTAAAAGCATCCAATACTTTACAGCGCAAAGGCCGACTGGAAAAAGCAAGGAGAGTATTAAACGATATAGATAAAGCCCTTCTGCAACAACCGGATTATGCCACCGGCTTCTTCGCCGCCATCGAAAAAGCCAACTATGCCATCTCACACGGACATCTTTCAAAGACTTACCTTAAAGAAGCCGCCAAGTACCTGCAAGATATGGATTCTATCTATCGGCTGTATCCCGAGAAGTTTTACTATTTTCATCTGAAGTATACCGCTGCCGCCTACTACCGTGCCATGGGTAACTGGAATAAAGCTTATTGGGACAAGGCCTTGAAACTGTACGAGAAACTGAGACAGGAATATTCAGTCAACAAACGGTCGGCTTATTACCGATGGATTACACAGGAAACAATATATCTATATAAGATACAAGGAAAAGCAATGGACGCCTGCCGGTTGTATCAAGAATTATATCCCACGGTCGACACGCTCACCGCCGAAGGTTACGCACGGCAAATCGGTATCCTGCGTGCCAAATACCAGATAGACCAAATGGAGCTGGCCAATAAAGAAGAGCACAGCAAGCTTATCACCGGCATATTGACAGGCAGTATCCTGCTACTCCTCATGTTTATCGTTATAACTATCGTGCTCAGAAGGCAGCGTCAGAAGATAACCCTATCCACCCAAAGATTGGAGCGCCTGCGTACCGATGCCGAAAACGCCACATCCGCCAAAAGCATATTCCTTTCGAATATGAGCCATGAAATACGTACGCCACTCAATGCCCTCTCCGGTTTTTCGTCCCTGCTGACAGAAGAAGGGCTGGATGACGACACACGTCGCCAATGCAATGAAGTAATCCTGCAAAACTCCGAGTTATTACTAAAGCTCATCAACGATGTGATAGACCTGTCGAGCCTTGAATTCGGGAAAATACAATTCAGCATTGGCCGGTATGATGTCGTCAGCATTTGCAGGAATGTAGCCGATACCGTCAGTAAAATTAAACAGACCCAGGCAGAAATATACTTCACGACGGAGCTGGAAAGCATGGAAATAGAAACGGACGACTCGCGCCTGCAACAAGTCTTGATAAACTTGCTGATTAACGCCACCAAATTTACACCGCAAGGCAGCATTACCCTGGAACTTAAAAAACAGTCGGAACAAGAGTTGCTCTTTTCCGTGACAGATACGGGCTGCGGCATTCCCAAAGACAAGCAAGCCGCTATCTTCCAGCGTTTCGAGAAACTAAACGAAAATGCGCAAGGCAGCGGATTAGGACTTTCCATCTGCCAGCTCATCATCGAACATATAGGTGGCAGAATATGGATAGACCCTGACTATACAGGCGGTTCACGGTTCTTTTTCACCCACCCCCTCCAACAGCCACAGCCGGCCAAAGGCAGAAAGGAGAGCGAAGTATGAAAAGACTGCTTATCATAACGGCCTTACTCGCTCTGCTCCTACCCGTACAAGCTGTCGGTACAGACGCGAAAAAACAGTACTCCTCGCCGCGCCGGTATCCGGCCGAAATAGAATGTGCCATAAACCGCGACATTCAGAAAGCCGACTCATTAGTAAAAGCGGGAAAACCGGACAAAGCGCTCACATTCTACAAAAAGAGCCTCAAAAGCAAAGACTCGCTATACAATCTTATTACCACCTCGCAGATGGAAGAGATACTCTCTCTTTACAATATGGACAAGCTCACGCTGCAAAAAGAGCAAAGGCGCAATATGTTCCACCAAATCTGCTTATCCATATCCGTTATCATCATTTTTGCATTGTTGCTTTTCAACATCCACATATACCGGAGCCGGAAACGCCTGCAAAAAGATGAAAAGGAAATGAGAAGATTAACCGCCATTGCCGAAGAAGCGAATGAGATAAAAAGCCGTTTCCTGACAACTATGAGTTATAACATACGCATTCCTCTTAACAACGTAGTAGGATTTTCACAACTCATGACCGAGGACGCCAACCTGAGTGAAGACGAGAAAAGAGAATATTCCGGTATCATCCAAAGTAATTCGGCGGAACTCATCCGGCTTGTCAACAATGTACTGGACCTCTCACGTTTGGAAGCCAACATGATGAAGTTTCAGTTACAGAACTGCAACGTACAAGAGTGGTGCAACGAGCTCCCCTGCCTGGTACAGATGCGAAGCGAAGGAAGCATACATTTGGAGTTGGTGGCAGATACCGGCAATGCAATCATCCATACCGACGTCAGCCGCCTCACGCAACTGGTTTCCGGCATGCTGCTATACCCTGTCGAATGCAAGAGAACAAGGATAGTGGGCATGCAACTGACTTACAATCCGGAAACACAGGCAATAAACTGCCGGATAGAGAACAGTCCGCTCACCGATCCCGCATTTTCTTCACAAAAGGAATCCATATCGCACAGAATCAATCTACTGTTTTTCGAGCACTTCAACGGCAGCTATCGTGTGGAGAAAAGTGGTGACAATCCAATCATATATTTCACATATCCCACGCTTACTACCTGATTATATGCACGTTTGTCCCTGCCGCTATTTAGACAGGGTACAAATTAAGCGTTTTTAATCAAGATTGATAGCAAGTATTGAAGAAAACAGCTATTTTTGCCGAACCAATTAGTACTAATAATTAAAAAATTAAAGAAAATGGCTTACGTAATTAGTGACGATTGTATTGCTTGCGGAACTTGTATCGACGAGTGTCCGGTAGGCGCTATCTCTGAAGGCGATATCTATTCTATCGATCCTGAAACTTGTACTGAATGCGGTACTTGTGCAGATGTTTGCCCTTCTGAAGCAATTCATCCGGGAGAATAATACAATCCTAAGAAAAAGAAGAAAGGCTCGGTTTCAATGAAACCGGGCCTTTTTATTTCAGTACCAAGAAGTATATATCGCAACTCACCCCAGACTACACAGACCTTCCATCCATACGCCTGCGGTGAGTTCCTGCCATCCAAAGATTATGCAAGTTTTGACAATGCTTCCTTGATGCGGCTGATAGCTTCCACGATATTCTCATCGCTGGTAGCATAGCTCATACGAATACATTCGGGAGCGCCAAATGACGTACCGCCTACGCAAGCCACGTGAGCTACTTCCAGTAAGTACATGGCCAAATCATCGGAGTTTTCAATCTTACGGTCGCCGGCAGACTTACCGAAGAACGAGCTGCATTTCGGGAACAGGTAGAAAGCGCCTTCCGGTACGTTTACTTCGAATCCCGGCACTTCCTTAGCCAGTTTCACAATAAGGTCGCGGCGACGTTCAAAAGCCTTACGCATTTCTTCCACCGGAGCTTGCGTTCCCGTATAAGCGGCTTCCGCAGCTTTCTGAGATACGGAACACGGGCCTGATGTATACTGTCCCTGCAATTTGTTGCAAGCCTTTACAATCCATTCCGGTCCGGCAATGAAACCGATACGCCAGCCCGTCATGGCATAAGCCTTGGAAACGCCGTTTACAATCACGGTACGCTCTTTCATTTCAGGGAACTGCGCGATGCTTTGGTGCTTACCGATGTAGTTGATATGTTCATAGATTTCATCGGCAATGACAACTACCTGCGGATGCTTGGCCAACACAGCGGCCAGTCCGGCCAACTCTTCCTTGCTATATACAGAACCGGTAGGGTTGGAAGGAGAACAAAGAATCAAAGCTTTGGTCTTCGGCGTAATGGCGGCTTCCAACTGGGCGGGGGTAATCTTGAAGTCCTGCTCGATACCTGCTGTAACAATCACCGGATTGCCTTCCGCCAGCTTCACCATTTCAGGATAGCTCACCCAATACGGTGCAGGCACAATCACTTCATCACCCGGGTTCACCAATACCAAGATTGCATTGCAAACCGATTGCTTGGCTCCGTTGGCACAAGAAATTTGTGCAGCCGTATATTCCAGACCGTTCTCTTTTTTCAATTTCTCTACGATAGCATTACGCAAGGCCGGATACCCCGGAACGGGAGAATAGCGAGAGAAGTTATCGTCTATCGCCTTTTTGGCAGCCTCTTTAATGTGGTCGGGAGTATTAAAATCAGGTTCTCCGACACTCAAGTTAATTACATCTACGCCTTGAGCTTTCAGCTCTGCGCTTTTCTGAGACATAGCCAGCGTCGCAGAGGGCGACAAACTGTTCAAACGATCTGATAATTGGTTCATCTTGTTTCTATTTAATGGTTGTTATGCAAATCCGGTTGCAAAATAAGCGATTTTCTTTGATATAATAAAACAAAAAGACAGTTACTTATTAAAATGAAGAGTATGCCCCATACGTTCCTTCTTTGTACGCAGGTAACGTTCGTTATACTGATTCGGGTTGGTTTCCACCGGCACATTCTCCACAATCTCCAGGCCATAGGCTTCCAAACCTACGCGTTTCACCGGGTTATTTGTAAGCAGACGCATCTTATGCACACCCAGCTCGCGCAAAATCTGAGCGCCCACACCGTAATCGCGTTCATCAGCCAGATGTCCGAGACAAATGTTGGCATCCACCGTATCCATGCCGTCTTCCTGAAGTTTGTATGCTCTCATCTTTTCCATCAGACCAATACCGCGGCCTTCCTGATTGAGGTATACGATAGCTCCCTTACCGGCTTTCTCTATCATCTCCATCGCCTTGTGCAACTGCTCACCGCAATCGCAACGCATGGAGCCGAATATATCTCCCGTGGCGCAAGAGGAGTGTACACGTACCAGTACAGGTTCATCAGGCGCCCAAGTACCCTTGAACAAAGCCACGTGCTCCAAGCCGTTGGACTTCTGACGGAAAGGAATCAGACGGAAATGTCCGTGCTCTGTCGGCATATCCACCTCCACGCCTTTCTCCACGATAGATTCCTGCTGCAAGCGATAGGCTATCATATCGCGGATAGAAATCAGTTTCAAATTGAATTCGTCCGCCATTTTACGCAATTCGGGCAGACGCGCCATCGTGCCGTCTTCGTTCATAATCTCCATGAGCGCACCGGCAGGATAGAAACCGGACAGGCGACACATATCAATCGTGGCTTCGGTATGACCGGCACGGCGCAACACGCCTTTCTCCTGTGCGTACAGCGGATTGATGTGTCCGGGACGGCCGAATGTGGCCGGAGTAGAAGCAGGGTCGGCCAACGCCTGAATGGTTGCGGCACGGTCGGCGGCAGAAACACCGGTCGTACAACCTTCCAGCTTATCGATTGTTACCGTAAAGGGAGTACCCAATACAGAGGTATTATCGGACACCTGATGAGGTAAATCCAGTTCTTTGCAACGCGACACCGTAATCGGAGCACACAATACCCCGCGTGCGTGTTTCAGCATGAAGTTCACCTTTTCCGGCGTTATCTTTTCGGCTGCGATAATCAGGTCGCCCTCATTTTCACGATCTTCATCATCGACTACAATCACGAAATTACCGGCCTTGAAATCCTCAATGGCCTCTTCTATCGTATTCAACTTTACTTTTTCCATATATTTCATTCTTTATTATTTATTCTGATTGACTTTTATGATATTCCGTATCTCTTCGTTTGTGCGGATAATCCGCTCCATATCCTTGTTCAACCGGATGCGGAATGCCCAGATACGGAAATAGAAAAACAAGCCGACAGGCACTATCACTCCACACAACATATTCAGCCAGTAATTACGGAAAGGACGCACATGGGCGTGAACGGCTATGACAGGATAATTATTCAATGCCGTCAGCAACGGTATAGACCTTGTATTGGACATCTCGTCTATCAAAGCCTCCATCCGGTCGTTGACGCACGCCACTTCCTCGTCATACGGTGTATCGTTCATCCACAGCCTGAAATAATTGGGCGCACGCATCAGAGCTTTCTTTTCGGCATACGCGCGACAATCCGCCGACAGTTGTTGAAGTTCTCCCGGCAGACGGGCATAATCCGGGTCGTGAATAATCACTTCCTTCCTGAACAGGTGGCGGACACTGCGGATACCCGCTATCTTCTTAAACCAGTTGACATAAGCATCGGCATTCAGCACCACCGAGTCGTTATTGGATTTATAAGTAAGGAATGCACCCAGCGGCGCCAGCACAGCCGTACTGGTCCACATGCCCATCCATACAATCCATTTGCCGTCACGCGCCATCTTATAGCCCGTATTATTGATGATGTAATAGATGATGAAAATAAGCACGGACACCACCACAGGCATACCCAAACCGCCTTTACGGATGATACCGCCCAACGGCGCACCGATAAAGAAGAAAATAAGGCACGCCAACGAAAGCGTCAGTTTCTCGTGCCAGGACGTCATGTGACGTCTCAAGCTGGTTTCCGTCTGCGATATATTGAAGCCCTTGAAGCTCCAATCGCTCGCCGCACTTTCCGCACGGCTGACAGCCGTAGACATAATCTTCTGCTTCTGCATCAAAGTAGCCGCATTGAACAGACTGTCCACATCGTAATTGCCCAAGCGGGCAGATTCTATCTTCATCGTATCCGTCTTGCTCAAGGTATTGGTAGTGGCTTTGTAAGTACTTGCCATAGCCTCTTTATAGTAAGACCGCCCCACACTGTCGTTCTGTACTTTCATGGAGTCGATGCCGGCCTGCAACATTCTCATATCCTTACTATTGGACTGATTGCTCATAAATCCGGCGTCCACCATATTGAAATCCGAGTTGAATTCTATAATCGCATGCTTCTCCACGAACGCTTCCCGGCGATAGGGCACATTCTTCTGGTTCATATTCTGCGACTTCAGATTTTCAAACTGCTCACCGCTGTAAAGGTGCAGATAAAGGTGCTGTTTGTCGGCCGTCATTTCCAGTCTGCCGGAGTCCGACTTGATTATCTGCGCATTCTCAAATCCTTTCTCGAAATTATAAATCAGCACATCGTACAGCATACCCGTCTTACGGTTCTTATGCTTTACGTAAAGGTTGTAGCCGTCTATCTCGTCATAAAACACCCCTTCGGGAATATCCACTTCGGGCGACTTCTGCTTCATGGAAATCAGCAGCGTCCATAACTTGGTCTGCGCCTTAGGGCCGATAACATTCTGAAAATAGAAAGAAACACAACAAATGATGGATATGAAAATTATCAGCGGACGCATAATCTTCAACAGAGAGATACCTGCCGCTTTCATGGCAAGCAATTCAAAACGTTCTCCGAAATTTCCAAAAGTGATGAGAGCCGCCAGCAATATCGCCAAAGGCAACGAGGCCGGCACCAACGTCAGCGCCGAATAGAAAAAGAACTGGGCAAGAACATTCATCTCCAATCCTTTTCCCACCATTTCGTCTACATATTTCCACAGAAACTGCATCATGAAGATGAAAAGGCAGATGAAGAAAGTGCCCATAAAGAGCATGCAAAAGCTCTTTAATATAAATATATCTAACTTTTTTATGCGCAGCATTTTACTTGTTTCATGCAATGAACGCACAAAAGTAGCACAAAAAAGGGAGTACGGGAAATTTTTAATTGAAAGTTAACTAAAAACCGCATGTTCTACGCAAAGTATCTACTTGGGATTCCCACAATTCACGTAAATCGTTTGCTTCGTCTGCGTTGGTGAAGTCAGTTATTTCAAGTACAAAATCATTGGTTAACTCGTTGTTTGTCATTTTTAATTCAAAATACTCACGCGGGTTTTCATCATCGAGCCAGCGGAAGCGGATGAATGAGTATACCCGCACGGCAATAATCTCGGCATCGCGCCTTTCTGTTTTCCCCCAGAAGAAGGAGACGGTCTTATCGTCCGATTGAACCCTGTCCGCAAACCAGCCCTCCAAACCGGTAGGAGTACTTATTGCTGTCCAAAGAATACTTTTAGAAGTCGCATTCAAGAGATATTCCAAATGTATTTTTTTTCTTTCCATAGTCTATTCTGCTTTTTATTGCGCCAGCCAAGATAAATACTTTTTTCTAATTAGAAAAAATAATTCATTAATTTTATTCGGCTTTACTTTAGCGCAACCGGCTAAAGTACTGATAATGTTATATTATATCATCGGAAGAAAAGAAAGAAATAGTTTTTCTTTATCCTAATGATAAAATAAATAACAGAAAATACGTCCAAAAGTTTTGGCAGTTTAAATAAAAGCTATATCTTTGCACCCGCAATCGAGAAATGATGGCGGGATAGCTCAGCTGGTTAGAGCGCATGATTCATAATCATGAGGTCCCCGGTTCAATCCCGGGTCCCGCTACAAGATGAGTATTGAGACTGTTGAGAGGCTTCCACTCTTGGCGGTCTTTTTTGTTTTCAGTATCCGCGGTTCGTACCGGCACCGGCCGGAGCGACCGAACTTTCCGATAACTCCGTTTTTGATATATATCCAAAAAAGTTTTCAACCGTATCAAACGAGATTTATACTGCGGTGAAAAAACGGTTTCCATCCCGTGAAAGCAAGCTATCATCGTATGAACAAGATTTCCTTATCTACCCTTCACCTTTCACACTCCCCTATCCATGAGGAATATCGGGTGAACCCTGACATTACGGACTTCCCTCCGAATCATCCCGCAAGGCAGGAATTTTCGTTCCATAAGACAAATAAATCCGCCTCACGGGATAAATAAATTTATCCCGTGAGGCGGATTTATCCATACCGTAAGACGCTTTCGCCACCAATCATGCCGCATATATATCTTTGACAGGGGGTTCACCCGCTATCCCTGATGAATAAAGGTGTGGAAGGTGAAGGCAAATACTGTGCTTTGTTCTGAACCGGCAGATTATCTGGACAAGCCTTGACTATTACAGATTATCTTTCCAAATTGATATTGACAGCATTCATTCCTTTCGCCCCGCGCTCGAGGTCGAACGTAACGATATTACCTTCTTTGACTTCCGTAACAACATTGTTTACATGAAAAAAGTATTTCTCAATTCCTGCAAGGTCTTTGATAAATCCAAATCCTCTGGCTTCATTGAAGAACTCAACTCTTCCTCGCAGAATCACCGGTTCTTCATCTTCCTTTTTGGGAGTGGAAATCATTATCTCCTCTACATTAATCTCTTGCTTTTTGATATTCTCTTCGGGTGGAGTTGAAGTAATCATTCCATATTCGTCCACATAGGCAATCATGTCGTCAAAACTGCCTTTAGTAGATTTTCTGCCTTCTTTTCTCTTTAATTTCTCTTCCCGCTTAGCAAGTCTTTTCTTTTCATTTTCACGCTTTCCCGCTGTCATGGATTTTGCCATAGAACTTATATTTTTTAATTGGTGTATACTCGTCGAATAAATAATAAACTTATAAACAAACTCAGATAGCGAACTCAGCCTTACTGAGCTTCTTGCCCGTCAGCTTTTGAATATCGCTGACCAATTTACGCTCTTCCTGCGAGCAAAAAGTCAGCGCCGTCCCTGAGTTACCGGCTCTGCCGGTACGTCCGATACGATGCACATACGTTTCGGGCACATCGGGAAGGTCATAGTTAATGACCAACGGCAATTCGTTGATATCAATACCCCTGGCCGCAATATCGGTGGCTATCATTACACGTATCTTACCCGTTTTGAAGTTTTCCAATGCGGATTGCCTTGCATTCTGGCTTTTGTTTCCATGAATGGCCTGACTGCCGATACCCGCTTTGCTTAATACGCGGACGATTCTGTCCGCATTGTGCTTGGTACGTGAGAAAACAAGTACCGACTGTCCTTCCGCTTTATGCAAAATGGAAATCAACAGTTTGCTTTTCTCTTTCTTCTCCACAAAGTAGACGGTCTGTTCGATGGTATCCACCGTAGACGATTTTGGGGTTATGGCAATCTTTACCGGTTGCTTCAGCAGTGAGTTCGTCAAAGCGATTATCGTATCGGGCATGGTAGCCGAGAAGAATAAGGTTTGTTTTTCTTTAGGGAGTTTCGGCAACAGACGTTTGATGTCATGGATAAATCCCATGTCGAGCATGCGGTCGGCCTCATCCAATACGAAGTGCCGTACACTATCCAGATGGATATATCCCTGGTTCATCAAATCCAGCAGGCGTCCCGGAGTGGCAACCAATATGTCGACTCCTTTGTGCAGCATATTTACCTGCGCACGCTGGTTTACTCCTCCGAAGATAACTCCATGACGGACTTGCGTATATTTGGCGTAGTCGTCTATGCACTCGCTAATCTGTAACGCCAGTTCGCGGGTAGGCGTCAGTATCAAGGCTTTGATACTCTTATCCCGTTCTTTTCCGGCCTGCAGATGCTGAATAATGGGAATGGCGAATGCGGCGGTCTTTCCTGTTCCGGTCTGCGCACAGCCTAATATATCTTTTCCCGTTAAGGCGGCGGGAATTGCTTTTACTTGTATAGGGGTAGGACTGGTATATCCTTTTTCTTCAATTGCTTTTAAAATCGGTTCGGTTATATTTAAATCTTTAAATGTCATATATATATATTGTTTTATGAGCGTGCCAAAACATTAGCACAGGTATAATGGGAGCACGCTTCACTCAAGTGGCCCATACAAAAAGTCTGATAAATCTTTGTAGAATGAAAAGTGCAGGTGGTGGAGCGGAACGCTTCCGCTAAATAAAAAAAGACGGAATTTGTTTATGAAAGGCAGGAAATCGGGTTTCCTGCCTTTATTCTGATATTAGTATCTTCTGGAGTTGTTATAACCGCCATGAGGTCTACTGTTTGAGGGTCTTTCCTCACGAGGGCGCGCAACGCTTACAGAGATAACTTTGCTGTCATATTCTACGCCGTTCAATTCGTCAATAGCTTTCTGTCCTTCTGTGTCATTGCTCATCTCCACAAACGCAAATCCTCTGGATCTACCGGTTTCTCTGTCGAGAATAACTTTAGCTGAAGAAACTTCTCCAAACTCTGCAAATAAATTTGTCAAGTCGGCATTATTAACGCCATAACTTAAACCTGAAATGTAAATGTTCATTCTAAAAATGTTATAAAATAAATAATAAATTGGAGTGAGGAGGATAATTAAAGGAGAGGACTGCTTACTAATAATATATTAAAAGAAGAACTATACGATAATGATTCGTAACTCAAACTCTGGGGACAAAGGTAGTATAATAAAGTTGATAAATACGTTTCTTCCCGTTTTTTTTCATAAGAAAGACGATTATTATCATTTATTAAGTACATGCGGAAATTTAAAACAGTCGTTTTTCGCCTGTTTTCTTCCTTTAAAGAGCTAAGAAAAAGGAAAATATGAACATAAGCAGTCTATATATGGATAGCATTCTTCCATGACAAGCCGCTAACTTTGCACAAATTATTGGTGATTATTATGAAAAAGCTACTATTCATTTTTTCCTTTCTTTGTTTGCCGGCCGCCGCAGGACACGCCCAAAAGACCTTGACACTGAAAGATTGCCTCGAAACAGGTATCGAGAACAACCTGTCTTTGGAAAGCAAACGCAAGGAAATGCGGAAAAGCAAATACGGTATTTCCGAAAACCGTGCAAGGCTGTTACCTCAAATCAACGGGTTCGCCAACTATAATGATAATATAGACCCGCCCGTATCCGTTACCGACGGCTCCGCCTACGGAAACCCGTATAACATAACCCGGACCTTGCGCTACAACGCCAACGCAGGTTTGCAATTGCAGATGCCTCTTTACAATCAGACGCTTTATACCACCGTATCCATTGCCAAAATCATGGATGAGATAAACCGTCTTTCTTACGAGAAAGCGCGGGAAGACCTCATTCTGGAGATATGCAAGATGTACTATCTGGGACAGACCACTGCCGAACAAATCACTTTGATAAAAGCCAACATCACCCGGCTGGAAGAGCTGAAAGACATCACCATGGCTTTCCATGACAACGGAATGGCTATGGAAGTGGACGTAAAACGCGTCAATATCAATCTGGAAAACCTGAAAGTGCAATACGACAATGTCCGAGCAATGCAGGAGCAGCAACTGAACCTGCTGAAATATATCATGGACTATCCCGCCGATGAACAGATAGCCTTAGTGCCGGTGAACTCCGAAAACATCACCTCCGTCGCGCTGACCGGATTATCCGAAAACCTGTACGAGCTCCAACTGCTGCAATCGCAAAAGGCAGCGGCGGAACAGCAGAAAAAAATGATTGGCTACGGCTATATCCCCTCACTGAACCTGACCGGCAACTGGATGTTCTCCGCCTATACAGACAAAGCCTACCATTGGTTTCACTCCGGACCGTCCAATCACTGGTTCCGTTCCTACGGACTGGGACTGTCACTGCGCATTCCGATATTTGACGGGCTGGACAAGCGTTACAAAACCCGAAAGGCCGCCATAGATATCGAGAACATAAAGCTGGCGCAGGAAAATACCCGCAAAAGCCTGCAAACCCAGTACCTGAACGCCACCAACGACCTGATGAACAACCAACGCAACTTCAAAAAGCAGAAAGACAACTACCTGCTTGCCGAAGATGTATATACAGTCACCATGGAGCGCTATCGCGAAGGCATCGCTTCCATGACCGAGGTGCTGCAAGACGAAATGCAGATGAGCGAAGCGCAAAACAGCTACATCAGCGCCCATTACAGCTACCGGGTAACCACCCTGTTGCTGCTGAAACTGACAGGGCAAATAGATACATTAGTAAAATAACAAGTTAATCAAATCATCATATGGAAACAACAGCGAAAAATAACACGTCGGGCACACACCAGGAGAAAGCCAAGAAACTGCGCAAGCTGCGCCGTTGGCAAATCGCGGTCAGCCTGCTGGGAGCGGCAATCGTAGTTTGGGGAGTGATAGAGGTTGTTTGCCTCTTCCTTGATTATAAACAGACAGAGGTCAGCAATGACGCGCAGATAGAACAGTATATCTCTCCCATCAACCTGCGTGCATCGGGTTATATCAAGAAGATTTATTTCACCGAGCATCAGGAAGTACGCAAAGGCGACACGTTGCTTGTACTGGACGACCGCGAATATAAGATACGCGTAATGGAAGCCGAAGCCGCGCTGAAAGATGCGCAAGCCGGGGCTACCGTAATCGGGGCTACACTGCAAACCACGCAGACCACCGCCTCTGTATACGACGCTTCCATCTCCGAAATAGAAATCCGCCTCGCCAAACTGGAGAAAGACCGCCAACGTTACCAGAATCTGGTACAGAGAAACGCGGCCACCCCTATACAACTCGAGCAGATAGAAACGGAATACGAAGCTACCCGCAAAAAGCTGGAAGCTACAAAACGGCAACAGAAAGCAGCCTTGTCGGGCGTAAACGAGGTATCACACCGCCGCGAAAGTACGGAAGCCGCCATTCAGCGGGCAACGGCCGCTTTGGAGATGGCACGCCTGAACCTCTCCTACACCGTAGTGACAGCTCCCTGCGACGGCAAATTGGGACGCCGTGCCTTGGAAGAAGGCCAGTTCATTACAGCCGGACAAACCATCACCTACATTCTGCCCGACACTCAAAAATGGATTGTCGCCAACTACAAAGAGACACAAGTGGAGAACCTGCGTATAGGACAAGAGGTAGCCATCACCGTAGACGCCATCAGTGACAAGGAGTTTACAGGAACCATCACCGCCATTTCCGGTGCGACGGGTTCCAAATACTCATTGGTGCCCACCGACAACTCCGCCGGAAACTTCGTAAAGATACAGCAACGCATACCCGTACGCATCGACTTCACCCATCTGTCCAAAGAGGAGAACGGGAAACTTGCGGCCGGCATGATGGTAATAGTAAAAGCCAAACTCTGATTCTCAACGATTAATCATTAAGGAAATGCCCTCATATCCCAAGAACTATCCTTTCTATAACTGGGTGCCCAAACCGATAGGCATCATCATCCTGTTAGTGTTCTTCCTGCCTATTCTTACGGTAGGCGGAACCTACTCCGCCAACGGTACGGAAATGATGAGCGGCCTGGGTATCATATCCGAACATATCCAGTTTGCCAACTTCGCCACGTCCATAGGTATGGCGGCATTCTGCCCTTTCCTGTACCGGCTGGTATGCATACGCAGGGAGAAGATGATGTGCATCGCAGGATTCTCGCTGATGTATATCTTCAGTTATATCTGCGCCAAGACGGACAGCATATTCCTATTGGCATTGTGCAGTCTGTTCATGGGATTCCTGCGCATGGTGCTGATGATGGTCAACCTGTTCACTCTCATCAAATATGCGGGGCATGTGGAAGCAACCGAGAAAATTACCCCCGGCAACGAACCCGCTACCGGCGAAGGCTGGGACAAGCTGGATATCGAACGAAGCGCCGCGCAGCCTGCCATTTATCTGTTTTTCATGGTACTGGGACAGTTGGGTACATCGCTCACCGCATGGCTCACTTACGAATACGAATGGCAATACGTTTATTACTTCATGATGGGACTGTTGCTGCTTTGCATCCTTATTTCGTTTGTCACGATGCCTTATCATAAATATGCCACCCGCCGTTTTCCCATTAACTTCAAGCAGTTCGGCAATGCCTCCATTTTCTGCATCACACTGATGTGCATCACTTATGTGCTGACCTATGGCAAGGTTCTCGACTGGTATGACGCCCCTACCATCCGTTGGGCAACGGTAGGAGCTGTGGGCGCGGGCGTTCTGTTCGTCTATATAGAAGCAACCCGGCGCAATCCCTATTATCAGTTTGATGTACTCAAGCTGCGTACCATCCGCTTCGGATTCCTGTTCTACTTTCTGCTAATGGTGCTGAACTCCAGCTCTCTGTTTGTCAACGTATTTACAGGCATAGGAATGAAATTGGACAACTACCAAAACGCTACGCTGGGCAATTGGTCTATGTTAGGCTACTTTATCGGCGGTATCGCAACAATCTGGCTCAGCGTAAAAGGAGTGCACTTCAAATACCTCTTTGCCGCCGGATTCCTGTTTTTGGGATTATCCGCCATGTTTATGTATTTCGAGGTACAGGACGCGGGATTATACGAACGGATGAAATATCCCGTCATTATCCGCTCCACGGGCATGATGCTCCTATACTCGCTGATACCGACTTTTGCCACCCAGCGTATGCCCTACAAGTTCCTGTCCTCGTGGATTTGCACGATGCTTACCGTACGCATGGTGCTCGCTCCCTGCATCGGAACCGCCTTATATAGTAATGTGTTGCAGGAACGGCAGCAATACTACATCACCCGTTATGCGCAGAATGTGGATATGATGCATCCCGAAGCGTCCGCCTCGTTTACGCAAACCGTGCAAGGAATGCAATATCAAGGAAAAAGCAAACAGGAAGCCGTCCACATGGCAGCCATGTCCGCTAAAGGACGCATTCAGGTGCAGGCCACCTTATCGGCGGTCAAGGAAATGGCGGGTTGGACGCTGTACGCCTGCCTTTTTTGCATGATATTTGTCGTGATACTGCCCTATCCTAAACGGAAATTATTAACTTAGCGCTGTTTTCAAACGAAACCTGTAATCTCTATCATCATGGATACCCGGCAAGAACGTTTATCGCACCTTGACAATGCGCTATCGAGCAAACAACAAATTTGCAGTTCGGAAGGCGTGCTCCGCTCTTTTCCGTCTGCCTTGCAAAGCCCGTTTATGATAGACGGGGTGGGACTGGTGATTTGCCGCCGGGGAAGTTTTACCTTCATCCTCAATCAGAAATCGTTTTCCGCCAAAGACGGCGATACGCTCTTTCTTCCGAAAGACTCCCTGTTTCAAGTACTGTACGTATCCGACGACGTGGAAGTAGTCATCTTCATTTATCAGACCGATCCCATACGGGATATTATGGGAAATTCGGTAGTATCCATGAACCTGTATTCACATCTGGCCACCGAACCGTGCTATGTATGGAACACCGGAGAGGAAGAAGAGGTCTTGAAATACCTGTCGCTACTGGACAATACGCTGAAAATAGAAGAGAACACGTTCAACCGATACGAGCAGAAACTGCTCCTGCTGGCATTGACATACAGGCTTTGTTCGGTCTACACCCGTAAACTCATTGCGGAGAAAGCATCCGTAAGCCACAAGCATGACATCTTTATCCGCCTGGTTCAGTTGATAGAACAATACTATACGAAAGAGCGGGGAGTGGACTTCTATGCGGACAAGCTGTGCCTGTCGCCCAAATATCTTTCGGCTCTGTCCAAGTCTATCTGCGGGTATACGGTACAGGAGTTGGTGTTCAAATCCATCATCCGCAAAAGCATTTCATTGCTCAAGAATACACAGAAGAACGTACAGGAAATCTCCGATTTCTTCAACTTCCCGAACGCATCCTATTTCGGCACTTTCTTCAAAAAACAGACAGGGATGTCGCCCCAACAGTACCGCAGAAAATAGGCAAACGGCAAACCGCCACTACGCTTTCAGCCGAATGACGAAACGGCTGCCTTTTCCCAACTCGCTCCGGACAGTCAGCGTGCCTCCATGAGCCTCTACAAAATCTTTGGATATGGAAAGCCCCAAACCGCTTCCCTGCACTTTCGTACCGGGTACGCGGAAGTAGCGGTCGAAGATACTTTGGTGATAACGCGGGTCGATGCCTTTGCCGAAGTCCTGCACATAGAGTTCCACAAAATTATCTTCCTGCTTTGCACCGATAACGACGCGGCCGTTTTCTTTGGAATAACGAATGGCATTACTCAATAAGTTAGTGAGCACCCATGCTATCTTCTCGCTATCCACAAACAGCTTCGGCATCTTCTCTTCCGGATATTCCACCTCAATCTGGATATTGAACTTATCAGCCTGTACCTGATTCGCCTTGATGGCATACTCTATCAGTTCGATAGGTTTCGTTATCTTCGGTATCATCTGCAACTTGCCGGCTTCCACTTGCGTCATGTTAAGAAGCTCGCCCGTAATACCCAGCAGGCGGTCGGCGTTCTCCCTGATGCTCTTTGAAAGTTGTTCCTGTTCCTCGTTCAAGGCGCCCACACGATTGTCTTCCAAAAGCTGCAGACTCATAAGGATGGCGGAGATAGGGGTTTTCAGCTCATGCGAAATCGTAGAGATAAAGGTTGTTTTCGCCGTATCCAGTTCTTTAAATTCGGTGATATTCTTCAACAGAATAACATCGCCCAGATTATGGGATTCATCCGTATCGGCATCCGTATTCATAATGGTAATATAGGATGCCTGAAAATAGCTTTCCTTATTATCCGCATAAATCTTCAAAGGCTCCTTCTTCTCGCCCGGATTGATTAATTCCCTCACCAGCCGCCGGAGCAGGTCGTTTTTCAGCGACAGTTCCTCGGCAGAACGGCGTATGACATCTTCACGTTTCAGATTCAGTACGGTCAACGCTTCTTTATTGATGAAAAGGATTTCGTGCCCGCGGTTTAAGCCGATAATAGGCTCATGGATGCTGTTTACAATGGCTTCCAGAAACTTTTTGGCAGATAAAATATCATTCAGCGTACTGGTACGATATTCCGTGAGGCGTTCCGCCATGCTGTTAAAGCTATCGGCCACTTCGCGAAATTCTTCGTGCTCGCTCATATCAAGGCGCTTTTCATAGTTATGGTTGGCTATTTCGAGGATGCCTTGCGTCAGTTCCCTGATAGGTTTATTTATGGAACGGGGCAACCATACCAGCAGTACGATACTGGCAAGAATGCAAATGCCGCCCGTTACGGAAATCCACAGCAAGGCGCGCTGCAAGCCGGGCATGGCGGCAGGGCTATCCGGCTCCGTAGCCGTCAGTATCTGGAGATTCACAACCGAGAGGGCTACCAGCAGGATTATCATACCTGCGAGAATGCCTACACTGAGTATCAATTTAGTACGAATGTTCATAACGCTCAAGGAATTAAATTTTATGCAAGTATAATCAAATCTATGTTTGCTTGCGCCAGTTCGCTCACAAATTTTCTATATCTCAGCACCATAAACAAAGATTGCGGCAAAGCGAACGAGGGACTGCCCATACAAACGGTCGTTATCTGTTTCTCTCTGCAAGCCGTAACGATACTGCCCGGCACGTCTTTGGACTGCACCTGCATAACCTCTCCGCCCAATTCGGTCACCAGTTTGAAATGATTCAGCAGATGCCGCTGATTCGCAAGCGCGATGCGGTCGGCGCTCTCCCGGGGAGTCTGTACATAGAGAGCCACGAATGATGTATTATAACGGGTTGCCAGCCGCGCCGCCTTACGGATAATACGGCGCGGCGTCTTTTCATGGCTGCTGATACACGCCATGAACTTCTCATGCCGCACACCGACACTGGAAACCACCACTTCATTCTCCACTTTTTTCTCCACCCTTAACGCCACTTCTTTCAGAGCCAGCTCACGCAGTTGCAGAATATTTTCCGTCTTGAAGAAGTTGTTCAACGCAAGGGCTACTTTATCCGGCTTGTATATCTTGCCGGCTTTCAGGCGGGTTATCAGTTCTTCCGCCGTCAGGTCGATATTCACCACTTCATCCGCTTCTTCCAGCACACTGTCGGGAATACGCTCCTTTACCTCGATACCGGAAATATCTTGCACTTCTTCATTAATACTCTCGATATGCTGTATGTTGACGGCGGATATGACATTGATACCCTCATCCAGCAAATCCATTACATCCTGCCAACGCTTCTCATTCCGGCTGCCTTCTACATTGGTATGCGCCAGCTCGTCCACAATAACGATTTCCGGATGGATACGGATGATGGCGTCAAGGTCCATTTCCTCGAGTTCCTTGCCCTTATAGAATATCTTACGCCGGGGAATTACGGGCAGTCCGGCCAACACCGCCTCCGTACCGGCGCGTCCATGCGTTTCCACATAGCCGATATTCACGTCTACCCCATTATCCAGCAAGTCATGGGCTTCCTGAAGCATACGATAAGTTTTGCCTACACCGGCAATCATGCCGATGTAGACCTTAAACTTACCGCGACGTGATTTCTTAATCAGGTCGAGGAAATGTTGTACGCTCTCTTCCCTGCTCATGGCTTCAGAGTTATGCCGAACACCAGGTGCGCATCTTCCATACGGGGATTCCAAATAGCCTGCGCAAATACCGGTATAGCGAACCTATCCGTTACCTTGATGTCTTTCGTGGCTTTCAGCGTCAGATTGGTTACGGCAAAGCCGCTGTTTGGAACTCCGTAAACACCCGAGCCGGCTTCATAAGGCAGAAAACCGCAAGTGGCATTCAAATCGACGGACTTGATGCTGAACGGATAGTTCAACTCTACATAAGAAGAATAATTCTGTTCTCCCTTCTCATTCTTATCCGCACCGGCAAACATCGTGTACCAGGCTATTGACAGCGGGAACTTCTCCAACGGCAGCGTATAGGCAAGCCCCGCTTCAAAATGATGGGCCGTCTCATAGCTTTTGAAATTAAAGTACTTATTGCTTCCCTGACCTGCCCACCAAAGACTGGCAACGGACAAGGTCAAACCGGAATCGCCGAACGTATAAGCTGCCGTCAAATCTATTTCTTTTGCAGCCTCACCGTCCGAGGAGCTTGTTCCGTCAAAATCGGTAGAGCCCCATGCCGTCAACGAAAAGCCGCCTATCCCAAATCCTAAAGTCGGCTGGAAGCTAACCCCGGTTTGATAAAAGCCGCGCCACACATAGGAACTGACTAAATCACCCTGTATCTTAAACTCCTGCGCCTGTACCTTGTCCACTCCCATAACACTTGCCGCCAAAACGGCGATAAAACCTATTACTGTTACTCTTATCCTATTCATATCTTTCATTATTTTCTTATTTTCCATTTGTTTCTTCCAATGCGATATTCAACTTCAACACATTCACTTTCGCCGTACCGAACAACCCCAGCAACGGTTTTTCAACAGCCTTGTCAACGATGCTCCGGACAGTAGCCTCATCCAGTCCTCTCGCCTCAGCCACACGCTTTACCTGTACATAAGCGCTGGCAGGCGTAATGTCAGGGTCAAGACCCGAAGCGCTGGCCGTTACCATTTCGGCGGGAACCTCTTTACGTTGCAAATAAGGATGATGCAGCAAGAATGTATCTATGCGCGCTTCCACCTCCGCAAGGTATTCTTCGTTTGTAGGACCTTTGTTACTACCCGCCGAACTGCTCGCGTCGTAACCGTCACCGGCACAGGAAGGCCGTCCCCAGAAAAAAGTGTCTTCTGTAAACATCTGCCCCACATTGGCGGCGCCCACTACCTTGCCGTTCAGGGTCAAGACCTCGGCATTACCTTTATTCGGTCCTGCAAATTGCGCGAATATCCATAAGACAAGGATATAGAACACGGAAAAGAATACGCAGAAAGCAATGGTTATTTTAACTGATTTCCAAAGAGTTTTCATTTTCTTTCTATTTTAAATTAAAAAAACAAACTGACAAACATATCTATTAACTTGATACCTATGAACGGCGCTATGACACCGCCCAAACCATAAATCAGCAAGTTGCGGCGAAGTAGCGCGCTTGCGCCGATCGGTTTGTACCGGACGCCCTTCAATGCCAACGGTATCAGTATGGGGATGATGACGGCATTAAAGATGATAGCCGAAAGAATGGCCGTCTCAGGGCTATGCAACCCCATGATATTCAACGGAGCCAACTGAGGAATGGCCGCCATGAACAGCGCGGGAATAATGGCAAAGTATTTGGCTACATCATTCGCGATGGAGAACGTGGTGAGCGTGCCGCGTGTCATCAGCAACTGCTTGCCTATCTCTACAATTTCAATCAGCTTGGTCGGGTCGTTGTCAAGGTCTACCATATTACCGGCTTCCTTTGCAGCCTGCGTACCGCTATTCATGGCGACACCCACATTTGCCTGCGCCAACGCGGGGGCGTCATTGGTTCCGTCGCCCATCATGGCAACCAGTTTGCCGGCCTGCTGCTCTTTCCTGATATATTCCATTTTATCCTCCGGCTTTGCTTCGGCGATGAAATCATCCACACCGGCTTTTTCGGCAATGTATTTGGCGGTCAACGGGTTGTCACCGGTTACCATCACTGTCTTCACCCCCATTTTGCGCAGACGCTCAAAGCGCTCCTGAATACCCGGCTTGATGATGTCCTGCAATTCAATGACTCCCAGCACCGCTTTATTGACACATACCACCAACGGAGTACCGCCGTTGCCCGAAATGGCGGCAATCGCTCCTTCCACTTCCTTCGGGAACTTATTCCCCGCGCTTTCCACAATCCGACGAATCGCGTCGAACGCGCCTTTACGTATTTGAGTACCGTCTTGCAGGTCGACACCGGAGCATTTGGTTTCGGCTGTAAACTTAATCATGTGAGCGCCCGCTGTGTTGAGGTCGCGCATACGATGTCCGTTCTCACGTCCCAGCTCGATGATGGATTTCCCTTCCGGGGTTTCATCGGAGAGCGAGGACAGCAGGCAGGCCTCCACAAACACCTTTTCATCAATGCCCGGAGCCGGGTGGAACTTGGTAGCCTTACGATTACCGATAGTGATTGTACCGGTCTTGTCCAGCAGTAACGTATCAATGTCACCGGCGGTCTCAACTGCTTTACCCGACTTTGTAATCACATTGGCACGCAGGGCGCGATCCATACCGGCAATACCGATGGCCGAAAGCAGACCGCCGATGGTTGTCGGTATCAAGCAGACAAATAATGAGAGTATGGCCGCAATGGAGATATACGTACCCGGATGGTCGATAGCGGTATAGTCCGCCATCGGAATCAACGTAATACATACGATTACGAACACCAACGTAAAACCGGCCAATAAGATAGTCAGCGCTATTTCGTTCGGTGTTTTCTTACGGGTGGCGCCCTCTACCAGCGCAATCATCTTGTCGAGGAAACTCTCGCCCTGTTGCTGCGTAACCAACACCTTTATTTTATCCGACAGCACCTTCGTGCCGCCGGTAACGGAGCTTTTATCACCGCCCGCCTCACGGATTACCGGAGCGGACTCACCGGTAATGGCGCTCTCGTCAATAGAAGCCAACCCTTCCACAATCTCTCCATCGGCAGGAATCGTATCGCCGGCTTCGCAAATAAAGAAATCTCCCTTTTTGAGACGCGCGCTGCTGACGGTGCGCAACTTACCTTCCACCAAGACCTTGGCGGGAGTTTCCTCACGCGTCTTACGCAGGCTGTCCGCCTGTGCCTTGCCACGGGCTTCGGCAATGGCCTCGGCAAAGTTGGCAAACAATAAAGTTACAAACAATATCACAAACACCAGGAAGTTATAGCCGAACGTCCCATATTCCGATGTTCCCAAAGAGAGGATGCAGACCACCAGCATCACCAGTGTCACCAGCTCCACGGTGAACATTATCGGATTCTTTATCATCACCCGCGGATTCAACTTCACGAATGACTGTTTCAAACTTTCCATTACTTGCTCCTTCTGAAACAAAGAAGCTGATTTTTTATCTTTCATAAACATATCTAATTATTCTTATCTCGTTACAAACTGAAGTGTTCGGCAATGGTACTCAACGCATGTGCCGGGAAGAAAGACAGCGCTGCCACGATAAAGATTACGGCAAAAGTCATTACGGCAAAGGTAAACGTATCGGTTTTCAGCGTACCGGCACTTTCGGGCACAAACCTCTTCTGCGCCAGCAGACCTGCAATGGCGACCTGTCCCACAATAGGAAGAAAACGGCTCAGAATAAGTACCCATCCGCAGGCATAGTTCCAAAAATAAGTGTTGTCGCCCAAACCTTCGAAACCGGAACCGTTGTTGGCAGCGCACGAGGTAAACTCATAGAACTGCTCGCTCAGTCCGTGGAAACCGGGATTATTCAGCCAACCGCCCTCACTCTCCACAAACCCCGGATGATGCGCAAAGAGATAACAGGACAAAGCCGTACCCACCAATATCACAAACGGATGAAGCAACGCGACGATTGTCGCTATTTTCATCTCCCGGGCTTCCACCTTCTTTCCTAAGAATTCCGGTGTACGTCCCACCATCAGTCCGCTGATAAAGACCGCGATAATAATAAACGTATAATAGTTCATCCACCCTACTCCGACACCGCCGAACCAAGTGTTTATCTGCATGTTCAACATCTCCATCATACCGGACAGCGGCATCGTGGAGTCATGCATACCATTGACGGAACCGTTGGAAGTAACCGTGGTCGTAATGCTCCACAATGCAGTGGCGCCCGCTCCCAAACGGATTTCCTTGCCTTCCATCGCTCCATTGTCCTGTGCGATGCCCATATCATCGATGCGCGGATTACCGTTCATCTCCTGATAGACATTGATACCGACACCCGCCAGATAAGCACAGAGCATTACGCCGTAAATACTATAAGCCAGTTTCATGCGTTTTGTATAGAAGCCCAACGCAAAAACCATAGCCATAGGTATAATCAGGATAGACCAGCACTCGGCGATATTGGACAAGTAGGTAGGATTTTCCAACGGATGGGAGGAATTTACGCCGAAGTAACCGCCGCCGTTCGTACCCAACTGCTTGATAGGAACGATGGCCGCCACAGGACCTTGTGAAACGGTTTGTTCTTGTCCTTCGAGCGTAGTCACTTCCATCTTACCGTCAAAGCCCATCGGAGTACCTTGCGTAATAAGGATAAAACCGACTATCAGGGAAAGCGGCAACAGAATACGCGTGCAACTCAATACAAGAAAGTTCCAGAAGTTACCGATTGTACTCGTTGTTTTACGGCTGATGGACTTCATAATACCTGCCATAGCCGCCATACCTGTCGCTGCGGTAATAAACTGGAAGAGCATGATGACGAACAACTGAGTGAAATACGTCAGTCCGCTCTCACCGGAATAATGCTGCAAGTTGCAGTTTACCATAAAGCTGATGCAGGTATTGAATGCCTGGTCGGGAGTTTGCGGGCCATTACCGTCAGGATTCAACGGCAGCCACCCTTGACTGACCAACAGCACCATTCCCCAAACAAACCAGAACGCATTCAATATCAGCAATGCCTTGAGGAACTGCTTCCAGTTCATTTCTTCATCGGGATTAACCCCCACTGCCTTAAATATCAATCTCTCTACCGGTTTCATAAAGTCCGACCATGTCTTCTCTCCTTTATAAACCTTTGCAATATACTTTCCCAGTGGATAAGAAATCACCACCAACAGGAAAATCTGTAAAACTACACCTAAAATTTCCGTATTCATTTCTTTAATCTTTTAGAACTTTTCGGGTCTCACCAGAACATACATCAGGTACCCGAACACTGCAACACCTAATACAAATAATACTGTGTACATAATCTTTTCTCTCCTCTTTAAATCTTCTCAAACCAATCCACACATTTCCAGAATAGCCAGAAAGCGAGAAACCCGCTTAACAGGCAGAAAATAAATGAAATCGTTACTCCCATGTTTTTACTTTGTTAAATTAATATTCATGTTTTACCGCCCTCATAATCGCCAAATGCGTGCCAAAAGAGAAGCTAAAAAGATAAGATTTTGATTTCTAAAGGAATAAAACGAAACAGGGACTTACAGAAAAAGAAAACACCCTTCCAAAATGAAAGGGTGCTTATCAAAATAGAAAAGGAATACTGCATGATTCGGGTTTCATCCGGCGGAACCATTTGTTCCAACGGTTGGGAACGAGAGTTCCCCGGCATGAAACGGAGTGTTTCACGGCATGGAACACTTTGTTTCCCGCTGCGGAACACTTTGTTCCATACCGGGGAACTTTCGGTAAGCTATGGGAAAGGAACAGATTATATTCCGTACTCTTCGATTTTACGGTAGAGGGTGGTCAGTCCGATTTTGAGCAGACGGGCGGCTTCGGTCTTATTACCTTTCGTATATTCCAGTACACGGGCGATGTGACGACGCTCCATAGCCGAAAGTTCAAAACTGTCGGGACTGGTTTCATCAGATTGTTCGTAATGTGCGTTCTGTATATCGAGCGGCAAGTCGGCCACGTCCAGCCGTTCACCTTCGCTAACAATCAGACTGCGCTCTATCACATTACGCAGTTCACGGATATTGCCTTTCCAGGGTTGTTGCTCGAGAGCTTCGAGAAAGGCGGGCGTAATTTCCGTAACGGGACGCGCCAACCGGGCGGAGAAGTTCTTCACAAAGGCTTTTGCCAAAAGACGCACATCGCCCGCCCGTTCTCGCAACGGCGGCAGATGTATTTGGAATACGGAAAGCCGGTAGAATAAATCTTCGCGGAAACGTCCTGCGGCAATCTCTTCCGGCAGATTGCGGTTGGTTGCGGCAATGATACGCACATTCACACGGGTAGGTTTGGTATCGCCAATCTTTATATATTCGCCCGTTTCGAGAATACGCAGAAGCTTGGCTTGCAGTTCAAATGCCATTTCACCGATTTCATCCAGAAAGATTGTACCATTGCTAGCCTCTTCAAACAATCCTTTCTTGTCTTTCAATGCGCCTGTAAACGAACCGGCCTTATGACCGAACATCTCGCTTTCCAGCAGCTCCTTACTGAAAGAAGAGCAGTTGACCGCCACAAAATTCTGCCCGGCACGCTTACTATTATAATGTATGGCTTGCGCAAAGACTTCCTTTCCCGTACCCGTTTCGCCCGTCAACAATACAGGCACGTCCGTTCCCGAGACTTTCCGTGCCAGTGAAACGGCATCTTTCAATGCTTTCGAATCACCCAAAACAGAATCGAAAGAATACGTCTGCCCTACTTCCTTTTCCTGTTTCTCCAAGCGGACGTTCATGCGCGCCTTTTCCACGGCACGGCTGACAAGCGGTATAATCTTATTGTTATCATCACCTTTGGTGATATAATCGAAAGCGCCGTTCTTAATGGCCTGTACCCCGTCCGGGATATTGCCGTGCGCCGTCAATAGGATTATCTCGACGTTAGGGGCCGTTTTCTTGATAGACGACACAAGGTCTACCCCATTACCGTCAGGAAGGAATACATCGCACAAGGCCACATCCGGACTCTGAAATTCCAACTGCTTCAAAGCAGTCCTGCAATCACCGGCCTGACATACTTCATATCCTTCCAACTCCAACATACGCGACAGAAGGGTACGAATCTGTACTTCATCGTCAACGACTAAAATCTTGCTCATATTTCTCGGATAAGTTTAAAGTGATAAATGGTAAAAACAGGGGATGCGCAAATATAAATGTTTTCCGGGAAACGAACGGCATGTCTTTTGAACTTTTATAAGTGAAGGGGGCTACATAAGGCTACGGAAAAGTAGTAAATCGCCTTACAATGCATCCTCGGGGGCATTGCAAGAGAACAGAAAAAGAAACTCTCCCTTTCATTTTGGGAATGAGCCTTCTAAAACGAAAAGGCGTACGGTGGCTCCACCCGGCAACGGAAAAAAGAATAACTAAAAAAGAATTAAAAATGAAAGTTTACAAATTCGGCGGTACTTCCGTCGGCACAGTAGAGAGAATGAAACACGTGGCGGAACTCATTTCAGAGTCCGCACCGAAGATTGTAGTCCTGTCCGCAACGGCAGGTACCACCAATCATCTGGAAGAAATCGCAGCCAACCTCTTCAGCCGTGATATAGAACAGGCACACGAGAAAATAACCCGGCTGGAATTCCAGTTCATAGACTTCGCCAACGAACTGTTGACAGACGAGTCCATAAAGCGGGAAGCGATAGATTATATTCTCGACCGCTTCCAGCGGCTCTGGCAATTTATCAACGATGAATTTACCTCGGTCGAGGAAAAAGAGGTACTGGCGCAAGGGGAACTTATCAGTACAGCCCTGCTCCACTTCTGCCTGCGGGAACGGAAGATTGCCAATATCTTGCTCTCTGCTTTCGACTTTATGCGTACCGGAACGGAAGGGGAACCGGACTTGAAGTATATAGAGGAAAAACTGCAAGCGCAATTGGCACAGTACCCCGGCATCAATCTTTTTATTACTCAAGGGTACATCTGCAAAAACGCTTATAATGAAACGGATAATCTGAAACGGGGTGGCAGCGACTATACGGCATCACTCATCGGAGCCGCTATCCGCGCAGAGGAAATACAGATATGGACGGACATTGACGGAATGCACAATAATGACCCGCGTGAAGTATCGGGAACCCGTTCCGTAAGACATCTCAGTTTCAACGAAGCCGAGCAACTGGCCTTTTACGGAGCGAAAATATTGCACCCGTTTTGTATCGCTCCGGCACGCAAACGCAATATTCCGGTACGATTGCTCAACTCGATGAATCCTCAGGCAGAGGGGACATTGATTTCGGATTTGCAGGACGATAATATCATCAAGGCCATAGCCGCCAAAGACAATATCTTCTACGTGAAATTCGAATCGAAACACAGTCTGTGCCCTTATCAGTTTATCAGTAAGATTTTTGATACGTTTGCCAAGTACAGAACCCCGCTTTGTCTGTTGGTTTCATCCAATCAGGGCGTGTCCGTCGCCATAGACAATAGCGAACGCTTATGCAAAATCCTTGCGGAACTGGAGCAATATGCAAAAATTCTGACGGAAGACCGCATGTCTATTGTATCCGTAGTGGGAAACATATGCTGGCAGTATGCCGGTGTCGAGGCGCAGATTATAGAAGCGCTGGCGGATATTCCGTTACGGATGATTTCGTATGGAAGCAATGACAGCGACGTGGCATTCGTCATTAAGACGGAAGATAAGAAAAAGGCTTTGCAGGCGCTCAGCAATAAGCTCTTTGAGCCGGAAACAGATAAAATCATCAAATAGCAACCCGCCCCTATACATAATGGAGAGGCTATATCAGAATGGATATTCATCAGTACCTCATTCTAATATAGCCTCAACCTGAAAACAACTAACCTGTTTTTTACGAAAAGCGTTCAAGCATCTCCATACACATGCGCCCGTTATGATAGGGGCATTTCCAGAAACCCGCCTTATCATCGGCGGTGTTTACAACCTATTAAAAGATATCAATATGAGTAAGGTTATCCCTATCACTTTTATTTAGTAATTGAGTCAGCCTTCTTAAAAACATAACCACTATATAATAATCTTCTTCTTTCGATAGTTTTCACGAAACTCTTTAGGTGAACATTCTTTTTTCTTCCTAAACATCCTATTAAAATTAGATAGATTATTAAACCCACAGTCATAGCAAATTTCAGCGATAGTCTGGCTTGAATCGACTAATAGTCGTGTAGCAAACCCTAGACGAATATCAATAATATAATCAGAAAGGGTTTTACCCGTACGCAAATGAAAGAAACGACTAAACGATACAGAGGTCATCCCTACCATATCCGCCATATCCGCCAAACGAATATCTTCTTGATAATGATCGGCAATATACTTCTGAACTTTTTGCACACGACGACTATCCGAAAAGTTATCTATTTTTGCAAATGAAGAACTGGAAAGTACTCTGGCGTCATCATACAGGGATAGTTCATAAAGGATTCGAAGAAAGCTCATTACTGCATAAAAACCTTGTTCTTCAGAAGCCAATTTATCCAGCCAGTTATATACTTTCATAATGGCTTGCATTGGAAAACTAATCCCACATTGTGCTTTTTCCAACATTCGGCGAATACTACCAAACTGGTTTTTATTGATAAAGTCCTTAAAGAAAAGGTCTGAAGAAAACTGAATTGTAATTTCCCTAATATCTTTCGAAGTACATTCGTGTTGCTCCCAAACATGTTCCAATTCCTTACCTGTAATCAAAACCAAATCATAATCTCCAATAACCTCAGAAGAGTCACCAACAACCCGACGTACTCCGGAAGCCTGTTCCGTAAAGTTCAACTCATATTCAGCATGACAATGAATAGGATAAGTAAACTCCGTTTTATGACGATCTGCGATATAAAAACAATCACGTTCAGACAAAGGAGTTATCTCCCTCATAATGTAGTTTGAGTTTTCCATTTCGGTTAGCTAAAAAAGTATCACATGGCACAAATATAGCCATTATTTTCATTCCGATATCAATTAGAGTCTTTTTAACTATTAGAAGAGCAACTTATTATAGCAAACCAATATAGGCTATTCCAAAGAATTTATTATTTTTGCCTTTACTGTTTTTACTACCTTATATATAAAGTCCAACTAAAACCAACAGATATGATAAATCCCACCTATTCCCCGGCCCCCGACAGATACGATAACGGTATGAAATACCGCCGTTGCGGTAAGAGCGGCATCCTGCTGCCTGAAATTTCTTTAGGGTTATGGCACAACTTCGGCGATATCAATACATTTGCCAACTCTCTGTCAATGGCGCATTACGCATTCGACAAAGGTATCACCCACTTTGACCTTGCCAATAACTACGGCCCTTCCTATGGCTCCGCAGAGGAAACATTCGGCATGATCATGAAGAAATCATTCATGCCCTACCGGGACGAATTATTCATTTCCACCAAAGCAGGACATGAAATGTGGCCGGGTCCTTACGGAGATTGGGGTTCCCGAAAATCTTTGATGAGCAGCCTCAACCAGAGTCTGAAACGAATGAATCTGGATTATGTAGACATCTTTTATACCCACCGTTACGATCCCAACACTCCTCTCGAAGAAACACTTCAAACACTGGTTGATATCGTACGACAAGGCAAAGCGCTATATATCGGCATTTCCAAATATCCTAAAGACAAAGCAGAGTTCGCCTATAAATACCTGGAAGAGCGGGATATACATTGCCTCCTCTATCAAGGTAAATACAATCTGTTCAATCGCGAGCCGGAAGAAGAAGGCATCCTGCGACAAGCCAAAGAGAACGGTACCGGTTTCATCGCCTTCTCTCCTCTGGCACAAGGCTTGCTTACAGACCGCTACCTGAACGGTATTCCAGAAAACTCGCGCATCGCCAAAGGCGGCTTTCTTAAAAAAGAAGCGCTGACAGATGAAGTCTTGAGCAAAATCCAAGCACTGAATGCACTCGCTATCCGTCGCGGCCAGACCCTTGCCGAGATGGCGCTCGCATGGATACTGAAAGACGACTTGGTGACCTCGGTCATTATCGGGGCAAGTTCCGTCGGCCAATTGGCAGATAATCTAAAAGCAATAGAGAACACCACCTTCTCCGCAGAAGAATTAAAAGACATTTATCAGATTATAAAATAGTAGCCGATAAGCCCGTATACAATGAAACTGCCAGACAACAAAAAAGTCAGATTGTTTTTTGTATAATTCTACCGCCTCAAATCATCATTGTGCCACTTAATTGGCACAATCGTGTCATCATGTTGACACACTTGTGCATTTTTTATGGCACAGTTGTGCCAACAAAATGGCAATGACAGTCCGACAAAACATTTATACTCGCCTAAATTAAAAGAGAGCATACCTATTTCTTTATCGTTCGCCGCACATTTAACACATTTATTTTTGAACCTTTTATTTTTTATCTTGTTCTTTCTCCAAAAGCCTAAGGTACCAATAGGGCAGGAATTTATATTTAACCTAAACAATTATAGAAGTATGAAGAAATTTATTCCCTTATTATTAGCGGTCTTCGCAATAGCATTTGTTTCTTGCGAAAAAGACCCCGACATGGATAAGCTGGACAGCAAGTATCTGGTTTATACCAATTATGACGCGAAAGCAGACTTCAAAGCTTTCGAAACTTACTACTTACCGGATAGCATCCTTGTTATCGGCAACAGTAAAGACGCCGAATATTGGAAAGACGAAAGCGCGCAGGAAATCCTCAGCGCATACATTACCAATATGAACAACCGCGGTTATCTCCGTGTGGACAACCGTGAAGACGCCGACCTCGGTTTGCAAGTCAGCTACGTAAAGAGCACTTACTACTTTACAGACTACGGACGCCCCGAATGGTGGTGGAACTATCCGGGCTATTGGGACGCTCCTTACTGGGGTAACTGGGGCGGATGGTACTATCCGTATGCCGTAAACTATGCTTATAGCACCGGTTCCTTCATCACCGAATTGCTGAACCTCGACGCTCCTCAAGGCGAGAAAGAGAAACTCCCTGTTCTGTGGACCAGCTACATGAGCGGATTATTGAGCGGTTCGACTTCTTTCAACACCAAGATGGCCGTAGAAGGCGTAAACCAATCCTTTACACAATCTGCCTATCTGAACAGAATGAGTGCTCAACCGAGATAAGCAGCCAGCTTCTTCTATCCCGATAGCAAGCTATTGTTGAATTTATAAAACAAGAACAAGTATGAAAACATTGAAATATATATCTTTGAGGGCATTCGCCATTGCAGCCCTCGCCCTTGTCTTCGCCATGCCGGCAAAGGCACAGATGACCGATAACGGTTACGCCAACATCGATTGGCAATTCAACTTCCCCTTAAGCAACCACTTCGCTGATAAAGCCAGCGGATGGGGTATGAACTTTGAAGGCGGTTACTTCCTGACGTCCAATTTTGCTTTAGGAGGCTTCCTTGCTTATCATAGCAATCATGAATATTTCAGCCGTCAGACCTTGCCGGTTGGCGAAAGCGGTAGCTTGAACACCGACCAGCAGCACACTGTATTCCAGTTGCCTTTCGGTCTTGCCACGCGTTACGCATGGAACCGCGGCGGTGCATTCCAGCCGTATGTAGGCGTCAAACTCGGCGCACAATATGCGCAGTTGAAGTCCACTTTCAACGCGTTCGAAACCAACAAAGATACATGGGGCTTCTACGTATCCCCCGAAATCGGCTTCAACGTCTATCCGTGGGCTTACGGTCCGGGGCTGCACTTCGCGGCCTATTATAGCTACGGCACCAACAAAGGCGACCTCTTCACTTACAGTGTAGACGGTGTGAACAACTTAGGCTTACGTATCGGTATCGCATTCTAACATACACACCTAAAGCTTAACAGAATAAATTAATTGTTTCAAAAAAAGAGAAACTATTTAACAACTGAAGTGAACCTTAAAAGTTTAACAAAAGCTTTTAAGGTTTATTTCTGTTTTGACAACATCTTCAAATCAAATATACATATCTTTAATCTAAAGACAAAGAATATTTCCACCTGTCTAGAACTTTCTAACAAAAAAGAATTAATACTATTGTCCTCTTGAGTAAAGGCAAGTCTGTATCCATACAACAACAAGAACACGATATGAAACCGAATATATATTCCTGCTATCTAAAAAATAATTCAATCATTAGAACTCATCAAATCTACTGATACTGGTCAAAAAAACTTAAGCATTTCTTTTGCCACCTCTACCGAAGTTTGAAATGGTATCAACAAAGGTCTGAATATCACACAATATTGCTTAAATGTTCTCCGGAAGGACAGAATCTGACTGCATATAGTTGGCCTATTGAAACCAATAGAACGGAAAAAATCACTCCATACATTTCGGAGAATGCAAGTTTTCTACTTCCTGAAGTGACTTCCAATACATAATTTGCAGAAACAAACTTACGTTCCATCTACCGTATTTAGCGGCACTTGTCTCAGTCTGTTCTACTGTCCTCACGGATCAAAAAGTAATTTTCACACCTCGAGGAGTACTCCTCCAACCAAAACTATTTATCACAAACATCTCCTTTCTATCTAAAACAAGAAAATCTTCCGCACTGTCTCGGCAAAAATAGCGGCCATTCTGCGTTGCAAATAAGAATCCTCTCCGTGCAACGGATGCCAACCTTGTTCACGGTCATGTACGATCTGTTTATCATCTGTAAAAATCAAGCTGAAAGAATTGCCAGTAATAGGATGTTTGTGATTGGACGAAAATCCGATATTCTTATCAAACTCAACGACAGGAAGTCCCCATTTCTCGGCCAGCTTTCTTGCAGAAGAATTATATATCTTACGACTATCATTCCAATGGGTACACAAAATGATAACCGCTGGCTTGCCAAATTTAGAGCCATAATATTTAGAATTCACATCATCTTTCAGGTTATAGCAATCCGAAATATAGCGCTTTATAACATAATCAAAACAAGATGCGTAATCGCTATTGTCAAAAGGCAACGAATAATCCTTATAATCATTCTTTAAACGATCTTCATTATAAACGTCCTTTTCGTGCACATGCATAATGACAAAAGCATCCATTTCCTCGAATTCCTCACGAGAATACAAAGTTCCTTCTGCCATCTTATTTGCTGTATCGGCAATAGATTCACCGCTAACCGCTCTATTTATGGCTTTTACTCCCAAAGACTTACACCCCAGTTCAAACCAACCGTTTCCAGGAGCTGCAAAAGAAGCTCCTGTCAAGAACAATGTATAGCCCTGCGCACAAATAATAATTGAGAACAATGAAAAAAAAATAAAAAAAATCAACTTTTTCATATTTCAAGAGTTTTAATAGGAATCCAATAGTAACTGAATATAGGATAAAAACGGAAAAATATCTGAATAGAGTCCCTGCCTTCAAACTAAAAAAGAACTTCTCCAGTCTTCCCCACATTTTTATAAATTCCAACGAAAGACATAATCGCCTCCTCCCAGTTCTTTCACGTTGAAATCGGGAGCATACAAAACTACGGTCATAGCAGCAGGGACATGTAGATTATACAAAATCTCTCCACCAATCTTTTCCCAATAGATCTTTAATTCCCCATACGGAGTCTTGTAAGAAACGGTCATATGGCTCATATCGTTGGGAAAATAAGGACGTAGGCTAGTCTTTTTAAAACCGTTCTCAACTGAGTCCAGCCTTATCCCTGCCAAAGATTTGTACAGCCACGCTCCAACTTCTCCAAACATGATATGATTCAACGAATTGTCTATTATGACATCTGTCTTCCAGTTTTCATGTAATGTCGTAGCTCCTTTCATCATCCAATACCCCCACGAAGGATAGGTTGTTTGAGTTGCGACCTTGTATGCCGTATCAATAAATCCATTATCAGACAGAGCCCCCAACACTGTTTTACATCCATGCACACCAACATCCAAATGATAGTCATCTGCCATTACGCAACGGTTCAATTGTTCCGCGACCTTATGTCTGAGTGTATCCGGAACAATTCCCCAATATAAGGGCATAGCCAATTCAGTTTGAGTTCCATCCGCATATATACCTTTTAAAGGATTCAGATATTTTGTATTGATCGCATGTTTTATTTTCGCGGACAGATCTCCATAATATTTTGCATCTTCTTCTAAACCTAGCAGCTTTGCAGCACGGGACAAAATACACGCATCAACATAATAGTATATAGAAACGACCAATTCTACATTGCTCTCTGACTTCACGGGAATCCAATCACCCAATCCCCAGTCAACCAAATAATTTTTTGATACTTTGGTTATGGCATCCAAATGCAGTTTCATAGGAATATACATTCGCCTCAATAATGTATCATCCCCATAATACCGATAAATCATCCATGGAATAAGTTCAATAGCACTTGTCCAGTCCACACCATTTCCCCAATCATATCCCCATCCAGAAGTAGGAATTATCGCAGGCAATGTCCCGTCAGAACGCTGCTCATCAATAAAATCATCCATCCATTTTTCATAAATTGTGATTACATCAAAATTATACAGTCCAACCTCCATCGCCAAATGAGAATCACCAGTCCATCCATTCTTCTCCCGTTGGGGACAATCTGTCGGGTACCCAAAGAGATTCGCCAAATAAGAACTGTTTGTAGCTCTCCACAGTCTGTTCAAAATATCAGACGAAGAGTCCCATCGTCCTCGTATAGGAACATCACTATGCATTTCCAATGCGACCAAACTTTCCTTATCCATGTATATAGGAGAAGAAGCAGACACCTCAACATATTGGAAACCTTTATAATTAAACTTCGGCTGAAAGATATCATCCTCTCCACTCAACGTCACGATATCCACCTGAAAGGGATCTGAATTGTCCATAGGACGATAATGATAATCTATATTCTCCGTATTCACCCTTCCGTCTGAATACAACAATTCGCCATGCTTCAATCGCAGCACTACTCCCTTTTCTCCGTTTACGCTCAAACGGGTTATCCCTGCAATATTTCGTGGGAAAGAATATACATAAAGAGAATCGTTCAGTTTATTCAATGCAACACAATGAAGAGTATCCGTAATTCGGATGGGATTGACCATCTGCGAACGAATCTGTTCTGTCGGTGAAGCAACAGCGACAACTGAACCAAAGTCCAAAGTATCCCGTTCCATACAAGCGTCATAATGTTCCGCTGTATAAATGCTATTAAAAATGACAGGACTTACACTTGAAATCCATGACTCGTCTGTTCTTATCTCTTCCCGCTCTCCATTCTTATATTCCAATATCAACTTGCCGCAAAAACACGGGCGTCTACGCCATGAGGCCTTGTCATAATTCCATACAGCAACAGACTGATGGTTATACCAACCGTTGCCCAATTGTACACATAGCTCGTTTTCACCTTCATGCAAGGTAGATGTTACATCATGAGTTACAGATAAAACCCTCTTGTCAAACCTAGTAAACATCGGATCCAAACAATGATTACCAACTTTTAAGTCATTTATACTTACTTCGTGCAAACCGGCAGAAGCCACCACAAAGTATGCATGCTCCAAAGCTTGTCTTACAGTTACCTTCTTCCTATATATCGCGGACGATTTGTCATGAATGTCCTTCCCGTCAGAAATCCATAAAGCACCATCCAAAAGAAAGGCAGTAGTAAACGAAGCGATCCCAGAAACCATTTTTTCTGTGCCTACACTCCAATAGTATGTAATACCAGGTTGCAACCGCACCCCTTCACAAGCAACCATTACAGATAACGGTGAAAGTTTCTTATACAAACATGAAGCTTCCCGCTTCTCCACTGCTTCCTGATTTTCGGACAAAAAGATATATAGAGAATCATCTCCTATTCCTTCCACATCAGGCAAAGACCAGCTCAAACGGACAGTACTACCAACTTCCACTCCCAAAGGCTCCGACAAATATTCACACTCCAGTACCCATGATATGCCTTCATTCTTCTCTCCGCATCCCCCCAACAGATACAATAGAAAAAGAATAATACATACAGATCTTACCTTTCCTTTCATATTCAGTCCTCCTTCCTTTTACTCTCAAGATCTGCAGAAATCTCACACATCCTCTTCTCTGTCAAAGGATATCTAGATATGAACAACACAGAAATCAATGTGGCGCAGGCCGGCAACAGGCTCATCATCAACAAAATCCCATTCAGAGAACTTTCCGTCTGAACAGCATTCGCTTCAAATCCAAAATAGAACAATAACCATCCACTCATCGAACCACCGATAGTCCATCCCAACTTTTGGGACATGGAAGATGAAGAAAATATCAGCCCAGTAGCCCTCCGACCGGTCTTCCACTCTGAGTAATCTGCAATGTCTGCATACATCGACCACATCAACGGTGAAACGATTCCAGCGCAAAAACTTATCAATGCTTGCATAACCAATATTCCTGACACAAAACCTTCAGGCAAGAAATAAAACAGTACACTGAGAACTGTTGCACCTACCATGGCATAAAAAAAAGTATTTTTCTTTCCAAGTAGCCGTGTCAGTGCAGGCACACATAAAATTCCAATTATATTGAATGCTTGTCCAAGTACTAAATAGACAGTAATCAGCGTAAATGTTCCACTAAATATGGAAAATGACCAGTCAGAGGCGCCAGAAACATTATATTTGAAGAAAAATACAGCTGCTCCATCACGTACGGAATTGAAGACAAGTACCATCACGCTTGCCCCGAGAAGAATCCACCAAGGTCTGTTCGTACATAAATCACGAATATCATTTTTCAGTGAACCTTTCTTCTCAACAATAGGACGTATGCGTTCTTTAGTCCAAGAAAAAGTAAGAAAAAACATCACAACAGCTATTAAAGCAAAAAAACAAGCTGCCATCTGCCATCCCAAAAGTATTGACGGCTTTCCGCTATTCATCTCCATCCTGCTGAAAAAGTCAGTCAAAGGTTCTACCAACGCTAAGACCAAGATACTGCCTCCAAAAGCAAATGTCATGCGGTAAGAAGAGAGTTCTGTTCGTGTCTGAGGACTTGCAGACATGACACCAAGCAGTGAAGCGTAAGGCACATTAATCAAAGAATATACCATCATCATCAATGTATAGGTTACATAAGCATATATCATTTTAGCTGTATCCGTGCCACCGAATGAAGAAAACGTCAGTATCCCGCAAATACCAAATGGTATCGCTACCCATAATAGATAAGGTCTAAATTTTCCCCATTTCGTTTCCGTCCTATCACCCAGCACTCCAATAAAAGGGTCCAATAATGTATCCCAGACCCTTGTTACAAGAAACATTGTCCCTACTGCAGCCGCAGACAAGCCCACAACGTCAGTATAGAAGAACAGTAAATACATGGTAAATAACTTCCAGAACATGGAAGATGCCGCATCACCCAAACCATACCCGATTTTTTCACGGAGTTTTATATTTTCCATCATCATAGAGTCTATTTCTTAAGAATTAATATCCAATCTTTTTCACTGCCTTTCTCCGGCAAAGACACATGTAGATTCATATCTGTCTGCCGGACTGCCACTGACAAGCTGCCATTACGGGGATTCATCCATTGCAAAAAATATCCATCATCCCAACTATCCAGCAGACTGACATTCCATCCGGTTCCTCCAGGAAAATAACAGATAATATAAGAGTCGTTTCCGAAAGCTACAGCATCATCCATATCATATCCATCTATCGGACGCAATATTCCTTTTAAAGGAATTCCTTTACTGAAATCAAAATTGTTCCATAGTAAATAAAAATGTTTTAGTTGGCAACACCCTTTCATATCCAAAGAATCATACCACCAGAAACGCGCATCACATTTGGAGCTTCTGCCAGGAGCATACATCTGCCAGATATTATTGCATCCGTAAGTATATCCACAAGCTCCGCCAAGCATACTTTGATACAATGTCTTTCTCACATCATACGCAATGAAACGTCCATCTTTCTTTCTAAAATTAATCGTTATATCCTCATATCTAGGTTCACCATCCAAAACTGGCTTGACAGGATGAAGATTCCGATCAGCCTCCAACAACCTTCTGTAGATTGCATATGAAGTCTGGCAATGACCGCTCTGAAACATATTAAAATCAAGCCATCCTTCTTGATGAAACCAAAAAGAAGACGAATGTTCTCCTTGAGGATGATAGGTCATCAAATGATTCCCGTCCAACTCTTTAATTCCCTCAGCCATTGCATTCCATATCTTCCTATTCTTTCCATCTCCTCCACGGTCTCCCCCCATTATCCAGATTATATTTGGATAATCAGCATATCTCTTCCCTAACATTCGTCCATAAACTCTAGCGCTAAACTCATCAAACAATTCCGGTCCATTCCCCCATTGTTTGTCTATTTTATCCCCCCAAGCAGGCAACAGCCCCACAAAAAGACCATAATGCTGAGCCTCACGCAAGACCCAGTCAATATGCTCTAGATAAAGAGGATTCAAGGTAATACTCTTATTTGGCAGAAGCGGAGAAGCCCCCATTGCTGTCGGAATTGTCAGGCTATCCAGTTCGGGTAATATCACAGTCTGAATCACTGTAAATCCTTTAGCTTTCCGGTTCTTTAAATATAGCGAAACATCTTCTTTTGTCAAACGTGCCAATAACTCCCATGCAGTATCTCCCAAATACAAGAAAGGAGTTCTATCTTCATATTCAAGATACCGCTGACTTTCGTCAACCTGGAGACGTCCATGGAAAAAAGGGACATTGCTTTTATAAAAATGAGTCGCCAACAAATCCGGAAGACCAACTAAAAGAAATAATAAAATCAAACTGTATCTTTTCATGATATCACTTCCTCGTTGTCAGATATTTTTCCAAAACTCTAACCTGTGGATACTCCTGTCCGCCTTTATAAGTCGGCACGACCATCGCAGCCCCTTTTCCCCACCAAGGTCCTGAAGCCCAATAAGTGCCGTTCACTCCATTCTCGCTCAAATATGCTAGAAAATTATCCAATGTAACTTCCCATCTTGGGTCATTATCCGGAATACCGTACTCTCCGACAAATCCCTTCAATTGATTTTCCTTAAGCCATGCAACAAAAGAAGACACTAATTCTACACCTTTCTCCGGAGTTCCTTCCTCGTCTTCATAAGAATACTTATAGGTTCCTGACCCATCTTTATCAAAATAACAGTGAGCTTCAAACTTCAAGTTATCTGCTGGATCCTTCAAATGTTTTAACGTATCACTCGCGTCCAACCATTTTTTTGCTGAACTCCATGAGTTTCCGCCTACAACAATCGTATTCTCAGAATCCACCGTTCTGATTGAATCAATTGCAAGTTGAGCCATACAGAACCATGAAAGACTATCGGGCAAATCATGCGGTTCATTCATCAGGCCATAACCATAAATATTGTCATATTTCATGAATTCCTGGGCTATCTTCTTCCAAAAACCGGCATAATGCTCATTCGTAATGCCATGTGTACCAATAATCCGGTGCCCCCCATCTTTGAATCTGCGACAATAATTATGCAAATCCAACAATACCTTTATATTGCGCTTCTGTGCGGCAACAATAAAATCTTTCATCTTATTCAAATCGTACTGATTCAGTTCACCACCCAATTCATACTGCAACCTTTCCCATTTAAAGGGCATACGAATCAGACGGAAACCCTTTTTTTGCCAATATACCAAGTCTGAATCCGTGGGATAAGTATAATCTTTATTGTATGTTCCTGGGAAAATAGAACCAAAATCCGCACAGGCCACATTCATGCCAAAAGGCTCACCTGAGGATTGAACCTCCTTTACTTTATCGCTACAGCCGCCTAACATAAAAGCTATCAAACCTAATACAAATACCGTATTTCTCATGATATAAAAATTAATTTGCAACATCTACATTCCATCCTCTTACCGTAACTCGTTCCTGGATATTCACTTCAATTTGTCTCTCTTCATTTGCATCTAACCAGATATAATTGTCCGAAAACATCACGGAAGAAGCATGTCCGGGAACTTCTAAAGTAACCCCTATAGCCGGAACGGTATCTTTGTTGACAAGAATTACCACATTACCTTTCTGCTTGTAATCCAGCCTGCATCTTTTTGCCTCCATCATGCAGCCCGGTTTTGTTTCATAATTGCTGAAATACCAATTTCTTGCCACCAGGCATCCAGCTTCGTTCTTCACATCTACCTTATAATATAACACAATAGCATCGGTCTGTTCCGAATTCAACGAAACTTCACCCAAAAATTCCACCTTATTCATGGGAACAGCCGAAAAAACTGAATCGTATACATGCTGAAGCCTCTGATTGTAAACTGACACATTGACCTTGACCTTCCTTCCTTTCAATGAATCATTGTCATCCAGCAGATAAAGAGGCAGACTGACATCTTGTGAAGCCATGTTTGTCCGATCAAAGAGCAATACGGGAACAACCGGAGCAAAAGAACGTTTTATAAAATAGTGCAAGGGCTTTATTCCACCATAATAGTCTATGCTTGACCACGAAAGTCCCGGATAATTGTCGTTCATTTTATAATAAAGCGCACCAGTACAATACGGCCAACGTGTCCTTGCCCGTTCAAGCGTATGCCTAACACCTTCCACTTGTGCCAATTGAGAGCCCATGATCACACAATCCAATGTGGTATCCGGCATGAAATAGCCGCTGTATTGTTCCAATCTTTCCAATTCACCGTTCGTTCCGAATATCGGTGTATGATGGGCAAAATTCCCGTTCCTGTCTGCCGGCCAGCGATAAGTTTCATCACCCATATACTGTAATACATGCTCCTTTATAGGCAACGAAGGGATACCGAACTCACCCCAAAAGTCAGCAATCATGTTCAGATTATGATTCAAATGTAAATTATCCCACCAGCAGTTATAATTATGCCGACTTCCTCCCCATGCTTCACCGCGATGAAACGGACGAGTACCGTCAAGTTCTATGCTAACCTTTCCCATCATATCAATTACCTTCCCATAAGGATTTTCAGATTCATTCCCTGCTCCCCACATCACTAATGAAGGATGATTGCGTAGACGCAGTGTATTCCTTACCACCGTTTCCTCCAACATTCCATAAGGCTGAGTCTGATGACTGTTCCATGCGGTCGGCCATTCCTGCATGACCATAATACCCAACTCATCACATAATTCATAGAACTCATCAGTTTCTGGAAGCCCTCCTCCCCACGCACGTAACATCTGTATATGCTGGTCACGTGCCACAGTCAGAAAACGCGCATACTTCTCTTTTGTGAAATCAAGCAAAGCATCCATCATGCACCATCCAGCTCCCTTCACAAACACCGGCTTTCCATTTATGACAAAGGTCCAGTTATATTTATACTCAGAAGGTCCTCCAGGCAGAGGCTTCATGTCAACTGTTCGGACACCGAAAATGACTTTCTCTCTGTCAAGAACACGATTTCCTGACACCAAATCCACTGTAGCAAGATAAAGTGGTTGCTTTCCCATTCCGTTCGGATACCATAATTTCGGTGAATCAATCCTAAAGTCCAGATTCACCTCACCCGACTTTCTCTTAAACTCCCAACAGTACTTCTGAGAATTTCCCTTAAAATTATACGGTTCCACACGTAACCAAATGCTTCCCTCTGTATCTTCAGCGACTAACCTAACATTCAACCGCATGTCACCTGATAAAGACTTTGTTATGAGAAATGCATTCTCAATACCTTGTGGTGGACACTCCTCGAGAAAAACATCCTGCCATATTCCCAACGAGGGGATCTTTACATAATGCCATCCGTACACGCAATTTACCACCACTGTCTGCTTCCACGCCTCATTTGCCGTTGACGGCCACCCTCCTCTGTACACTTGCGGTATAGAATCAAGCAGCACCAGCAGTTCGTTATCACCTTTCTTCAGAAGCTTTCCCACCCAGTAGTCTGGTCCGCCGAACATCCCTTCATGCATACCCAGACAATGTCCATTCAACCAGATCTGACAGCGATTAGCTACACCTTTGAACCTCAACTTCGGATTCTGCCAGCCCTTATCATAAACGAAAGTTTTTTTCAGCCACCATCTTCTATATGAACACTTTTCCGCCACTGAATCGTTACGTCCAATCATAGGATTAGGTATACGGCCAGCCTTAAACAAAGCAGAATGAACACTTCCCGGAACAGTTGCCGGAACTGCCACTTCCCATGCAGGCCTACCACACTCACTATCCTCAGCAAGTATCCATTCACCGGACAAAGAAAGAGTATGCCCACCAGTGAATCCTCCCGAAGTACCTACTCCTGCTTCATCCATCACGTAAGCTTTCTTCTCCAAAGGAGAAAATCCAGCCTTAAAGCATATGCGATCAAGTTCGTCTAGCGATTTCTGAGCAAATACCTGAGTCACTACCAAAAGAACAACAGAAACTCCAGCAACTGCGGCTCTTAACAAGAAAAATCGTTCCATAAAATCCCCAAAAGCATCATCAACCTTATTCGTAAATATCTGCATTATATTTTCGGACAAATTCCCTGACCAATCTACCATAAGGCTTGATCAATTCTTCCGTCCAACCACCGTTCTTGTCTGCACGAGGCAATATCATCGAACAAGTTTCGTTCTTGTCCGAAACGGACCAGTTCACCCAACTTATCTTATGCACCTCCATCCAATCAATCCAATGTTGCCATTCTTCCACGTTCAATGGACCATCACCCGAAGCTTCCATTCCAGCGCATTCAGAAACAAATATAGGAATACCTTTTTCCCATGCTACCTGTGCTGTATTACGCAACTGTTCGGAATGGGTCGCAGCATAAAAATGCAGAGTGTACATTATATTCTGAAAACCCTCTAAAGGCGACTCAGCAACCAAATCCAAACGCTGATCGAAATTTGGATTCCCCACCAATATTACATTGTCTGGGTCATGCTTACGTATCTCTTTTATTATCTCACAAGCATACTCCTTCACCTCATCCCATGTATCCTTCATTGGCTCGTTATAGATTTCATAAATCACATGCGGATATTTGCCGTATTTCTCAGACATCATTCCGAAAAACTTTTTCGCTTCCGCCTTTTGCGGATAATACGTATGCCAATCAATAATCACATAAATATTGTTTTTGATGGCTGCTTTCACAACTTTATTAATACATTCCAACGCAAACTCCGGGTTCTCAATATAGTTGTCTTCGATTACAGTCCCCATAGCTGCCCGCAAAACCGTACAATGCCAGTCCTCCTTCAGCCATTTCACCGAATGTTTATTATAGAAACGTGGCCAAAGATTATGCCATCCGTAACTCACCCCACGCAAGGAAACAGGCTTGCCTGCCTCATTACACAACTGATTGCCTTTCACTTGCAATTGTCCCCACGCCCTTACAGGGTCTTCTGCATATACAATGCCCACTGTAAGAACACACGTCAAAAAAAGTAAATAATATCTGATATTTTTCATAAAAATCCTTGTATACTGATTTTATCCCTATTGAAAAACCTAAAATTTACAGAAAATAATCTTTATATTTAAATTAAAGACTAATATCTGTAGACTGAATTACAGGTATTCCTGTTTTTCATCAAGAGACCGTCGGATTGACGGTCTCTTCCAACAACATTTTACCAACCTTCGAACATGGCATCAGCCTCTATCCACCCTTTATTTTGTTTCAATACTCCCTCCGACAAATCTATTTGGCTGTCCGGAATCGGCCAAAAGCCACCTGTTGCTTCATAACGAGCCTTAAATCCTGTACTGAACGAAGACATAGCAAGGAGCACACCTGCATTTCGGATAGGTTGTCCAACTTGTTTTTCCAAAGCGTCTGGTGCATCACCCCATCTCATCAAATCGAACCAGCGCAACCCTTCGAATGCCAATTCAAAACGACGTTCTCTTTTCAATGCATCCAAACTATAAGACGAAATTACAGGTAAACCGGCACGCTGTCTTACCTTATTAATTCCATCGGTCGTTTGCGTTAGTTCAGAATGCATTAACAATACGTCTGCATAACGGATGTGAATTAAATCAGTCGTATTACAGAATTGTATATGATTCCTTGCGCCAGAAGCCAATACAGCAAACCCATTTACAAAACCTCCTGTAGACGGATCTTTAGCGGCAACTGCTATAATCTTCTTCTGCCAATAACCAGTTTCTTCCATTTCGCTATTAGCTCCCCAAGTATAATTTTTCATTTCATTAGGATCTGTCACGTCAATGATGCTAGCCTGTCTACGCAGGTCTGTCGGCTCTTCTGCTAACCAATCATCCCAAAGATTGGGAGTAACACATGCTTTTCCCCAACCGCGTCCCCAAGGGAATGTACTTTTTCCCACATTAATAGGCGGAGCAAAATACAACGCATAATAATTGACATAACCAGCTGACAAGGCATAAACATTTGAGAATTTAGTCGCAAAAATCGTTTCAATATTTCCATCGCCTGCCCATTTCAAAGGCTGACCATCCACGCCTATCTTGCCTGCCACATAAGGGTAATCATCTATTGTATATTCATTAGTATACGGCCACAAATTCCGGAAATCCCCAACCAAATCATGACCACTATTATCCCGACAGTCCTCTAACCAAGTTATGACCTCTGCTTTCGTCACTTCCCCTCCATCAAGCAACGGTAAAGAAGATTCTCCATAGTATCCTGTATAGAAAAGAAACACACGTGCCATCAAAGCTTCTGCAGCCCAACGAGTCGCACGTCCTGCCTCAAAGTCTGGATATTTAGTTGCATCCATCATCTCTATACCATTTTTCAAATCAGATGCGATTTGTGCATAAATAACATCCGCATTTGATTTAGGAAAATTACCGCCAGCAGAGTTCAAAATCAAAGGCACTTCACCAAACAATTGTGCCAAATCAAAATAATAAAAGGCTCTCAAAAAGTAAGTCTGGCCATAAAAAGAATTCTTTTGAGCCTCACTTTCCCAATCTAACACCTTTTCATACCCTTCCAAAGCAACATTTGCTTTATAGATTCCTGCATAGTGCTTTTTCCATGTGTTTGCAAATTGATCAACACCATAGCGCAACAACTTATCTGCTCCATGCGCACCATTATCATTTACACCTCCACTAGCAAATCGGTCATCTGAAGCGACTTCCGATATAAAGAAAGGAGCATCGTCCGGATCTGCATTCAACAAATTCAATTCACCATAAACTCCCGTCAACAACTGATTCGCATCATCTACATTTTGAGGGAAATTACTTGTATCCTTTTTTACATAGTTTTGTGTATCCAGAAAATCATTGCAACCAGACATTGTAAGCAATGCACAAGTTACCGCCATATATAAGATTGAATTAAGTCTCATAACTTTTCTATTTTAAAATTTCAAATTAACTCCAACCAAATAACTTCTTGAACTCGGATAGAATCCCAAATCAATACCTGAGCCCCAAGCCGTTCCACCACCGTAACCAACTTCCGGATCCATGCCTGAATAATTGGTGATTGTAAACAGATTTTGTGCAGTAAAATATAAGCGTATCTGAGATAAAGGGGATTTCTTCCATAATTGCTTAAAATCATAACCGATAGTCAGATTCGACAAACGGAAATAATCTGCATCCTCAATATAAATGTCAGAAATATTGGTCCAGTTCGTTTTTGCTCCATCTGAAAATCTTGGTAAGCGATTGGATGTACCTTCTCCATCCCAACAACCTAAAATTTCAGTTGTATAATTCTCAAATTCATTTTGAGCAAAAGAACGATATGATTTAGCTATTTGATGACCTAAAGCAGACATTCCAGTCAAAGAAAGATCAAATCCTTTATATGCAAAATCCAAAGTAATTCCCATCGTTACATCCGGATTAGGATTACCAATCATCGTCTTATCTTCATCGGTAATCGATCCATCATCATTATTATCTACAAAAATAACATCTCCTGGTTCCGCTCCTTCCAGTTTCACTTTAGTGCTATTAACCTGCTCTTGATTTTGGAAAATTCCAGCGGTTTTATATCCCCAAAAATAACCTATCGGATAACCAACTTGAGCACGAAACATTTCAGCCGTATTATTTGACAGCACATTTGTCGGACCATGTATAATTCCTTCCGTATTTGCAATTTTCGTAACCTTATTCTTATTATGCGCCAAATTAAAGCGGACACCATATTTGAAGTCATTAACATGATCATTCCAACTCAACATAATTTCAACTCCTTTATTCTCTACATTACCACCATTTATATAAGGAGCATTTGTTCCATAAGAAGTCAGTATAGGAGCCTGTACCAACCAATCTTTTGTGGTTTTCTTATACCAGTCAAAATTAACTCCCAACCGTGAACCAAAGAAACGAGCATCAAAACCTATATTCAATTGCTCTGATGTCTCCCATGTTACATCTGGATTAGCAAGGATATCTGAATAAGCACCTGTTACTTGACTAACCTTATTGTTTCCAAAAGAATAATTAGCATCACGCCCGAACAAAAATGTAGACAAATACTGAAAATTCGTTATATCACAGTTACCGTTTTGTCCCCAACTTGCACGAATCTTAAAAAAATCCATCCAATTGCTCACCGGTTCCATAAACGACTCGTTTGTAATCACCCAGCCAGCAGATACTGACGGGAAATACCCCCAACGATGTCCACGAGCAAAATTAGAAGAACCATCAGCACGCATCACAATTGAAGCCAAATATGTTTCATTATAATTCCAATTCACGCGCCCAAAAACAGAAGATAATGCACTTTCAGTCTGAGGTGCACCAGTCACAGTTGTGTAAGATGTGGAAACTTCTCCTGTATTTGAGAGCCAAGCATGATCGAAATCCGTAAACATTGATATTCCGTTCTGTGCAGACATCGTTTCACCTATTCCTGACTTTTCAATTGATTGCCCTACCAACACATCAAAAGTATTCTTCTTTATTTTGAAAAGATAAGACAAAGTATTTTCCCATGTATACCGATGACCAGATGACATACTTTGATAAACCTTGTCCGGACTATTTGTTATAGTAGTCGCAAAATTATATTCCTCTTTATAAGACCGATAAGAGCTTGATGACATCTGATAACCGAACGAGGACTTAAACTTCAAGTTTTTAATCGGCTGGATTTCCAAATAAGCATTTGCATACAATGAGTACCCTCTGTTCTTATTTAATCCGTGATCTTTAGCAATCAAACCCAGCGGATTGGATGCACCATCATCTACCTTCCAACCTTCCGTTTGCTTACTTGCCATATCATAATATCTTCCATCTTGATCAAAAACAGGTAACAAAGGATTAGCGACCAACAAATTACGTACATCATTATATGACCAATCATTAATGGCCAAACTAGAACGTCTATTATAATTGAATGACAAATTCTCACCAATCTTAATAATATCGAATCCGTTTCCTTTTAATAATATATGGTTTGAATTAACACGAAATGTATATTTTTGGCTTTCAGGTTTTTTAGGTTTTCCAATAATACCATCTTGAGAAATATATGAGAATCCCAATGAAAAACGAGATTTGTCACTACCACCTGTCAAATTAACCGCATGGCTAGTAACTGGAGCTGCATCATTTACAGATTCATCGAACCAATTAGTTCCATTCCATGTGCCATCCTGAATTGAATCATAGAGATATGAAGGCAACAAACTAGACCAATCACGCGCCGGACTTTCCTCATATTCGGCTATTTTATTCTGCACATATATATATTGCTGAGCATTCAGCAGTTCTGGTTTCTTTGCAACCTTCTGCCAACCTACATAGCCATCATAAGACAATTCAGCCTTACCCTCCCGTCCTTGGCGTGTAGTCACAAGAATAACACCATTGGCTGCACGCGCACCGTAAATAGCAGCTGAGGCTGCATCTTTTAACACATCAACGGACTCTATATCAGCAGGATTCAGAGATGAGATGCTTCCACCTGCCACTCCATCAATTACATACAATGGAGAAGAAGAACCAGTCGTTCCCAAACCACGGATAGTCACTTTATAATCTTCACCAGGCATACCAGAATTTTGGGTAATCATAACACCGGGGCTTTGGCTTTGTAACGCGCCAAGAGGTGTTGTCGTATTTAAACGTTGAATATCATCTCCTTCTATTTGAACAGTTGCACCCGTCAATAATTTCTTTTTCATTGTACCATATCCAACAACAACAACCTCATTCAAGTCTTGAAACATATCTTCAAGAACAATTCGCATTCTATCTCCTATTACAACTTTTTGGGAAATCGTAGAATAACCTATAAAAGAAAACTTCAAATAAGACTGAGAGGATTGTACATTCAATTCAAATTCCCCATCTATATTTGTTACTATACCGTTCTGAGTTCCTTGTTCAATAACATTTACCCCTGGTAAAGATTCACCTTTATTATCAACAACAACACCTTTAACCGTTACGTTTTGAGCCCATATTGGCATATAGCTCACTAACATGAGTAACAAGAATGACAGCCTTACACAAGCAAATTTAGCATGTAAGAGCCCCTGCTTCTCATAAAAAATTGTTTTCATGTTCCTTGATTTTTAGTTTAACAATAGTTTTACAAATCATATTATCGAATTTTATTCCAATACAACCTTCTCTTTCACCCTTTCAAATAATTCAGCATGTGCCTTGTCATTCAAATGAACACCATCCCCCGAATCATACTCCGGTTTGATAAAACCATATCCGTCATCCGTAGCTATACCCGTATAAAAATCTATAGCATAATCACCATATCTTCTCATAATTTCATCAGACAACAACCAAAAACAATCTCTAAACTTTTGTTTGGAAATATCGGGCTGATGAAATTCCGAATAGGGTGGCTGATACATTTCTCCAAAGTTATGAGGCTGAGAGGTCGTTATCCAGATTTTTACCCCATTGCTTCTCGCCTTATTAGCAATTGTTTTAAAATGCAAAAGTTGCACCTGCATCGATATCCCGTTTGATACATCATTAGTAGGCATATTTACAATGATGATGTCGGGCGATAAGTCCAATGCTTTATCAATATTGCGCAATGTATCCACGGACAAAAAATGTTTATTCGTCTGATAGTCCGGAGTTCCGTTAGGCATAATCGCACACGTGGTATATCCGCCCTTAGCCAAATTAACCACTTCATTTGTTGGATCGGTGGTTTTCACATATCTGGCAAACCGTGAAACCCACGAGTTCCTTCGAACACTTGTTCCAGCACCTTCCGCTGTAGACGACCCCAAAACTACAATCCTTATCCCTGCAAATATTGCTTCAGAAAACAATGCTAAAACCAGAAATAATATAGTCCTGCTTTTCATTATATTAGTACCTTATATTATATCAAATCAAATAAGATGATTTACTTTACCATTCTTGGATATCACAATACAAAATTACCACAATACGCATCAACAGACAAATACTATTTTATCCATTAACCACACTTTGATAATATTCATAATTTGTTTTAGCAAAGAAACATGTCACATGCCGAATGCTCTGTTACGCTTAATTGCCCCTATGACAGTTTACAGAACTCCCACCTAACGCAGATAAACAAAAACGGTATATTTCGCTTCACTCCAGAAAACTCCTCCACCAACTTCCACTGGACATATGCGTATCCTCAAATATTCCTTTCCTTGAGTCAATGAAGAGGGTATCTCATATTCGTCATCCAACCAACGCTTGAATGGATTGGAGTCGGCCACATACCAGACAGGAGAGACCTTCTGACCATCAACATAAACTTCTGCACACTGTCTTCCATGACATTGATCGCTCATCCGACGGATACGTACACCATTATTGTCCGGCTCAATCCGGACAATAAATTCACTGAATCCATTCTTTCCCGGATAAACGACATCCGCAAAAATGGAATCTTTATCATAAGTTCCTTCATAACTGTCACAAAATGACTGTACCCGACTTTCCTGACCCACAACAGTATATTCGTGCTGCCTGACCGATAACTCTGAGGAAAAGTCTAAACAATCTGTCTGTTCCAAGATAGGAGTGCTTTTTCCATAATAAAATATGGTACCTTCATGTTCAAGATATTGATTATTGTATTCCCCCGATTCTATATTAAACTCCAAACTTCTATAGAAAGGATAATAATCATTGATACACAGACGAGTCATTGACCACGGATTATCCTTCAAACCGTCATAACCGCCAAAGGAATGAACCTCTGGTGGCGTAGGAAACCCCCATCCAAAACAAACATAACTTTCAGATCCATCACTTTCAACCTTTGGAGTTCTGTTTCCGTCAATATAGACACGAACATCTCCTTCACACGTAATAATATTCGGACGTTCGCCATAACATGTAACATGAGCAGCCACCATTTTTCCGAAACCTCTAATTTGTGCTATTTTACTATCTGTTGCGTAAACATGTTTACGCGAATAGAACGATGTGTTTCTGAAATATCCACATTGTTCCTGATTGTATCCATTATCCACCAACTGAACCTTTACATTATCTATAAAAAGAGTCTTCTTTCCTCTATTTTCCAGACACATCTTCATCTCTTTCCAAAAAGGCATGGGAAAGGTATTGTACATAAAACCCGACTTCAGCACCCCCATTAGCAAATATTCCGTATCATTATATCCCAACGAATTACCAAAAAAAGATCCAACAGGACAATTGATGTCTGGTGTCTGGTGATTGTCGAAAGAAATCCGAATCCACAGATCATGTAGAAAATTTTCATCCACCACATCAGCTAGCAGACTGACGGAAGATATAACTCCACTTCCTTCCTCATAAAACAACGGGATCTTTTGTCCTGGACACAAATGCAGTGAATCCTTCACTATAGAGGCCGATGACTGGCAAAACATCAGACCGTGACGTTTTAATAACTGCTTCATCTCCAAATCTTCTTTCAGAACGAAAGTTTTCATGTCGTCCTTACAGACAAAAGAATGATAAATCACATGACCCCATCCGCCTTCTCCTTTTTCCCTGTCATTTCCCTCCAACTTAACATCCGTAGTAATCCTGCATCCATTATTGTAATATATAGGAATAAAACTCCTAGCTACCCTTATAGGCCCTCTTCCATTATCCAAGGGACCTATATATGAATCAGCTATGGGAGACACAAACGGACATTTTTCTCCAAACTCTGACAGTCGCAAGGAGTAGGCAGGAAGCGTATCTCCATCAAGATAAAAACGAAACAAAGGATCACTGCAACTTAAATAGCGATGCTGTACTATATTATAAATGCATCCTGCCCCTTTAACGTCAAAAATCACCCACTCATCCTCATCCTTTTGATAGAGAGCCCAGTCCCAATCCTCATTCTTTCCTTTTTTATCTATACTTCCTTCATATCCGACTTTGATTCCACTCCTATCAAGAACCGGAAGATTCATTATCCTCTCAGCCATACCGACAGATTGTCCGAACAATCCATCTGCAAGACTTATAAAAAATACAAAAACAATTTTTCCATAAATGCACTTCATACATCTTTCACTTAAAGTTCAACACAATACAATTATTCTCAGGCAAGATTCTAAATAGTCCATACCGAGTATCGTCAGAATCTTTCAAACTGACAAACTTCCCTTCCCTACATTCCACTTCAAATGTATGACTATCCGATACCGCCCAAACCTGATCTTTCGAAATCATCTTAAAAGGTAATTCCTTCCTCAATGCCACCCTCTGTTCCAATGCCCAATCAAACTGCCCCTCTGAAACAAGCCGCACTTCCATCGTACTTTCAGTAAACAAGACACTGATTCTGGCATCATAACCGTCAAGATTCCACTCTACTGACAAATTATTACCTACTTCTTCAACTTCAACATCGTCACCTTTAAGAACTTCTGTCTTTCCTGAAGATCGGAACTGCACAAAAAACATTCCAGAATTAAAATCAGAAGTACTCCACAGATGTCCGTCCACAAAAGGCAGAGTGTTATATACACATTTGGAAGAAGTATTCGGTTCATACAAATAAGGAGAGGGTAAGTTTTCATCAAACAAATGAATATCACGAAAATAACCCATGCCATTTTTCCACAACATATTCGCACGGTAAAACCGGCTGTCATACCATACAGTCTTCATGTCACTTCCGCGGTAATCGTCCAAAGCCACAACAGCTGTAGCAGGAGTATGCTTGAAATGACGTTTGAACCAAAAGGCACTTTCCGACAATGTCTGAACCTGAAGTTTCCCCTCTTTCCGCAAACTGTCAATTAATCCAATCTGCATAGAAAGCCCTTCCTTTATCTTGTTCCAAGAAAAAGAATTTTCTTGCCCGACCTGTGCATATGAAAACGCAAGGCAGGGACTATCCGTCAATATTTTCAGAAACCAACTTACCCATTCCTTCGAACCACCTGAATCTTTGTAAACAGGCTCCATTGAAACGACAGGCTGGTTAAAAGTGCCCCGTCCACAATCATATTGATAAATCGGATCGCTCCCCAACATTCTAAATATAGGCACATCTATCTGCAATTGTTCTGTTTGCGCTGGCATAAACGCATTCAGACGACTTGGATAATAAGCCTGATTCCAATAGCCACCCCATAATGTATAACCATCAGTCCCTATCTGATCCTTACATATGCACGAAGCTACCACATTATATTTTTCATACATATATAATAATGTGTGAGCATCAATGAACCAAGAACCAACAGACGATGGATAACGGCCGAATATCTCCTTGAAACGTCCCATATATTCATCCACCAATTTTTCCCTCTCCCAAGGAGTATATCCTGTAGAAAAACCAACATTAGCTCTCCAGTCCCAGGAGTACTCTCCTCTCCATTTCATACCACAAGCCTCAACGTGTGGCTGGGTTATCTCCCACCACGCTCCTATTTCAAAACTTGCATTCGATGGTTCCTTAAACAAATTTTGATAGAGAGTATCTATCAAAGCGTCATATTGGAGCAGGAAAGTTCCTTTCAATTCGTATTTCTTCAACAGTTCTATCTCTGCCATAGTCGTACTGAAAAGGACTTCATCCGTTACTTCTGCATAACGAGGTTCTGTCTGACGAACAAAATTAATGATATTCACCATACGTGGCGCCCGAATATTCGCGTTTACCACCCCCTGAATAAAAAGGAGCAAAATCAAAACTACATTTTTCATGACCCATTTTATTTGATCTGATTTTAAGCGAAACAAAATGTAAACTTGTAATTTCTAAGATATCGAAATGTGCGGAACCACCGTTCATTTCATGATTGCCAAATTACGGTCAATCATTTTTTTTAGCGTTTCCACAGAAGATGTTGTTGTCAGTCCGTCTTTTGGAGTATTCATACAGTAGTCAACCAACTTGTTGACCGTAGAAACGGCCACGTGCATGCGCGTATCAGAAGAAGCATAATATATATACACCGTACCGTCATCATCCGCTATCCAACCGTTCGAGAACAGCACATTCGAAACATCTCCCACACGTTCCTCGCCCTCAGGAGCCATAAAATAGCCCCCAGGGGAGGCTATTACTTTTGACGGATCTTCGAGCGATGTCATATACATATATAGCACGTAACGCAAACCAGCCGCACAACTACGCACACCATGAGCCAAATGCAGCCACCCTTCCGGAGTTTTAATAGGATGCGGACCTTCACCGTTCTTCACTTCTTTAATAGTATGATAATAACGTGAATCAATAATTTTTTCCTCTTTCACCTCCGCATGAGTAATATCATCAACCAAAGCCCAACCGATACCACCACCGCTTCCTGCATCAATAAATCTGTCCTGCGGACGGGTATAGAATGCATACTTACCGTTCACAAACTCCGGATGAAGTACCACATTACGCTGCTGATTACTTGACTTCAAATCCGGTAAACGCTCCCAAATCTTCAAGTCCTTTGTACGCGCAATACCTGCCTTAGCCGTTGCAGAAGACAAGTCATCCGCAGGTGCATCGTCGTCATGCCGCTCCGCACAAAAGACTCCGTAAATCCATCCGTCCTCATGCGCTGTTAGCCGCATGTCATAAATATTAGTGGCTGGAACCACATCATCAGGCATAGTGACCGGATAATCCCAGAATCGGAAATTATCCACACCATTCGGACTTTCGGCTACAGCAAAGAACGATTTGCGGTCAGCTCCTTCCACACGGACAACCAACACATACTTGCCATTCCATTTGATGGCACCTGAGTTCATAGCCGCATTCATGCCGATACGTTCCATCAAATAGGGATTCTTCTTTTCGTTAAGATCGTACCTCCAAAATACCGGAGTATGCGCTGCAGTTACAACTGGATATTTATAACGTACATACACACCATTCGTTTCTTCAACAGGTTCATTCTTTCGTGTAATTAATGCCTCATGTACAGCAAGCATTTTTTTAACTTTTTCATCAAATTGACTCATATTTCTTTAGTTTATAGATTTCTAAACTTTGGGGTTAGAAGTGAGATGCTTAACATCTGAATCTGGCATTCTAAAAGCCGGTCCAATAACTCCAACATCCAACCCAAGCCACTATTTTGCCAAGCCATACCTTTCTACGGAGTTAAGAAAGTACCTTCGACCAGAATTCTTTTTCATCTTCCGGCTCGCACATACTCTGCCGAATACCCTTTCGAACTTTTTCACACTACTTAACCAACAAGACTCAGTAATCCGTTTATTTTATATTTTTCTACAGCACAAAATTAGATAAGCCAATGCACAAAGGACAATACTATTTTAACCAAAAGCAATACAGAAGAAAAAAGTCAAGCTAATGAATAAAATAAAAACAAAATCTTTCTGCCAATCCGTTACTTTTAGATTCAAGAAGTCAGAAAGGAACAAAAGAGAATACTTGCAAAGCGAGGATACAAGGTTTAAATGAGTATCCATTTTTTCCAATAGCTCTCACGGAATTCTTTCAGTGTTCAATCCTTCCTCTTCCTAAATATTCTATTGAAGTTCGACAAGTTGTTGAAACCACATTTATAACATCAGCTACAGACATTGCAGAATTTATCAACAACCTTACGGCATAGATCAACCGAATGTCAATGATGGAATCTAACAAGATTTTCCCTGTACACAACTTAAAGAAGCGGCTAAAAGCGATATCAATCATTCCGGTTATTCCAGCAACCTACCCTAATTGAATTTATTTCTGATAATGTTCGTTAATGCAATGTTATTCTTTGCTTTGTTCAACATATTCTTCACTCTGTCAAGCTGATTAGCATTGACCAGAAAGTCAAAAAAATGGCAATAAAACTATATGATCATTTCCTGTATATTGGACGAACAGCATTCTCTCTGTTCCAAATCAAAAGCAGTAATCAACACAAATTGCATTCAGAAGTCGGTTCTTCGGATCACAGACAATCCGTTTCAGTCCCAATACATATTCCACAAAATTCAATTCAAGTCCTCTTGCGACAATGTATCGGATAAGTGAATATGATCTTCCTCAGGCCAGTGATATAAAAGCTGTTTCTATTTGGCGGAGGAATAAGATCCCACATGATATAGTTTATGCATAACAATACCTGCCAACAAAGCATCTCAAAAATACAAATAGAAGACTCCAATAAACCACAAACATTCTATGAAGGATTAAAGAAGGATACACATTTTTCAAACTATAATGATATAATATACATAGGTTGGGCATATTCAACGATGAAATAATATCTTATAACATTTTCATAGGCCCAAATCTGAAACAGATATACGATATGCTTGACAAGGTATTAGCTAATTTAACAATCTTGAAGTACTCATCATATATTCTGTTCAAGGGTATCAATACCAATACCATGGATATAGAGAGCCCTTAGCAGAGCATAAGATTATACAAAGCGATACCTTACTTCAACACCGCCCGATACATCGCTTCCTGTATTCTCCCCCTAATATCCAGCTTTAGCAGCTTCGAGTTCCATACGTCCGGATAAATACGGTTGCTGAGAAAAACATAAACCAAGCCATTATCCGGGTCCACCCATGCGCAAGTACCGGTAAAACCCGTATGCCCGTACACCGATGCCGGGGCGGAAGGCGCGCAAGGACTTTTTGCAGGGTTCTGCATATCCGGCTTATCGAATCCCAGGCCGCGGCGACAGCTTCTGGCAACCGTAGTGGTAAAGAGCCTGCAAGTTTCCTTGCTCAAATAGCGTTTTCCATCCAGTTCACCGCCGTTCAGCAACATTTGATAAATCCGTGCCACTTCCTCAGCCGTAGAGAATAATCCCGCGTTACCGGAAACACCACCCTGAAAAGCGGCAGACTCATCATGCACGAATCCTTGCAGAGTCGTTTTCCTCAGGAAAGGGTCAACGGACGAAGGAACGATCTCCTCTTCAGGCAAGAACCGTAACGGAAGATACCCGGTGCGCTTCAATCCCATCGGAGTATAAAACTCCTGAGCCAGAAACTCATCCATAGGCATTCCCGCACGCGCCTCAACCAGTTGCTGCAACAGAATAAAGCCCACGCAGCTATAACGATACCGTTTATCCTTCAGAGGGGTATCCGCGATTTTTTGAAGATACTCTTTTTTGAAAGACTTGTTCAGCCAGAGGCTGTCACAAACCTGCAACGTACATTCGGCTGTACGTACTTTCGAAGTCAGTCCCGGACGGAAACGGAACTTCGGATTGGCCCATGTCTGCCGCCCGATACGGGTAGGATGCTGCGCATCCGCCCTTGCCTTGAACAATGTACCATCATAACTGTCCTTGTCGACGGCCTCCAGATAGAACAACAAAGTGGAAGGTAACCCCGACTGATGGAACAACAATTCCCTGACAGTGATATTACGTTTATCCGTATCTTGCAAGTATGGAAGATAATCAGCCACACGGTCTGTCAGGTTCAAGCATCCTTTATCATACAGCTTCATTACGGCCAATAAGGTAACCGTGGTCTTCGTCAAAGACGCAATATCATATACGGATGCCGGCGTCACCGGAACAGCGGCTTTATTCTTAGCCGTATTCCATGTATAAGTGCCGAAAGCCTTATTATACATCTCTTTCCCATCCTTCAAAATCACTACCTGGCATCCCGGATAGGCGCCTTCCCGTATACCTTCGCGCGCCAGCGTATCAATCCGCGCCAGCAAGCGTGAATCCAGCCCATGCTCTTCGGGTACGAAATGCGGCTCTGTCTGCGGGCTCAGGTCTACCCCCTCTCCGGTAGCAAACAAACCGCCGATACTTGCCGAAAGCCTGCCGTCAGCCACAGCGTCCGCATAGAGTATCCCGGCTACCTGCCGCTGCACATCCTCATCCGAAGAATGAGCCAATACCACCGCTTCGGCGGCCGATATGCCCCGATGTATCTGCAACAGTTGCTTAGCGGGAATGAAGAACACGTACACCACCGGGACATCCGGGGCAAACTCCGCAAAGAAAGACTGATAAGCGGCCAAACGATGCTCGGTGACGCATACCAGAATACGTTTATATTTTGACAGCTTATCCCTCAAAGCCTTACGCCCCGCTGCCGGCAGGTCTTTCCCCAATTGGAACTCTACCGGACGCGTATATCCGGACAGTTGTTTGATGAAAGGCCGTATCTCCGCAGCCGCACCTACATTCAGTACGGCAACATCCTTTATCGACGGGTCCAGCGGCAGCACTTCCGTTGCATTACCCAGCACGGTAATGGCAGCCATGTTCAGACGGCGAATCAAATCACGTGTATAAGGCGTATTAATCCGGGTTCCCAAACCGGAAAGGCGAATCATCGGCTTCTTATTCAGCCCCAAAGCATATTTATAAGTCAACACCTTCCTGCACTTCTCCTCTACCGCCCGTTCCGTCAACTCGCCACGTTTTACGGCAGCCAATACGGCATCCACTTCTTCCTTGATACGCCGTGGAACGAGCAGCAAATCATTGCCCGCTTTCAACGCTTTCAAACAGAGCGACCCATTATTCGACACCCCTTTCATCGCCAAGGCATCCGTAAAGATAAGTCCCCGAAACTTCAACTCGCGTGTCAGCAAGTCATAAACCACATTACGGGAAAGAGAAGACGGCAATCCGCTTTGCGCCTCAAAAGCGGGAACTTCCAGATGCCCTACCATAATACCGCTCAACCCTTCCTGAATGACTTTCTTAAAAGGATACAGCTCCACACTATCCAGACGCGCACGCGTGAAAGGTAACGTAGGAAGCGCCTTGTGCGAATCCACATCCGTATCCCCATGACCGGGGAAATGCTTGGACACCGAGAGTACCCCGCCGTCTTCCAGCCCTTTGGCATAAGCGGTAACCTTATCGGCCACGTTCACCGGACTCTCACCGAAAGAACGGGTATTGATGACCGGATTCTTCGGATTGATATTGACATCCGCCACAGGGGCGAAATTCACCTGTACACCCAGTTCCCGGCACTGCCTTGCCATCTCCCGGCCGTATTCATAAAGCAAGCTGTCGTTCCGTATGCAGCCCAGCACCATATTCTTCGGAAAGACGGGCGTACCCCGCAAGCGCATGGACAGCCCCCACTCCCCGTCGAACGTAATCAGCAGAGGAATATCCGCCATGCGCTGCGCCTCATTCGTCAGCATAGCCTGGTTCTGCATCAAGCCGCCGGAGAACAGCAGGCCGCCGACCTTGTAATCCTCAACCACCTTACGCAACAACTCCTTGTTGGCTTTATCCTGATAGGGGGCGATTGTATAAATAAAAAGCTGTCCTATACGTTCCTTCAGACTCAGTTTATCCAACACCGAGTCCACCCACTGCCTGCACCGCACGTCATCCAGTACCGGCCTTACCAACAACGGTTCCACGGGAGCCGCAACGGCAGGTGTCGCCGGACACCGTTTCGCATCCGAAGCGAAACGGCCGCAACATCCCATTATCATCAGAACAAATAGTAACAGTCTTTTCATCTACTACTCCTTAGTCAACGTCAAATCCAATTCTCCTACGAAAATACCGCTCTTTCCGGTGTGCAATACCGGGATACTCTTGCCCTCGGCATTCAGGTAAAAGGCCGGCTTCTCCATAAAGGTGTGGGAATGCCCGCCCAGAATTACATCGATACCTTTGGTTTCCGCCGCCAGTTTCTCGTCGCAAACTTCATTCTTTATGCGGAATCCGAGATGAGAAAGGCAGATAACCACATCGCATCCCTCTTGTGCGCGCAGCCGGTCGGTCACTTCCTGCGCCGCGGCAATCGGGTCGTTGTAAACGACGCCTTCGCACTTATCGGCCTGTACCAAACCTTCCATTTTGGGACTCAACCCAAATACGCCGATTTTCATTCCGCCGCGGTTCAGTACAACGTAAGGCTTCACCAGCCCTTCAAGGACGGTTCCGGTGACATCATAGTTGGCGCACACCACCGGGAAATCGGCCATGCGGAACAAACGCGCCATATTATCCAGCCCGAAGTCAAACTCATGGTTACCGATAGTCATGGCGTCATAGCCCATGAGGTTCATCATCTTGACTTCCACCTCGCCTTGGAAAAGGTTGTAATACGGCGTACCTTGCGAAATGTCGCCGCAGTCAAAGAGCAGGACATCCGGATTTCCGGCACGAAAATCTTTCAGAAAAGTGGCACGGCGCACCACACCGCCCATACCGGCATACCGGTCGGCAGCATGCGGGTCAATCGGTTCGATACGGCTATGGGTATCACTTGTGTGCAGAATGACCAGTTGTTTGGTCTGCTGTGCCGATGCTGTCAGCAATACGCAGAATATCAGCAAGCAATATATAGATATACGTTTCATCGAATTCTCTTTTTTTAGTTTTCCGTTCTTAATCTTCTACCGTGATTCGTCTTTCCATGCGCGAAGTAATCTTCTTTCCCGCTGCCGTCTGCCGCTCCACATAGTCCATAAACAGGCCACGCAAGGTTGCTCCCGGAGGACAGTCTCTCTTCTCGCCCTGAATAAGGGCGGTCATACCGTCATTGCCGTCGGCCAGATAGTCGATGGTGGCAACCGTGTACAGCTTGTCGTCGACAACCGGCTTGCCGGCTACGGCAGCCCGGAGCAGTTTGCCGTCTTTGGTAATCTGCAATTGCACGCCGCTGACTCCTTCGCCGCCGCGCGCCGCTATATTTTCAAACAGATGGTTCAGATAAACGCCCTTCAGAGTTACCACGCAAAGCGAGTTCTCAAACGGCAGTATTTCGTAGATATTACCGCAGGTAACGGCACCTTCGGTCAGCACATTGCGCAGACCGCCCATGTTCACAAGCCCCATATCGGCAGGTTTTCCGAGCACTTGCGCGGCCGCTCCGCGCAGCACGTCGGCCACCAGATTGGAAAGGAGACTTTCGGGAGCGCCTTTATCCATAGACATTTCGGCAGTACCCACCACCCGGTACATCATGCTGTCTATCTTTGCCTTATAGGGGGCAAGCAGCGCCATAGCTTCCGTATCGGGATTAACATCATACGTGGAATCCATCGGTTGCATACGTCCTTCCACTTTCGTCACTTCGCAGGCCGAATGGCAAGATGCCAACAAAAACATCATTGCCAACGCTGCGCCGGAAACGAATTTCAAATAACTTTTCTTCATATTTGTTCGTTTTAAATTGCTACAAATATACTTTTCTTTTGCTGTAATCCCAAAGGGGGGATAGTTTTTCTTTCAATCTGACAAAAAAGAAAAAGCGTACATCTCTTTGTCAATCAAAAGAAAAACTCTACCTTTGCACCGCTTTCGCGCAATCGCTGTCAGGACACCGAGTGAGAAGCCTGGTATGTTGCGTTGTAACGATCAAACAATTTAATAATAAGAACAATGGATTTAATTAAAATTGCAGAAGAAGCATTTGCTACCGGCAAACAACACCCGAGCTTCAAGGCAGGTGACACTGTTACAGTAGCATATCGTATCGTCGAAGGTAACAAAGAACGTGTACAGTTGTACCGCGGCGTTGTTATCAAGATTGCCGGACATGGAGACAAGAAGCGTTTTACCGTACGTAAAATGTCTGGTACCGTAGGTGTAGAACGTATTTTCCCGATTGAATCACCGGCTATCGACAGCATCGAAGTGAACAAAGTGGGTAAAGTTCGTCGCGCCAAATTGTACTATCTGCGCGCTCTTACCGGTAAGAAAGCAAGAATTAAAGAAAAAAGAGTCAACGGTTAATTCCGAACTCCTATTTCTAAATAAAAAAGGGAAGCCGATTGATTCGGTTTCCCTTTTTTAATATCTCAAAAGCCCCGTCCCACGGGATGGAATTATTTGTCTCAGGAGACGGATAAATCCATCTCACGAGACGAATGCAACCGTCTCGCAAGACAAAAACATCCGTCCCGCAAGCCGGTTCTCGCGGTTTACACCAACAACACCCCTTCACCCGCTATCCCGTATGGATAAAGGGATGTGAAAGGTGAAGGGGGTACAGGAAAACTTATGTTCCTTACAAGGATATTCTTTTTCGTAGGATGAAAAAGATTTTTCACCATAGGGAAAAATTCGTTCGATACGGTTGGAAATCTCTTTTGATGTACATCAAAAAAACAACGCCGCCCTGCCGGAACGTGATGTTCCGGCAGGGCAGCTATACCTTTATTAAAGACTGCGCTTATTTAATATCTCTCAACTCCCAACCCAGTGCACTGGCTCCCAGTACGGCGGCATCAGAGTCTTTCAGCTCGGACATCATCAGTTTTGCCTTGCCTTTGTAAATAGTCAGGACATTGTCATCGATAGCTTTCTGAATAGGCTTGAAGATATAATCGCCTGATTTAGCCAATCCGCCGAACAGAATAATGGCTTCGGGACTGGAGAAAGCGATAAAGTCCGCAAGAGCCTCACCCAGAATGGTACCGGTAAAATCAAAAATATCTTGCGCCAGCTTGTCACCTTGAACGGCCGCGTCGTACACATCCTTAGACGTGATATTTTCGGCGGGAATGGAACGCAACAAACTCGGTTCGGTACGTGCGGTAAGGAACTCACGTGCAGTACGCGCCACACCGGTAGCCGAGCAATAAGTTTCCAAACAACCGTGACGGCCACATCCGCAAAGACGACCGTTTTCGCGGCGGATAATGGTATGTCCCAGCTCTCCGGCGAAACCGTCGTGTCCGTATACCATCTGGCCGTTAATAACGATACCGCTACCTACGCCTGTACCCAGCGTTATCATGATGAAGTCTTTCATACCGCGTGCGGCGCCGTAGGTCATTTCACCGATGGCGGCGGCATTGGCGTCATTGGTCAGCGCGGTGGGAATACCCAGACGTTCTTCAAACATGGCGGCCAAGGGGACTACCCCTTTCCACGGAAGGTTCGGGGCGAATTCGATTGTACCGCTATAATAGTTGCCGTTAGGAGCGCCGATACCGATACCTTTTATTTTATCGACACCGCCATTTGCGATAATCAGCGGAAGAAGATTCTTACATACTTCGTCTACGTAATCTTCCGCCTGTTCATAAGCTCCCGTCTTGATGGAACCACTTGCAAGAATAGTGCCACGTGCGTCCACGATACCAAAGACGGTGTTCGTTCCGCCTATGTCAATCCCCACTACATAGGGTTTTTCCATGTTTGAATTCATGATATTTACTTTTTTGTTTAAAGGGTTAGTTATAACATTAATGGTTACAAATTACACAAAGAAAAACGACACTGCAAAATCTTTTTTTAAAAAACTTCGCTCCATTTGCAACTTTTCGTGACATCGGTGCGTCTAATAGTGAAAATTAATAAGAACAAAGCAATAAACAGGGAAAATCGTGATACAACTAAAAGACATCAACAAAACCTATCATAACGGGGCGCCGTTACACGTTCTCAAAGGCATCGATCTCGACATCCGGAAAGGAGAGTTCGTGTCCATTATGGGAGCGTCGGGTTCCGGAAAATCCACGTTGCTTAATATATTAGGCATTCTGGATAACTACGACACCGGAGAGTACTATCTGAACGGTACGCTTATCAAAAACCTGAGCGAGAACAAAGCCGCCGAATACCGTAACCGTATGATTGGCTTTATCTTCCAGTCATTCAACTTGATTTCCTTTAAGGATGCGGTAGAGAATGTAGCTCTCCCGCTCTTCTATCAAGGCGTAGGCCGCCGGAAGCGCAATGCCATGGCACTGGAGTATCTGGAGCGTTTGGGACTGAAAGACTGGGCGCACCACATGCCCAATGAGATGTCCGGCGGACAGAAGCAGCGTGTCGCCATTGCCCGTGCGCTGATTACCCAACCCCAGATTATCCTTGCCGACGAACCGACCGGCGCCCTCGACAGCAAAACTTCCGTAGAGGTTATGCAGATTCTGAAGGACTTGCACGAAACGGGCATGACCATCGTCGTCGTAACTCACGAGAGCGGCGTGGCCAATCAGACGGATAAGATTATCCACATCAAGGACGGCGTGATAGGCAGTATCGAAGATAATCCGAATCATGACGCGTCGCCATTCGGCAAAGACGGATATATGAAATAATGACCACCTTATAGCATTACCACATTAATCATGATAGACCTTTGGCAAGAAATATACGGTACCATCAAGCGTAACAAGTTGCGTACGTTCCTCACCGGTTTTGCGGTGGCATGGGGCATCTTTATGCTTATCGTACTGCTGGGAGCGGGCAACGGTATCATCCACGCTTTCGAGCAAAACGCCTCCGAGCGCGCGCTGAACTCCATTCGTCTGGGCGGCGGCTGGACTACCAAGTCATACGAAGGACTGAAAGAGGGACGACGCATCCAAATGGAGAACAAAGACCTCGCCGCAACCGAGAAATACTTTCCGGATAACATTATCACCGCCGGCGCCACACTGCGGCAAGGCGATGTAAACATCAGCTTCGGACAAGAATACATCAATATCTCGCTAATGGGCGTACACCCGAATTACGTGCAATCCGAAGCCATAAAAACCGCAACCGGACGCTTCATCAACCGGAACGATATCAAAGAACGACGGAAAGTTATCATTCTTCATAAAAAGTCGGCGGAGATTCTTTTCGGAAAGTCGCATACGGAGCCTGTCGGCCGGTTTGTCAATGCAGGCGGCGTAGCCTATCAGGTAGCCGGACTGTACGAAGACCAGGGCGACCAGAGCAGCGTGGCCTTTATCCCCTTCTCTACCCTGCAAACCATTTATAACAAGGGCGACAAGCTTAACAACATCATCTTCACCACCAAAAACCTCACGAGTGAGGAAGCCAATGAAGCCTTTGAAAAAGAATACCGGAAGGTCATTGCCGCCAATCATCGTTTCGACCCGGAAGATGAAGGCGCAATCTGGATATGGAACCGCTTCACACAGTACATACAGACGCAGAACGTTGCCGGTCTGCTTCGTACGGCCATTTGGGTGATAGGTATCTTTACGTTGCTGAGCGGTATTGTAGGCGTATCGAATATCATGCTGATTACCGTCAAGGAGCGCACACGCGAGTTCGGCATACGGAAAGCGCTGGGCGCAAAGCCTTTCTCCATCCTTTGGCTGATTATTGTGGAAAGCGTCACGATTACGACCTTCTTCGGCTACATCGGCATGGTAGCGGGCATCGGAGTGACCGAGTGGATGAATTCCGCCTTCGGCACCCAAACGGCAGACACGGGTATGTTCCAGGCCAGAATGTTCTCCGACCCCACAGTAGACATCGGCATCGCCATACAAGCTACGCTGACTTTGATTATCGCAGGTACGCTCGCGGGATTCTTCCCGGCCAGAAAGGCGGTAAGTATCAGTCCCATTGAAGCACTTAGAGCAGATTAAACGATTATGAGAATAGACATGGATACGTGCGAGGAAATCCTCGTCACGATAACAAGAAACAAGACGCGCAGCCTGCTGACGGCCTTCGGGGTGTTTTGGGGCATCTTTATGCTTGTGGCACTCATCGGCGGCGGACAAGGCATGCAGGAGAAAATGAAATCGCAGTTCGAGGGCTTTGCCACCAACTCCGGATTTATCGCCGCGCAAAAGACGAGTGAGGCTTATAAAGGCTTCCGCAAAGGCCGCCGGTGGGACTTGGAATTGGAAGATGTGGAACGGGTGCGCGGCATCGACGGAATAAAGATAGCCACTCCGTCATTCGCTCTTTGGGGACAAACAGCCGTTTACGGCGAAAACAAATACGAATGCAGCGTCAAAGGTTTGTACCCCGAGTACGAACAGGTAGAACATCAGGAAATGACCTACGGCCGCTTTATCAATGACGTGGATATACGGGAAGCGCGAAAGGTATGCGTCATAGGCAAGCGCGTGTACGAAAGTCTTTTCAGACCGGGTGAGGACCCCTGCGGAAAATATATCAGGGTAAACGGCATTTACTACCGCGTCATCGGCATGTGCTCTTCCGAAGGTAACGTCAACATACAGGGACAGTCTTCGGAAGCCGTTACCCTGCCTTTCACAACGATGCAGCAAACGTACAACCTGGGACAAAGAATAGATGTCGTGTGCTTTATCATGAAACCGGGAGTAAAGGTTACGGATGTAGAACCGGAGATAGAACGTCTTGTCAAAGCCGCCCATTATATCTCACCGGACGACAAACAAGCGGTCATGTTCCTTAACGCAGAGGCAATGTTCTCCATGATGGATACCCTGATGACAGGCACGCGCATCCTTATCTGGATGGTAGGCTTGGGTACCCTGTTTGCCGGCGCCATCGGCGTATCCAACATTATGATGGTTACGGTAAGGGAACGCACTACGGAGATAGGCATACGGCGTGCCATCGGCGCCCGTCCCAAAGACATTCTGCAACAAATCCTTTCGGAAAGCATGGTACTGACCACCGCAGCCGGTATGGCAGGCATCTCTTTTGCCGTCCTTGTGCTGCAAATACTGGAAAGCGCAGCGAATGAACCGGGAATAATCAAGACGCATTATCAGGTGTCCTTCGGGTTGGCTATCGGCACCTGCGCCCTCCTCATCGCATTGGGAGTATTGGCGGGACTGGCGCCCGCCTACCGTGCAATGGCCATCAAGCCGATTGAGGCGATAAGGGATGAGTGATACGAGGTGACAGGGTGATAACGTAGAGAAATAAAACAATAATACAATAATAAGATGAAAACAAAGAAGTATCTGAAAATCGCGTCGTTGGTAGTGGTAGCTGCCATATTTATCTGGACATTCGTGTTCTTATATCAGAAGTCACAGCCTAAGGTAAAAGTATATGAGACCATCGTCCCGGAAACAGCCGATTTGGAAAAGACAACCGTGGCTACCGGGAAAGTGGAGCCGAGAGATGAAGTACTCATCAAACCGCAAATCTCCGGTATCATATCCGAAGTATATAAAGAAGCCGGACAAAGCGTGAAACAAGGTGAAGTGATTGCCAAAGTAAAGGTCATCCCCGAACTGGGTACGCTGAACTCCGCCGAAAGTCGCGTCCGCCTGGCTGAAATCAACGCCAAGCAAGCTGAAACGGATTTTGCGCGCATCGAGAAGTTATTTAACGACAAGCTCATCAGCAACGAAGAATACGAAAAGGGCGAGGTGAACGTAAAGCAGGCACGGGAAGAACTGCAAACGGCCAAAGATAATCTGGAAATCGTAAAGGAAGGTATCACCAAGAACAGCGCCTCATTCAGCAGCACGCTGATTCGTTCCACCATCACCGGACTGATTCTGGATGTACCCATCAAAGTCGGCAACTCCGTTATTATGAGTAACACTTTCAACGACGGAACAACAATCGCTACCGTCGCCAATATGAACGACCTTATCTTCCGGGGCAATCTGGACGAGACCGAAGTAGGACGCGTACACGAAGGCATGCCGGTGAAACTGACTATCGGGGCACTGCAAAACCTGTCATTCAATGCCGTACTGGAATACATATCTCCGAAAGGAGTGGAAGAAAACGGCGCCAACCAGTTTGAAATCAAAGCGGCCGTTCAAGCGCCGGATAGCGTACAAATCCGTTCAGGGTATTCCGCCAATGCGGAAATTGTACTGGAACGTGCCCAAAAGACGCTCGCGCTGCCGGAAAGCACGGTTGAATTCAGCGGCGACAGCACCTTCGTATATGTGTTGACCGACAGTGTACCCCAACAGAAGTTCAAACGCCGGCAAATAGAGGTGGGCATGAGCGACGGCATCAAGATAGCCGTCAAGAGCGGTCTCACCGCCAAAGACAAGGTACGTGGCGCCGAAAAGAAAGATAAATAACCCTCACCATCAGAAGAATCAGGAACACCATGAAGAGAAATATATGCATATCTCTGGCTATGCTGGCTTGTATGCAAATCCAGGCTCAAGAGCGTTGGTCATTACGCCAATGCATAGACTACGCCATCGAACATAATATCGACATCCGCCAGACAGCCAATGCCGCCGAACAAAGTAATGTTGAAGTAAATACCGCCAAATGGGCACGGCTGCCGAACCTTAATGCCAGCGCCGGACAAAACTGGAACTGGGGACGTACACAGACGGCAATCAAGGACGAAAATACCGGCGATTACTCCACTGTATATGTCAACACGGGCAGTCACGGCACAAACATGTCCGTTTCTACCAGCATTCCGCTGTTTACCGGGCTCGAGATACCCAACCAATATGCTTTGGCCAAGCTGAACCTCAAAGCCGCCCTTGCCGACTTGGAGAAAGCCAAAGAAGATATTTCCATCAACATAGCCTCAGTCTACCTGCAGGTATTGTTCAATGAGGAACTGTACCGGGTATCCTTAGGACAAGTGGAACTGAGCAAAGAACAGTATAACCGTATAGAGCGGTTGGCGGAAGTAGGGAAAGCCTCTCCGGCAGAAGTCGCCGAAGCCAAAGCGCGTGTAGCGCAGGATGAGATGAACGCGGTACAAGCGAACAATGATTACCGGCTGGCATTACTCGACCTCAGCCAACTTATCGAGTTGGAAACACCGGAAGGTTTCCTTTTGGAAGAGCCCGCCGTAAAGATAGAGCTCGCTCCTCTAACTCCGCCGGATGAAATTTTCCAGATAGCATTGGACAGCAAGGCTTCTATACAGGCTGCGCAGTATCGTCTGGAAGGAAGCAAACACAGCATCCGAATCGCCCAAAGCGGTTATTATCCGCAACTGAGTTTCAACGGAAGCCTCGGTACGAACTACTATTCGACCATCAACCGGACTTTCAGTCAGCAGATGAGTGATAACTTCAACAAATACATCGGTTTCAATCTGAGCGTACCTATCTTCAACCGACTGGCTACACGCAACCGGGTACGTACAGCCCGCCTGCAACGCGAGAACTACTCTTTGCAACTGGATAATGCCAAAAAGAACCTCTACAAAGAAATTCAGCAAGCATGGTACAATGCGGCAGCATCCGAGAGCAAGTATACAAGCAGCAGTACGGCAGCCTCGGCGAGCAAGGCATCCTTTAAGTTGATGAGCGAGAAGTACGAGAACGGAAAAGCGAATGCCGTAGAATATAATGAGGCAAAGCAGAACTTAATGAAAGCGCAATCCGACGAACTCCAGGCCAAGTATGAGTACCTCTTCCGTACCAAGATACTGGACTTTTATAAAGGGGAGCCTATCAAATAAATATAATTTTAGTTGTTGTGTGTTGATAAGCCCCTTTTCTTCTGCGTATACAGAGGGAAAGGGGCTTTTGTCAGTTAAGCCACACAGACAAGAGTTTAATTTCGTCTTGACATTCCATTACTTTTTTCCGACGAACGGGAAGAAGAACGTGTCGTACGCGTAGAAGAGGAAGAAGAACCGTCGCTTCTGCGTGAACTGCTATTGCTCTCCACCTGCCTTTTAGAGCTACCGCGCCTTACGCTTTCTTTTTGAGTACTCTGTTCCCGTTTCGGCGCATTCACTTCTTTCCCGGCATCGGAACGGCGTGTCGGGCCGTTGGCGGCAGGACGGCGATTGGACTGTTCCACGCGAGGGCGTGTACCGGAGTTGGGGCGGATATTGACCGAACCGAAATCAGAACGGCGGCTCGTGTGGTACGATTTGTTATCACGGATACGGAAAGAACCGTTATAAGTGGGATGATTGTGCCTTCCCCGATAGTAACTTACATTTTGATAATGGGTACGATAATGTCCGCCACAGTAAGTACGATAATGGTAAGGACGCGGATAATAGAAATGATTCGGATTGGTATAAGTAACATAAATCCGGAAAGACCATCGTCCGCCACTCACATAGACCGGACGGAAAAAATAAGCGGCCTGCATGAAACGGGAATACTGTCTGCTGCTCAGCACCCAGCGCAAATCGTCATTACGTATATCCAGATAATCGTAATAACGATTCAAAGCCCATTCTTCCCCCCTCAAGACATCGTCCATTAAATACCGTATACCCGAGATAAAGTCATAATTGATTTCGTACACATCATTATACTGTTCCGTATTCAGTTTCAGCTCATAGGCCATCTTGTCCGTAAGGAAGCGTGTCTCTTTACGCACTTTACTGTTACTCATAGCCGCATGGCAGACAGCGGTACTCATTATTGCGGCAAATAATATAAATAATATTCGTTTCATGGTAGCGTTCTTTACAAGTTTATATTCCATCGGTTCTTTAGTAAAAACAAAAATAGGGGAATATTTTCCCCCATCCTTTTGTTTCTCTCTAATATGTTATAGGGAAAACCCTATCGCAATTAGAGGTTAGAGGTATTTACCAGCTCGATGCCATTCTCCTGCAACGATATCAGATGCTTTTTATATAAATCGCCAACTGCTTTCTTAAAGGTTTTCTTGCTGACACCGAATGTATCGTAAATATCTTCGGCAGGGCTCTTGTCATGCAAGGTAATGTGTCCTCCCTGTTCGCGGATATAGTCCAACAAGGTGGTCGCAAAATCTTCCACTTTACCCTGACCCGGTTTCTGGAGTATCAAGTCAATCTTACCATCCTCACGTACCTGCTTTACATAGGCTTTCAGCATCATGCCCGTATGCAGGGGCTGAAATATTTCGCTTTCATACAATAAGCCGCTATATCGGTTCTCAATGATAGCCTTGAAACCTAAATCCGTTTTCTGCCAGATAAGTATGTTGACTTCCTGGCCGGGGGCATAAGGCGCTTTTTCTTTCGACAGATAACGGTCTACTTTCGCAGAGGCTACAATCCGGTAGCTTTCATCATCCAGATGCGCATGGACTACATATCGTTTCCCAACCTGCATCTTCATCTTCTGCTCACGGAAAGGGACAAACAAATCTTTCATCAATCCCCAGTTGAGGAAAGCGCCGTACTGATTTATCCATGCCACTTCCAGACAAGCGAATTGCCCGACCTGCACCAGCGGCGTCAACGTGGTAGCTACCAGCCGTTCTTCATTATCCAGGTAGATAAACACAGTCAACTCATCTCCCGGCTTGCACTCTTCGGGCACATAACGCGACGGAAGCAGAATCTCTCCTTCTTCACCGCCATCCAGATACATTCCGAAATCGACCTCTTTCACCACCCTCAAAGTATTGAACTTCCCTAACTCTATGCTCATATAAATTATATTTCGTAACGTTTACAGCAAGGATAATGCACAACGGCGCACAACTTATCCCGGCATTCAGCGCAAAGATAAAGATAAGGAATAACTTTTCACTCTAAAAGATAACTTTTTTATATGAACAACTCCGCCTGAAAACGGTTATCTTTGTAACATAGCAATCAACAAAAGCGCTTGTTATTCATCTTTAAACAATATAATTATGGAATTTCTTACAAACGAAAAACTGACCATTGTAGGTGCGGCCGGTATGATTGGCTCCAATATGGCGCAGACCGCAATCATGATGCACCTCACCCCGAACATCTGTTTATACGACCCTTATGCTCCCGGGCTGGAGGGTGTAGCGGAAGAAATGTTCCACTGTGGATTCGAAGGTTTGAACCTTACGTTCACATCCGACATCAAAGAAGCCTTGACCGACGCCAAATATGTAGTATCTTCCGGTGGTGCTGCCCGTAAAGCCGGCATGCCCCGCGAAGATTTGCTGAAAGGCAATGCCGCCATCGCCGAAGAATTCGGAAAAAATGTAAAAGCTTACTGCCCGGATGTGAAGCACGTGGTTGTCATCTTTAACCCTGCGGATATTACCGGCTTGATTACGTTATTGTATTCAGGGTTGAAGCCATCTCAGGTTACAACACTGGCCGCTCTCGACAGCACCCGTCTGCGCAGCGAGCTTTCCAAACACTTCGGAATTGCTCCCGATAAAATAGAGAACTGCCGTACGTACGGCGGGCATGGCGAACAAATGGCCGTATATGCCTCTACCGCCAAAGTGGATGGAAAACCGTTGCCGGACATCATCGGCACTCCCGCCCTGACAAAGGAACAATGGACAGAGATACAAACCAAAGTTACCAAAGGCGGCGCTAACATTATCGCCTTACGTGGCCGCTCTTCGTTCCAAAGCCCTGCCTATGTTTCCATTGAAATGATTGCCGCCGCCATGGGTGGAAAGCCTTTCCGCTGGCCGGCAGGTACATACGTGCACAGTCACGGTTTCGACCATATCATGATGGCCATGGAAACCGAAATCAATAAGGACGGCGTACATTATAAAGAGCTGAAAGGTACTCCCGAAGAGGAGGCCAAACTGAAAGAAAGCTACGAACATCTCTGTAAGCTGCGTGATGAAGTTATCGGAATGGGGGTGTTACCGCTGATTAAGGATTGGCACAGCATAAATCCGAATATAGATTAGACGATTACGCGGAAATCTATACCGATAAATAATACGAATATCCCCTTTGTCCTTATTTAGAAAGTGAAGTGCACCCCAAAAGTTAGACATAAAACTTTAGGGGTGCATTTTTTATGTAT